>Ga0123355_10002198_pt1 | contig 27521 bp, 25 predicted proteins | sample TergutEmb28metaG_3_FD_89872 | JGI IMG/M metagenome (GOLD analysis project Ga0123355, IMG submission 89872) | Embiratermes neotenicus P1 segment gut microbial communities from Petit-Saut dam, French Guiana - Emb289 P1 | ecosystem: Host-associated > Arthropoda: Insects > Digestive system > Gut ... | reverse complement strand
CGTCGAGGGCCGGTGGACGGACATGATCCACGACGAATGGATCCGAAACTTGTCGGCTTCCGCGCCAGCAATCCCGGTCGAGCGCCTGCAGAACACACGCCGACTGATGAACGAGGCCCTGCCGATGGCGATGATCAACGGGTACGAGGAACACATCCCAATCGTGAACCTGCCCGACCCGAATGATCGACATGTCGTTGCAGCCGGGATCACGGCTGGTGCCTCCATCATCCTGACCTGGAATCTTCGACACTTTCCAGCAAAGGAGCTGAAGAAGTTCGGCGTGCGAAAACAGACTCCGGACACTTTCCTCTCCAGGCTCTATGACCAAGTCCCGGACTTGATGATCGGTTCTTTAGCGAACGCTCGCCGGAATTTGACCAAGAGCAGAATTTCGCCTCCAGACTTTATCGACATTCTGAACAACCAGAAACTTATCCAACTTGTGAAGCGGGCGCAAAAGCATATCGCCGAGCTGTAGACGATGATGCCAGCGCGGCGACGATAGGCGTTGAGGAGCACGTGATTTACTCGCCTGCTTGCGCTGAAAAATCTCACCGTTGAGGTTCGTGCGGGAAGAGGCCATTCGGAAATACAAAGCGGTCAAATTATCTGGGCCTGACGATCTTGTTTTCGAGAGCGTGAAAGACGGGCTTCCGATGAATGACCAAAACATTCATCCACGCTCAGATCGTGCCTGAAGCACAGCGGCGAGCGTTGAAGCAGCTGTCTCAGTTTCATTCACGGTCCATTACGGTCCAATAAAACGATATTTTCGATGGTCGAAAACGGCGGCAAGACTCCGCAAGTCATTGAGAAGATTGGTGGAGCTAGTCGGTATCGAACCGACGACCTCATCGTTGCGAACGATGCACTAGTCGGCCTACGCACGCTGATTCTGCAAGACTTACAGGCGAAACATCCACTCCAGACGGTGATTTATTGGAACATGATTGGAACATAAATCGCCGAAGCGAAGGCCGGTGTTCGCCAACACCAGGGAAACCATTAGGAGGACTAGGGCAGTAAACCAAAATGCGAAATTTCAGCGGTCGTCGCACCGGGATACAGGGTACCCCCCTTCCTTAAGAGGGATTGCTATGCGACATTCCTTGCGATATCGGGCTTGTTTTTTTGCGTTGCAATTCATTCATTCTGGGCCGGTTCTAAAAAAAACCGTCCAATTCCGAACAGAAATAATCGACTGCGGACAATCGTGGCAAAATCCAAGGCCGGAAAGAACCCTGTTTTGTTCCAGATCCTGCGACGGGGGAGTGGCACCTTACATGCACCTTCGCGAATCGGTTTATATCCAAAAAGGGATGGGGACCGTTTCATGCAGGAGACTTTGTACGAAGAGGAGAGGCAGCGATGGTGACAGACGTCAGAGTAGCTCATCGGCAGTTGCGGAAGTCTCCGGGATTTGCGATCACTGCGGTCCTGACCCTGGCGCTCGGCATCGGCGCCAATGCCATCGTCTTCAGCGTGCTCAACGCAATCGTTCTTCATCCCCTCAACGTCCCGCGGTCAGAGAGCCTTTACACGGTGCAGCGGGTATTCCAAGATCATGAGCCTTCCCCCTCGCAGTCCTATCCGGATTACCTCGACCTGCGCGACCACAATCGCACTTTCGAGTCGCTGACAACCTACGACATTCCCGGGGCGGCTGGGCTGGATACAGGCGGGGGCAACGCGTCCGTAGTGTGGCCGTATCTAGTCGGCGGCAATTACTTCGAAACGATCGGAGTCCAGCCGTATCTGGGCCGTTTCTTTGAGGCCGCCGACGAGCATGGCGACAATAGCGCGCCATACATGGTGCTGAGCTACGACTTCTGGAAGAGCCACTTTCAGGGCGATCCGTCCGCTGTAGGGCGAACCGTGCAGCTGAATCACCATCCGTACACGATTCTAGGTGTTACGCCGCCCGGTTTTCGCGGGACCGAACTGTTCTTCTCGCCGGCTCTCTTTGCTCCCATTGTCGATATGCCCCAGATTGCAACGGGCTGGAACCCGCTGCATAACCGAGGTCCGCATTTCACCTGGATAATCGGTCATCTGAAGCCGGGCGTGACTGCAGAGCAGGCTACCGTAGATCTGAATACGATTGCGGGGTCCCTGGCGAAGGAGTATCCGAACGACGATGCCGGGCTGAAATTCAACCTGGCTAAACCCGGGCTGGTGGGCGATGAGCTGGGACGCCCGGCGCGCGCGTTCATGCTCGGACTGATGCTGCTTGCCGGGCTGATTCTCCTCGCGGCATGTGCCAACCTCGGCAGCCTGTTCGCGGCCCGAGCTTCCGACCGCTCGCGTGAGATCGCCGTGCGCATGGCGCTTGGCTCGCGGCGTGGTCTGATCGTGCGCCAGCTTTTGACGGAAGCGATCATGGTGTCGCTGGTGGGTGGTGCACTGGGAATGCTGGGCGGCGCCTCGATTCTACGCTGGCTGACTGCGTGGAATCCGATCCCGAACATCCCCATCAATGTGCCGGTAAACCCGGACGTGACAGTCTATGCTGTAGCGCTGCTGCTGGCGCTGGCGAGCGGATTCTTATTCGGCATGGTTCCGGTGCGTCAGGTGCTACGGTCCGACCCCTGGCAGATCATTCGCTCCGGTTCGACAGGGGAGGCCGCGACGCGCAAATTCACCGCGCGCGACGTGCTGCTGGCCGTGCAGATTTCTATCTGCGCCGTGCTGGTGACCTCCTCGCTCGTCGCCGTGCGGGGGCTGGTGAAATCGCTGCACAGCAATTTTGGTTTTGAACCGCAGAACAAGATGTTGGCGGCGGCAGACCTAGCTATGGCGGGGATTACTGGTGACCAGCAGCAGGTAGTGGAGAAGAGGATGCTGACCGCGGTTGCCGGCATTCCCGGAGTGACGGCGGTGGGCTACGCAGACCGGCTGCCGCTAAGCGTGGGCGGCAACGATTCGTGCGTCTTCCACGACAGCGACACCGATTTCCGACCGACGAACTGCCGCGCCGACGCGCAGCAGTTCAATGTATCGCCGGATTATTTCCGGGCAGCCGGCACCGCCATGCTGGCCGGACAAATCTTCACCCTGCACGATGTCAAGGGCGCGCCCTTCGTTGCGGTGGTCAACCGCGAGTTCGCGCGACAGATGTTCGGGTCGGTGGAGAAAGCTGTCGGCCGCTACTACAAGATATCGGGAGGCACACGGGTGCGGGTGGTAGGTGTTGTCGAGAACGGAAAGTACACGTCTCTCACCGAGGATCAGCAGCTGGCAATGTTCTATTGCTTCCTGCAACAGCCGTCGGGCAATATGTGGCTCCTAGTACGTTCGCGGCGCGACGCGGAAGATATGGCAACTGCGCTGCGTGAAACCTTGCGCAGTCTGAATTCGGACCTTCCGGTCAAGATTGAGACTTGGGACCGCGAGCTGAGTTGGGTGCTGTTCCCGGCGCGTGTGGCTACGTTAGCCCTCGGGGTGCTGGGGCTGTTGGGAGCGATGCTTTCGGTCACGGGAATTTCCGGGATGGCTTCATACGTGGTGAGCAAGCGAATGCGCGAACTGGGCATTCGCGTGGCTCTGGGGGCTGATCAGCGGAAAGTTTTGACGGCGGCCCTGGGCCGGTCCCTTCGTCTGCTCAGCATTGGATCGGTCTGCGGCATGATCCTGGGCCTGCTGGCGACGACAGTGTTGTCATACATCGTCTATCAGGCCACACCAAAGGATCCGTGGGTGCTGGGCGGCGTGATTGTCACCATGCTGGTGCTTGGGCTGATTGCTTCTTGGATCCCGGCGCAGCGCGCGCTTGCGGTCGATCCGATCATCCTGCTGCGGGACGAGTAGGGAAAAGAACAATACAAAGGTACCCATTCCAACTCGAAGTAGCACTGGTTAGATCCGGGCCCACGACGGAAATCTGCTCGCAGTGCGTCCCTGAAGCACAAGAGAGAACACCTGCTACGCACGATGGCCATGCTCGAGGAAAAGGATCAACAGCCAAAGTAGTGAACTGAATTGGAACATTGTGGAACATGCTCGCAAAAATCGGTGCCTGCAAGTCGTTGAGAAATGGTCGAGCTAATCGGGATCGAACCGACGACCTCATCGTTGCGAACATTGTGGAACGCAATCGCAAAATCGCGCCTGTAAGCCGTTGAGAATGGTGGAGCTAGTCGGGATCGAACCGACGACCTCATCGTTGCGAACGATGCGCTCTCCCAGCTGAGCTATAGCCCCGCAAGATTTAGACGGGATCGTTCGACTATTTTATCAGGGATCCGGAATCGGCACCAAACGATCGCCACCTGAACTCATCAGGTGGCCTGGAGTCTTGCGAACCATCTTGACGAAATCCCGCATCTTGCGTCTAACTAGCAGCAGACGATGGGCGGCGGGAGGCAATGGCCATGTTCGCTCAGTTGAATCCAAGAGCAGCAAGTCGGCAGCGACGGCTGCGGATAGTCTCGCTCGTCGTGCATGCCATTGTGCTGACGTGGCTGCTGCACTCCCCGGAGCCGCAACTCTTGCAGCCTTTCTCGATTGCCCATGGGGAGAACGGACGTTCCGTAACCCGGCTGTTTTGGTCGAGCAAGAATCCCGATGAGAGTTTGCATAGCTCCTCCGATTTTGCCACCGAACGCTTTCGGCATCAGCGGCTAGCGCAGAAGATTACTTTCAAGGCTCCGGCCCAAATGGCAAAGCTCCCTGCGCCGCAAACAGCCCGCGACCGCAGCGAAGCCGACGACAAGTCAGAAACGCAGACACTTTCGGCGGAAGGCCATGGAGCGCAGGCCGGAGAACGGTATGGAACCTTGAATTCCGGCCCTCTGTTCGGTGAAGAGGTTCGTCCCGCGTTGCCCATCACGACTTCTGATCCGGTGGTCTATCCGTGGCAATTGCCGACGTCCGCTGGCAATGAAGTCATTGAAATTACCATTGACGAACGCGGAGAAATCGTGCACAAGACTGTGCTGGTAAGCCTCAGCCCCGAAATCGATACCAAGTGTCTGGCCGCGCTCGACAACTGGCACTTCCACCCCGCCACCCGCAACGGCACACCGATCCCGTCGAAGCAGGATGCGATCTTTCCGTTCCGTGCCCGAGGATAGACGTTAGAGTTTAGAAGATCGAGGTTCATCGATACATTCATGCTAATGCAAAGTCTCTGGCACTTCTCTGCACATGCTTGATCAATTTCAACCTTCGTCGATACTTCATTCAAGGTAGGGGTTGAAACAACCGAGGGCAACAGGCTCTCAGCAAGTTAGCAAAACACCGATGTTGAGCGGCGCTCACGCCCATGAATGCCGGCCGTCTGGTCAACAGCCGCCTCCCGACATTTTTGAAGAAGCTGATGAAGAATCGCATTCGACTGATAATCGGACGGGCCAGGCCTGTGCGACCTGCACTGATCCGCAGTTCTCCGGCGGATCTGCTGATCAACGACGGAGTTTGCTACATACGCGGTCTGGCGTTTGGAACGATCCAGTGGCTCGCTCACGTTTACACCGCGGCGTTATGATCAACAACGTAACGCTCGTCTGATCCGGCTCGTTCTCAAGTCTGCGAGCCTCCAGTTCATTTGGCATCCTCGCTATAATGAACGGGTGACAGAAAATGCAGTACAACAAGTAGCCTCTGCTGATTTCCCCACCCGTTGGGGCAGGTTCCGCATTTATGGATTTCGGGGCGAATCGGGCGCTGATGGCGCTCGCCGGGTCGAGGAAGCCGTTGCTCTGGTGATGGGTGATGTCACATCGCGGCCACCGCTGGTGCGCGTCCACTCGCAGTGTCTGACGGGTGACGTCTTTCACTCCTTGCGTTGCGACTGCCGTCAGCAGCTCGAGCTTTCGCTTTCGCTGATTGCCGAGGAAGGTGCGGGCATCCTGATCTATGAACAACAGGAAGGACGCGGCATTGGGCTGATGGCCAAGTTGCAGGCATACGAACTCCAGGATGCGGGCCTCGACACAGTGGAAGCCAACGAGCGGCTCGGATTTAAAGCCGACCACCGCGAATTTACCTTGCCCGGCGAGATTCTGAAAGCGCTGGGCGTTACGGACGTCCGTCTGCTGTCGAACAATCCTGACAAGGTCGAAGCCCTGGACCGAGCTGGCGTCCGCGTGGTCGAGCGCGTGCCCTGCGAAGTTACTCCCAGCCCACACGCCGAGGAATATCTCAAGACCAAGAAAGAGAAACTCGGACACCTGTTTACCTCGAGCTAATCCCGCCGATGGGTTCGGGTTCGTTTCACATTGCGGTTCGCCTGCAGGCGTGCTCTAATTCGCGGCATTGTTCTGATGGCCGCTACTCTGACCCGAACTCGACCCTTCCCTTCTGCTCTTGCTCTTGGCCTTGCCTTCATGGGGGCGGCTTCTTTCCTCTTTTACCACCAGAGACTCTTCATGCCCTGGGTTGCCGCCGTGCGCGTGGCTGAAGGCCTGGAAAATGGATATTCCTTCGGCAACGACTTCTACCAGGTATGGCTGACTTCGCAGGAATTGCTGTGCCATCGAAGCGATCCCTATAGACCCGAGATGACACGCGAAATCCAGGTCGGGCTCTACGGCCGACCTCTCGACCCGAATCGTCCAGAGGATCCCATCGACCGCCGCGTATTCCCATATCCGGCTTTCGCTGATCTGCTTTTCTGGCCAACCGCAGAGATTTCCTTTCCTGTCGTCCGTCTCGGCGTTCTGTGGGTTCTGATCATCGTCACGTTTCTGAGCGTACTGGCCTGGCTGCGGGCCTTCGATTGGCAGCCAGGATGGAGTTGGACCGCCGCTCTTGCGCTCCTCGTGTTGTGCAACTATCCAGCGCTGGAGGGGCTATTCGCAGGGCAGATTGGATTGCTGGCGGCGTTTGTGCTGGCCGCTTCGATGCTGGCTCTGCGGCGGCAGAAATTCCTGCTCGCCGGGGTCCTGATGGCCGTCGCCACGATCAAGCCACAGGTGACGGCGCTGGCGATTGTCTATCTTCTGCTTTGGACATGGAATGAATGGCGGGGCCGGAAGTTCTTTAGCATGGGATTTTTTTCCACATTCGCTCTACTGCTGGCGGGTTCACTGGTTGTGCTGCCGCACTGGATTCAAAACTGGGTGCACACGGTCCTGGCGTACCGTCACTATACCAAGCCTCCGCTGGTAACCGAGGTCTTGACATCCTCATTGGGGCCAACATTTTCTGAGCCCGTGACCCTTGTGCTGACTGCAGCGTCCGTCACCGTGGCCATCATCCTGGCTTGGAGAAATCGCGACGCCACGTTCGGTGATTTCCGATTCTGGCTTACTCTGGGTCTTCTACTGTCGATTACCCCGATCATCATTCTTCCCGGACAGGCGGTCTACGACCACCTCATCCTGATTCCGGCAATTCTGTTTCTCGTGCGCAATCGCGATCGACTTCGCCAGGCAGGATTGGCTTCCCGGATACTGTTGGGAGTCGGCGCGGGGGTTCTGTTCTGGCCGTGGATCACCTCGTTTGCACTAATCGTGCTGCGGCCTATCATCGCGCCAGCCGTCTTCGACTCCAGCGCGATCTTGGCGCTCCCCATCCGGAATGCGGCGTCGCTTCCCTTCGCGGTTCTCGCCCTGCTTCTCTGGATGTGGCGAATCAACGTCGCCCGGACGAAAGAACCCGCTTGAGCGCGCTCTTGTTCTTCGCCGGCAGATATTCCAGAGCCGCCTCCGCCAGTGCGATATAAACCGCGTGTACGACCGGAGTGCCCTTGAGCACCTGCAGATGACGCCGCACTGTGTCAACGTCTCCGCGAATGATGGGTCCGCTGAAGGCATCGGGCGCGCCGAACGCAGCATAGTTTTCGAGCGTCTGCCGCAAAATTGGCATCGCGCGTTCCCTCGCCTGTTTCCGACTCACGCCCGCTATCGTTGCCACCTCTTCCGTCGTCGCGAGCAACGAATCCAGCAAGGGCGAGGCGAACATGCCCCACGTGTGATACGCCGCCTTGTCTTTCTTTCGAATCGAGAATGCCTGTCCCCCCAGATTACGCACAACGCGGCGCGCGACACGCACCGCAATCGGATCGCCCTCGATGGCGAATGGCACTCCAGTCAGCGAAGGAGGCGAGTGGCGAACGAACGTCATTAGGGGGTGCACCGAGGCAACAGCAGCTCCACTCCGTCGGAGCGGGTTCAGTACGTCGCTGGTCAGGGCTCCGCTCGAATGCAGCGCGACTCTCCCTTTCCACGACAAAAGTTCCGCAAGCGCAGCTGTCGCTCTGGCGATCTCTGAATCCGGCATGCAGAACCAAATCCACTCAGCTTTTATTTGCCCGGGGTCGACGATGGCGCGCGCGGCGACCCGCCTCGCAACCTCGCGTGCTTTCCGCAGAGAGCCGCGTGAGCGTGCAACCACGGCATCGACCACAATGCCCGCATCCCGCAACGAGACGGCCAGCGCTGTTCCCAGATTGCCAGCGCCCACAATCGCGATTCGTGCCTTCCCTGCCATGCCGGGCAGCATAGCAGACCGGGTTCTAGCTTCCTCGTCCCCGTCCGCAAGTCAACGCGCGGCCCCCTCTGGTCCGCAGTCGGGAAGCAGGCAGCCATGCTTTATATTGTTGGCATGGCCAAGTCTTCGACTGAAGCTCGCGGCAAGCAAACCAAAGCTCGTGTCGTCTCTTCCCGCACCGTTTACAAGGGCCCCATCTTCTGGGTGAGCACCGACCACGTGCAAGAACCCGGCGGCGTCAAAGTGCGCCGCGATCTTGTTCATCATTCCGGGTCGGTTGTCGTCCTTGCGGTAGATGATTCGAACTCCACACCGCGAGTGTTGCTCGAGCACCAATACCGTCACGCCGCGAAGGACTATCTGTGGGAATTGCCCGCAGGCCGCATTGACCCGGGTGAGCAGGAACTCAAGGCGGCGCGGCGGGAATTGATGGAAGAAACGGGATACCGCGCTGCCCACTGGCGGCGCGTTCTGAAGTTCTATGCCACTCCCGGATTTGTTGCCGAAACAATGGCGGTTTACCTGGCGACGGGCCTAAGAGAGGGAGAAGCTGAGCCCAAGGAAGACGAAATCATTTACACGCGCATGCTCCCTCTGCCGACCGTGGTCAACATGGTCTTGAAAGGAAAGATTCAAGACGCCAAGACCATTTCTTCCGTGCTCTGGCTCGATCACATCACGCGCACCAAAGCCAGAAACAAGTACATCCGCTGAGATTCTCCCGAGAGAATTGTGTTTGTTGATCATTGCGCACGATTGGTTGCCCACAATCTTTTCGTCCGGGCCTCCCTTGACAGCCCACCATTAGGGTCGCAAAATGCATCCTATGACTGCGGGCACGTCCTTGGGCCCCCTTGAGGACGTGCAGAAAGTGGGGGCTTTCGTGGAACGTTTGAAAGGAACCGTCAAGTGGTTCAATAACGCGAAGGGATATGGCTTTATCGGGCGCGCGGATGGGCCGGATGTTTTTGTTCACTACAGCGCGATCAGTTCAGAGGGATACAAAAGCCTGCAGGAAGGTGATCAGGTCGAGTTCGAGATCACCGAAGGCCAGAAGGGCCCGCAGGCCGCGAACGTGACCAAAACTTCGTCATAGTGCGAGTGACACTTCTGTAGATCTCTGTTTTAGCTCACACCCTCCACCAGCGCGTCGTTGTGTCCGATCCATTGGGGTTTCTGCCCGATTGTTTTATCTTTAGTGCGTGGACAACAAGGCTATCGCCAACATTCTCTATGAAACTGCGGATCTGCTCGAAATCGACGGGCAGGATTCCTTTCGCATTCGCTCTTACCGCAACGCAGCGCAGGCTATTGAGAATCATTCACAGCAAATCAAAGATTTGATGAGCGAACCCAAGCAGGTGCTCGCCATCCCCGGAGTGGGCAAGGGCATGCTCGACAAGTTGAAGGAACTCTTCAGCACCGGGAAGCTCTCGGCACAGACCGAATTGCTCGAGAAGTATCATCCGTCGATGTTGCAGTTGCTGAAAATTCAAGGTCTCGGGCCGAAGACCATCGCCCTGATCTGGAGCGCTTACAAAGTCAGCGACGTCGACGGCGTGGAAAAGCTGGCACGCGAAGGCAAGATCCGCGAACTGCCGCGCATGGGAGAGAAGCACGAAGCCAAGCTACTGAAAGCGATTCAGGACTATCGCCGCATTGGCGGCCGCTTCGTGATTGATGCGGCCGAAGAGGAAGCCGAAAAACTGATCGAGTATCTACGGAAGTTCCCCGGCATCGACAAGATCACTCCAGCCGGATCGCTGCGCCGCGGTCGCGAAACCGTTGGTGATCTCGATATTCTTGTCACCGGTAAGGCCTGCACAAGCGAAGAAGGCCGCCAGAAAGCGATTGACTATGTGTCGAAATATCCGCCGCTGATGGACATTATCGCGCGCGGCGACAACAAAATCAGCTTTCACCTTCGCAGCGGCATGCAGGTCGATGTGCGGCTCCTCCCGCCAGAGTCCTTCGGCGCGGCCATGCAGTATTTCACCGGGTCAAAAGCGCATAACGTCTCCCTGCGCCAACGCGCGCTCAAGATGGGTTACACCCTGAACGAATACAGCCTCGCGACGCTAGAACACGAAAAGCCGGTTGCCGGAAAGACTGAGGAGGAGATTTACGCCAAGCTCAAGCTCGACTACATCCCGCCCGAGATGCGGGAGAACCTCGGGGAGATCGACCTCGCGCAAGCTCACACACTGCCACAGCTGATCACGCAAGCCGATCTGCAGGGCGACGTGCACATGCACAGCGTCGAGACCGACGGTAAAAACACCATCGAGGAGATGGCCGAAGCCGCCAAGGCGCACGGCTACAAGTACATGGCCATAACCGATCACTCAAAGAACCTGGCTTTTGCCAACGGACTAGACGACAAGCGCGCGCTTGAGCATATCGCCCGCATTCGAGCGGCCGGCAAGCAAATCGATGGCATCACCATTTTCGCGGGTATCGAAGTCGACATTCTCGCCGACGGCGACCTCGATCTCTCCGATGAGGTGCTCGCGCAGATGGACCTGGTCATCGCCAGTGTGCACTCGGTCTTCAACCAGGAGCCCGCGAAGATGACCGAGCGGCTACTGAAGGCCATCGAGAATCCGCATACCTCGATCATCGGTCACCCCACTGGCCGCATTCAGTTGCGCCGCGACGGCTATCCGTTCGACATGAACCAGGTACTCACCGCAGCTCGAAACCGTAAAGTCGCGATGGAGCTAAACGCTTACCCCGACCGACTCGATCTCAACGACGTGAATCTGCGGCAAGCCAAGCAGCACGGGGTAAAGATTGTGATCAACACAGACTCGCACCACACTTCACACATGGCAAAAATCCGCTATGGCGTGTTGCAGGCACGCCGGGCCTGGCTTACGAAAGAAGATGTGCTGAATACTCTGCCGCCACCGAAGTTCGCCGAGGCCATGAAGCACGCCTGGTGAGGCCCTGTCTCCGCTTGCGAAATGGCACGAGCGTAGAATCAGCTGGTATCTGGTAAACCCCCATGCCTGATCAACCACCGGCTTCTTCGCCCGCAACTCCGCCGACGACTCCATCTCCTACCCGTCCCACCATCAACATCGGAGAGGAATTCGGCACCGCCAAGCGCAACCTGCCTCCCGGGAAGATCGTGGTCATCGCCATCGTTCTCGTCGGGATCGTGGTTGCGATTGCATCTTTCCTGAAGCGCGCCAAGCCCCAGGCGTCCGGCACTCTCGACAACGTTGTCGCCGTGGAAATCCCGGACCAGAACTCCACCATGGTGGCGCTCACTTTCACGCTGCACAACACCAGCGACAAGACTCTATACGTCCACAGCATCCAAAGCTCCGTCAAGGCTCCCAGCGGCGATGCTACGGCCGATGCCGTGTCTGCCGTCGATTTCGATCGATATTTTCAGTCCTTCCCTGCACTGAAGAACGACATTCAGCCCGCGCTATCGCCCGAAGCCGAGATTCCATCCGGTCAAAGCGCTACTCGATCGATCATCGTGGCATTCCCGAAAACACTCGACGATTTCAACCGCCGTCAGTCGGTAAGCGTGATTGTGTGGGCGTATAACGAAACCGTTCCCATCGTCATGACCAAGTAAAGCTCTTGCGCAAACGCGCCGGAATGCGTTTCTATAGCGGGATGAACTTTTTCCGCGAGCTTTCCCGCTACACACCTTTGGTCCTGCTGGCGACAGCGGCTCTGACCGCAATAGCCGCGCCCAGGGCGCACGGTAACTATCTGGTTTATGTCGGCACCTACACCCAAGAAGGCAGCCCGAGCAAGGGCATCTATGCCTATCGCTACGACGCGGCAACCGGTCAAATCACAGCGCTCGGTTTAGCTGCCGAAACAACCAATCCATCTTTTCTGGCGCTGCACCCGAACGGCCGCTTTCTCTATGCGGTCAACGAAGTCCAGAACTACAAAGGACCGAACAGCGGAGGCGTCAGTGCGTTCTCCATCGACCATGCCACTGGCAAACTGACATTTCTCAATCAAGTCGCCTCACGCGGGGCCGACCCTTGCTACATCACCGTGGATAAAACTGGAAAGTGGGTGCTGGTCGCGAACTACACCGGCGGAAGTGTTGCCGTGTTCCCAGTCCTGGAAGATGGAAAACTGGGCGAGGCTTCCGGGTTCGTGCAGCACACCGGCCACGGCATCGATCCCAAACGCCAAGAGGGACCGCACGCTCACTCGATCGACCTCTCTCCCGACAACCGCTACGCGCGGGTAGACGATCTTGGCCTTGATGAAGTGCTTACCTACAAGTTCGACAGCAGCGAGGGTTCGCTCACCCCGAATGACCCTCCATTTGCCAAGCCGGATCCAGGTTCCGGACCACGCCACTTTGCGCTTCGTCCGGATGGAAAATTCGCCTACGTCGTTAGCGAGATGAAGGGCACCGTCACCGTCTTTTCAAACGATGCCGGCACGGGGAGTTTGCATCCCGTGCAGACTGTTTCGACCGCGCCCAGGGACTTCAAGGGCGAAATCGAAGACGCCGAGATCGAGATCCATCCCTCCGGCAAGTTTCTCTACGCCTCAAACCGGGGCGATGGCAACAGCATCGCCGTGTTCGCCATCGACCCGAGCAAAGGCACGCTGACTCCAATCGAGATTACTCCCACGCAAGGCAAAACTCCGCGGAGTTTCGAGATCGATCCAACTGGAACGCTGCTGTTTGCGGCCAACCAGCAGTCGAACAACATCGTCATCTTCCGCATCGATCCAAAGACCGGCAAGCTTTCGCCAACCGGACAAGTACTAAACGTTGCACAGCCCGTCTGTGTGAAGTTTCTGGAGATCAAATGAATCGAAGCCACCCTCCGGCTCTCACAGTGTCGAGTGACTGGCCAGAGCGGTTGCAACCGCGGACTGGATTCGCCAGCCCGTTTTCATTGCTTCTTCTGAATGAACCTTCTCCGCACCAGGTGAGTACTCGCGTCCGGCACTCAATCTCGTCATACTGCAGGCACGAAATTGACTTCGAGCACCGACAGCGCAACCTGGTCCACGCTGCGGACGCCTGCTCGGCGCGATGCGAGTCGTCCATGCCCACGTGTTCTTTTGCCATGTGCGGTTCGATCACCTTGCCGTCGTGAATGAGAAGAGCCGGCTGCTCCTGAAGAGGCGCCGGAAAGCGGCGATTCGCACCCAAGACTTCGGCGACGAGGTAGTTGGAGGAGAAGAAGCGTGGAGGCCGCGATAGCGCCGCCTGCCAGCGACGTCCGGTCCGGTCATGGCATTTTGTACGGAGTTCGACCGCAAGCAGCAGCGTGAGATCGAATGGGGTCATCTGTCCGACCTCACGCTTGCCGCTTAAACGCACACCCAGCAGCACCAGCAGGTCAATGACGCTCGTGCGGTAGCACGACCTCGAGCAGCGTCCGGGAAGAGCATTTCTGTCATGTGCCAGCTACCAGCTAGTTCGCCGACGTCGGAGACGAGGTCACCGGCACCGGGGCGCCCTTCGGTGTGCTCAGATATCCGGTTACCTTGCTCTTATCCACAGTCCACACTACCAATTCAAAGAGCAGGTGGTCGCGCCCAGAATAGAACTGAATCGGCTCCGACGCGTTGCGGTCTTTCTTCTCGATCGTCTTGTCGTCCGAGGTTACATTCAGCGTGAACTTGTTCCTCTTTGGATCGGTTTTCCTGAGTTGCAGGCTGATCGTCGAAACTGGCTGCGGCTTGGCCCCTCTCAGCAGGGTGAATTCGTAATAGTTGCGGTCGCCTTTGTGCTTCAAAACCTCCAAGTCCGAGCGCGTGTTCGCGATCAGCCCGCTCTGCACTCCCAGATCGCCAATCGTGCTTTGCAGCTTGGACTTGGTGGCTTCAAGATCCGCTCTGGTCGAGGCAACGTCGGTCTTCACCCCGCCCACGTCGCTCTTCACGCCGGCGATATCTCCACTGACCGCAGTGATCTGCGCTTTCTGCTCCTGCTCCAAACGGCTGGCGGCGGCTTTCTGCTCCGACTGCAACTGGGCCGTACGCTGTGCCAGCTCTTTCTTGGTCATGCCGGCGTCCCGCCCCAGAGTTTCCTCTTCGGCTTCAGCCGTCTGCATGCGGTTCTGCAGTTCCTTAATCTGCGTCTGGCTGGCAGCCAGATCGCTGTTGAGTTTCTGCAGCGCCAGGTGTGTGGTGTATTGCGCGTATCCGGCAGCCGCCACGACCAGTATCGCGGCCAGTACCAGCAGCCACTTGCCGACGTTTGACTGCGGCTCTACGGGGATGTGTTCGCCCTCATCAGCCATGACCTCTTCCTCCTCCGGAAGCAAAGATGAATTGCAAGGATTATTTATTGTTTAGCAGGACTACTGCGGTGTCAATGCTTGGTCGGATGCAACGAGCTCCCCCGGCGCGTCCTTAGCGTCAAAACGCCAATGCTTCCTCGGACGCGGGGCCGGGCGGCCGCGGATGGTCCAAGCCGCTTTTCGAGCTGTTTCGACGCCCGCTACCGATGCCGGGAACGGAGACTTCGGCAGCGATTCTGCAATCGGGTCCGCCTTCACCATGCAGGAATGCGCCCGCCGTTCGGAGAAGCTGCTCGGATCAAGGAAACGGCCGTAGGCAAACCAGTCGACGGCGCTCGCCGCCTTGTCGCTGATCGAGTCATCCCATCGTAGGGCGCGGCTGGTTAAGCGCGAGTGTCTGGACGAGTTTGCCGTTGGTGGCCTGCAATTCCGCCTCATTCACGTCAGCCATTCTCAGCAGGCAGATCGTCAATCAAACTTCCAGCGCGTGGACCTACCCTGAAAGTGCTTCTCCCACAGACCGAACACCACGCGAGGTCGCACCGCGAATACCGGTTCCTTCATCGACAAGATGTCGTCTTTCATCTTTGACAAATCGAACTTGTACTTTCGCTCATAGGCCGGGATCAACTTTCGGCGCGCGGCCACGTCGGCGATCTCCGCCACACCCTCGACGATGACCGCTTCGTATGCGTCTTCGGTCGAGACAATACAGTGCTTGTTGGCTCGAAGGTTGCGAGCTTTGCGCGACTCGCTGCCTGTGCTGAAAAGAAAACGCCCCTCCTGCCATAGACCCCAGACGACCATCGTGTGGGGTACACCGTCGGGCCTGACGGTCGTAATCCAGTAGTTGTGCGACTTCTTCAGCCGCTGCTCCGCCCAGGACCACGGAAGCAGTCCCTTGTTGCTTTCTGGAAGTCCGTAGCCGGGGGCATACGGGCGGCTGGGCTTGGGCTTTTTGATCTTCGAAGGCGACATCGGAGCAGACTCTGATCGGAATTAAAGATTATTCTTCGTCCACCGATCGAGACGATCAAGGGCTTCCTGCAAGTTTTCGAGCGAGTTCGCGACGCTGAAGCGCAAATAGCCTTCCCCAAATTCACCGAATGCCGTCCCTGACAGCGCCGCCACGCCAGCCTGCTCGAGCAGCGCATCCGCCAGAGGCTTCGACTTCCATCCGGTTTCCTTAATGTTGGGAAACGCGTAGAACGCGCCCTTGGGCATGCGGCAGGAGAAGCTCTTGACCTTGTTCAGCCCGGCCACGAAAACATCGCGCCGCCGCTGGAACTCATCGCGCATGTGGTCGACTGAACTCTGGTCGCCGCGGATCGCTTCAATCCCTGCCATTTGCGTGAAGCTGGCCGTGCATGAATTGGAATTGGTCATCAGACGAGTCATGTGGGTGGCCAGGTCGGCCCGCATCACACCGTAGCCCATCCGCCACCCCGTCATTGCATACGTCTTCGAGAAACCGTCCAGCAGAATGGTCCGCTCCTGCATCCCCGGCACCGACATGATCGAGAAATGCTGGGCGCCATCGAAGAGCAGGCGGCTGTAAATCTCATCGGACAGGATCATAATGTTGCGGTCGCCGATGACCTGGGCAATCTGCTCAATGTCTTGGCGTTCCAGAACTCCTCCGGTTGGATTCTGGGGAGAATTGACGATGATCAGCCGGGTCCGCTCCGTAATCAGCGAAGCCAGGTCGCTTACATCGAGCGAAAAGTCGCGCTCTTCTCGCAGAGGAATCGGTACGGCGCGCCCGCCGACGTAGTGAATCATCGATTCGTAGATGGGGAAACCCGGATCCGGGTAGATGACCTCATCGCCTTCATCAATGAGGGCTAGGATCGTGAAGAAAATGATCGGCTTTCCACCAGGCACAACAATGACTTCATCGCTCGTAACTTTCACTCCGCGAGTCCGGCTCACATATTCCGCCAAAGTTTGCCGGAGTTCCGGCAGGCCCGCCGACGGCCCATAATGCGTCCAGCCTTTGCGCAAGGCTTCGACCCCGGCCTCGACGACGTTAGCCGGCGTATCAAAATCCGGCTCGCCAATTTCCAGATGGACAATGCTTCTCCCCTGGCGCTCCAGGGCGCGCGCCTTGTTGAGAACTTCAAATGCAGTCTCGGTTCCCAGGCGCGACATGCGGCGGGCGAGTTGCAGTTCGGGTTGTGTAGCTCTCTCCATACCCCAGGACTCCGACAAGAAAAACCTCGGAAAAACGCAAACGGCACATTATACGCCCGAAATCGTGTGGCTCTCGGAGTACACTCAGGTGCGCCCAGGAGGAACGGGTGAATTCATATCTGGAAGAACTGTATGGGCATCAGGAGTGGGCCGACGCCGAACACTGGCGCGCGATCGAGGGCAATCCGGCGGCGTTCAACGACAAAGCGATCCGAGAACGTCTGCTGCACATTCATCTGATACAGCACGCGTTTCTATGGATCACCGGGCCACGGACGATGCAATTTGCGTCTAAAAAGCCCGAACACTTCCCCGAGATGGCTGATTTGAAGAAGTACGCCCGAAACGGAAATCGAGAACTCGCCGAAATGGTGAAAGCGTCCACGCCGGAGTGGCTGGAGGAAGTGATTGAGGTGCCATGGTTCCCATCGCTGAAGATCAGCCGACGCCAGGCGCTGACCCAGGCTGCCATGCACAGCCACTATCATCGCGGGCAGAACGCAACCCGCCTGCGAGAACTCGGAGGCGCTCCGCCGCCGACAGATTTCATTGTCTGGTTGCGCAAGGGCCGGCCGGCGGCAACCTGGGACTAGCGCACTCTCGACGGCTTGAGCAAGAAACGGTTCTAGTCCAAACCCGCGAAGGTAACCGGGGTACAAAGGCCGGAGATCAAACTTATTCCGAGACGCTGTGCTCTTCGTTTTGCGAACGCAGGACACGGTCAACGGAATAGGGAGCGCGGCGGCTGGGCTCATGATAGTGCCGGACCTGCATCTCACCCAGCAACCCGATCGCCAGCAGGTTCAATCCCCCCAGCAGAAGGCCTAAAGCCGCCATCATGAGTGGACCGTGCGTGGCCATGACCGGGACGTGCCGCAGGAACTTTTCCACGCCGAGCCAGAACACCAGCGCACTTCCGCCAAGGATGCTCATCATGCCAAAGCCGCCAAAAAAGTGCAGCGGCCGCGACAAATAGCGCAGCAGGAAGCGAATTGTCAGCAGGTCGAAAAACACGCGGAAGGTGCGTCCAATGCCGTAGTGCGAAACCCCGCGCTCGCGGTTCACGTTTTTGATCGGAACTTCGCAGATCGTCGCTCCATGCCACGACGCCAGCGCTGGGATGAACCGGTGCAGTTCGCCGTAGAGCGGCACCTGCTCAAGGATGTCGCGGCGATACGCCTTGAAGGTTGTGCCGAAGTCGTGAATGTCGACGTTCGAGATTTTGGCCATCATCCAGTTGGCAACACGCGACGGAATGCGGCGCATCCAGAAGTTGTCGACGCGATTCTTGCGCCATCCGCTGACGATATCGTAGCCGGCTGCAATCTTCTCCAGGAACAACGGAATGTCGTTGGGATCGTGCTGCAAATCGCCGTCCATGGCGATGATGTACTCGCCGCGGGCATGATCGAAACCGGCTGCCAGTCCTGCGGTCTGGCCAAAATTGCGGCGCAGCTTCACGACCGTAACGCGGCTGTCAACGGCTGCGATTTCGCGCAGCATCGCGAAGGTGTGGTCGCTCGAACCATCGTCGACGAGAACGATCTCGAAGCTTTCGCCATGGGTTTCCATGACCACCTTCAGGCGGTCGTAGAGGTCAGTAACATTATCTTCCTCGTTATGGAGAGGAACAACAATCGAGTACTTTGGCACAGTCTTTTGATTATAAATGGGAAGCATCCCGATTCAAGGTCAACATTTTGTCTAAAACATGCTCGCCACGAACGAGGCGGCGGTTCTTTATTCGAATTCCAGCATCACGATCTCCGGGTTCGATCCAAAGCGCAGCGGAGGACCCCACGTCCCAGCTCCACTTGACGTAAAAACCTGCATTTTTCCGATCCGGCTTAGCCCATACACAAACTGGCGGTAGACACGGCGAGCCATCCAACTCCAGGGAATGAATTGACCCAGATGCGTGTGGCCCGAGAGCTGAAGCGAGAAGCCGGCGGCCTCGGCAATCTCGGGATGATCGGGAGCGTGGGTCAGGAGAATGCTGGCACGGTCCCGATCGATGGGGACCTGGCGTAAAGCCGTCGCCAGGTCACCGTTAGAGCTGGCGCTCCGGTACGGCACCCCAACGATCTGCAGGCCATCAACCGTGATCCGCTCGGTTTTGAGCACCCGCACTCCGGCGGCCTCAACAGCGTTCAGATATTTGGAATCATCGCCGAATTGCTCGTGATTGCCGGCGACGAAGTAGACTCCTTGCGGTGCGGTGAGCTGATGCAAGGGCTCGGCGGCGCGGGCGGCGTCGATCGCCGTGCCATCGTATAAATCACCCGCGATGAATATGGCATCAGGCTCTTCGCGAAGAATCTTCGCGACCAATCGCTCGAGGAAATTTCGATTGCGGACGTGGCCCAAGTGAATGTCACTCACCAATGCCGCTTTCCGGCCCCGCCAGGTGTCCGGCAGGTTCTCGAGTTGCACGCGGATGCGCGTGATCCGCGTCCAGCTCGCATTGAACAATCCGTAGAGTCCCATCCCACCGGCCACGGCGAACAAGATTTTCACCAGGCGGTGAAGGTTCAGAGCTACCCCCGCCAGGGTTGCCACACCGAACACAATCCATGCCAAAACCGCAGCCAGAAACAAGAAACTTAAAAAGCCCATCCAGATTGCGGAAGCCTTGTAGAGGGCACGGACTGGTGTGCTGGTGTAGGAGAACGCCAGTACAGAAGCGACCACAAAACTGATCGAGAGGATACCCAATGCGCTCCCCACCCAAAGCATCTCAGAAACTCCCGACAGACCGAAAGTCCACGTTTTGTAGAGGAAAAAATGGGCCAAAAACAGAATCGCCTGAATGACGGCGATGAACCCGAGGAAGCTCTTACGAAGGCGCATTTTATTTTAGATTCAAGCAGATGGCGTTCGGATTCGTCTGTCTTTTGCGGATGAGTGCGTCAAGGCTGGCGGAGAAGGAAAGTCACGAATTGCCACGCTGTCGCCGAAACCGCGACAGGAGTGGGCACCCTTTGGCCTTCGAAGATCTATGCCTGCTCCTTCAGCTTTAGTTTCGACTTATTCTCTTCCATGAAGCTCCTGATATCGTCGGCCGCCCCGAGCAGCCGATTCCATTGCTCGTAGTAGAGGGTAACGGGGAAACGGCCGAGTCCGTAGACGCTGACGCCGCCCTTCTCGCCAACCTTGAAGATCAGGTCTCCGCTGCGTTTCTTGGTTTCGACTTCCTTCTCAAGTTGAGCCAGTTTCGCTTTCAATTCCTCGTATGTCGGTTCTGCCATGATTGGCCTCGCATTGGATGATTGCGCCCGGTGCGCCTCAACGCCCGGTAAGGGTTCGGTTGATCGGTTCCATCGGCACGCGCGCCCCGTTACCTATAGTAACTTGTTCGAGATTGCCCCGGGTGGATAACTGTTATACGCCAAGGGGAGTCTCCCGAAGCAGGAAACATTTAGGAAATGGATGCAGATCTCAGGAGAGATGTTCAGCGTGGCTGTCCCCCTCCCTGTGTGGAGAATTCAGTCATAACCCACCCAACCCGAGGCTTAGGAGTCACGGTTGGGCCCTTCCGCATCGACCACGACGAAAAATTTTAACCAGTCGACGCGCCTCGAATATTAACCTTGGAAGACGGTCCGTTGGTCCGCGTTCTCTTGGCGACTATGACAGCAGACAGTTACGGGAGCGGACCCTGTTACGGGACGAACTCGGGCAACGATTGTCCGGCGTCGAGAATGTTCGGGGGCGAACCTGCAGTCAACATGGTCGGCAATGGCGCGACCCTGACCGCCGATTACTGTTCCAGGCTGGATTCTATTGTGGTAGTGTGCGAGCCACGCCCAAACTAGCTTGGCGGCAACCTACCTTGGCGTCGCAATTCGGCTCAACGCTGGTTCGGGTGAACCGAAAACGACGACCACAACCCTGCGCGGGTCGCGCCGCGGGAATCTGTTTGACGCTTTCGATCGGCCACAGCGATCTCCTCCAAAGAGACGCTGAAAGTCAGCATGCAACTGACCGCGATCAACCTGACCAACAAGTATGCGTTGTACAACTTCCTGTCCAGGTTTAGCGGAACCCATTATGTGACGCCGCGGGCACAGGTCGTACTGCACTCTAGGAAACCGCGACCTTTGTAAATCAATGTAAAAGAACCCTTAGCCCCGAGGCCGCATCCAACAAATCGCGTAGAATTGGCGGCGATCATTTTTTGGACCCGCACCGCAGACTTTCACCGGGGAGAAATGCTTGTTCATCAAGTTCGTCGTCAACGTGGCAGCCTGCCTGGCACTGGCAGTGTCGCTTTCCATGGTGTGTGGCGCTCAGACCACGCCAGCTAACCCGGAAGCTTCCTCCACAACTCAGCCACAAGCCTCCCCACAGACCCAGCAGACCCAGGATCCGACAGCGGCAAAGGACCCTACCAAAGGAAATCCGCCGGCGATCCAGCCACAGCAGCCTACCGATAAGACCAAAGGCGGTCAGTCTGCAAACCAGAGTGGAACGTCGAAGGACCGACTTTTCTTTGCCCTTCCGAATTTCTTGACGCTGGAAAATGCGGGGCATGTTCCGCCCCTAACCGCAAGGCAGAAGTTTGGAGTCGTGACTCGAGGTAGCTTTGATCCGGTCATCTTTGTCTGGTATGGATTCCTGTCGGGCATCGCTCAGGCCGAGAACAGCGAACCTGGCTTTCGACAAGGGTGGGGGGGATTCGGCAAACGCTACGCTACAAACTTCGCGGACGGAACCATCGAGAATTACATGACCGGCGCAATCTTTCCCTCTGTCCTGCGTCAGGACCCACGGTATTTTCAAATGGGCCATGGAAGTTTCACGCATCGGACCTTTTACGCCATGAGCCGCAATATTGTTACCCTTGGCGATAACGGGAAGAAACAGTTCAACTGTTCTGAGGTTTGCGGCGGAATGCTGTCGGCAGCGATTTCGACCTATAGCTACCACCCCAAGGGACGTTACGTCACCACTAGCACCCCTGGGGTTTTGACCTACATCCCTTCGGATCGGACCTTGTCGAATACCGCCAAAGTCTGGGCAACTCAGTATGGCTACGACACGCTGACCTTGGTGGTAAAGGAGTTCTGGCCCGATATCCGTCGTTCACTCGTGAAGCACAGGTCGAACTCCGACGGGAAGGTCACGACACCCAGCGAGTAGAACAATCGAGTTTCGTTCGACTGACTGTCGCAGTCGGCTCCCCCCACTTTCTCCTATCCCTATCTCCTACTTACATGATCCGTCGGGGCTCGTCGGAGCGATCCGTCACCAACTCCGGATGCAAGCGGCGAAACGTTTCGGTGACGTGACAGTTCCAGCAAACCGGGCGGTGGGTTTGGAAGATCACGGGGAGTTGTTCGGCTCGCACTTGCTTCCACTCCGAGGTTGTCGACTCCGGCCCTAGCAGTGCCGGAGCGTGATCGAGGTAGTGCAGGGGGCCAATCGGCTTGCGGCAATATACACAGCTCCTGCCCTCATACCACTGCGACACCAGATTCCATACCAGACAGTGCCCGGGATCAGCCTCGATCTGTTCGAGACACACCTCGCCGCAGTTCTCGCGCTCCGGCCAGCGCGAGCATTCAACCAGTCGCAATGTCGGCTCTTTCAAGAAAGCGCCCAACGCGGCTTCTGCTGCGCCAACAGCGACGGCAGCAGCCTGGTGAGTCTCAGGACAAGTCACCAGGCGTTTTCCGCGAAATTTGAAATAGGCGCGGATTCCGGGTATGGCGCGAAACAGGAAGAGTCCGGTCGCCAGCAGGAGCACAACCATGGCGACGGTGAGCACTGAGATTGTCAAAGGACACCTCCCGATGATGGCCACACGTCGTCCCGGCGTGGCGCCGGGATGAGTGGAGTCTCGTGAGTTCAGTCTGTGCGGGAAAAGGGAAAAAAGCGGTGCCATCAATCACCCGCAAACGTGGTTTAGGTCACATCGGGTGCTTTAAGTTTAAGCAGCACGCCGGAGGCTGCTACTGACTCGATGGTTTAACGTTGCCGGCAACTGCAAATGCCGGACCTGGGATGTGCGCCGCGAACGCACCCGAATCGCAATTTCGATCTCGTTCGGAAAGGGATCAGACAGCACCTCGAATTCTTCTCCATAAAGGTGCACACTCTGCGATGCTCGAAATCCGGATTTCTTGATTTGCGCGCACGGTTCCGCAAGCGGGAGGCCGAAGTGGCTGGAAATCACATTTTCCTCACTTTCGATTTTGGGAAAATAATTTGGTGAAGATCAGGACGAACCTGCAAGCGTTTACTGAACTCCTTTGTAAATGATTCTGCAGTGACCGGCATCACCCACTGCAGCCCGCCATAACAAATCAGGAGAGTTGTCTGTCCTCGACTCGAGACAGACCCGAACGCATGACATGAGACGAGCGCAATTGCATCTTCACAGCAACCGACAGCCGCCGAATGCCCTCATGAATTTGCTCCGGTTGCGAGTGCGAGAAGTTCAAACGCATATGACGCCCGCCCTCGTGGCCGTTGGCAGCGTAAAAACAGTCGCCGGGGACGAAGGCCACATCTTCGGCGAGGGCCGACCGCAACAAGGCTTGCGAGTCAGTGCCCCCTGGCATGGTGACCCAGAGGAACAGCCCACCCTTGGGATGGGTCCACGTGACTTCGTGGGGAAAATATTCCTCGAGCGCGTGCAGCATCGCGTCCCGGCGTTCGCGGTAGACTTGGCGGATCAGTTTGACGTGCTGATCGAGGTAGCCGTTGCGTGCCACCTCGTAGGCGACATACTGGTTGAAGGTGGAGGTATGCAGATCGGCTGCCTGCTTGAGCAGCACGAGCCGGCCGATGACGTCTTCGGGGGCAACGACCCAGGCCAGCCGGATTCCGGGAGCAAGCGTTTTCGAGAATGTACTCAGATAGATAACGTTGCCAAGGGTGAATCCGTTGTCGCGGCGGATGTTCTGCCGGTCGAGCCTTACCAGCGGTGCAAGGTGTTCTCCTTCGTAGCGTAGTTGTCCGTAAGGATCGTCTTCAACAATCGGTATGCCGTATTTGTCGGCCAGCAGGATGAGTTCATGACGCCTCCCATCGGAAAGCGTCACGCCTGCCGGGTTTTGAAAGTTGGGCAGAACGTACATGAACTTCGGTCCCGCTCGCAGGCAGGAGTCGAGCTGCTCGGTAAGCAGGCCATCTTCGTCCACATCGACCGGAACATACTGCGCTCCGTAAACGCTGAAAGCCTGCAGCGCACCGAGATAGGTCGGAGCTTCCACCAGAATGCGGTCGCCCCGGTTGATCAGAAGTTTGCCGATCAGATCAAGCGCCTGCTGTGATCCGGAAGTAATGAGAACATTGTCGGCGCTGGCGACGATGCCATACCGGGTCATATTGTGGGCGATCATTTCGCGCAGCGGCTCATAGCCCTCGGTCGTGCTGTACTGCAGCGCCATCGAACCGTGATCGGCGAGCACTTTGTGACAAGCCTCTTCGAAGTGCTTAACGGGAAAGACATCGGGGGCAGGGAGACCGCCGGCGAACGAAATAATCTCGGGCCGCTGAGTGACTTTGAGCAGTTCGCGAATGGTCGAACTCTTCACCCCAAGAGTTCGCTGCGAGTATCTGGACTTCCAGGCCGTAGACATGGCGTTCTCCTCAGGCTCCAGGTTGTTCGATGCAGCCTGTGCTTGCCTTCCGATTTCTAGCTTTCAACCTTGCAAAGACAAACCCGGATGCACGAGCCTGTCGACTTTGAAACATTGAAAACCTTACATCTGGCTTAGTCTTCTCCATTTAATCCCGGCTCGACGGCGATGTGCTCGGGCTGATTCGTATAGGTGTTGCTCTCCTGCGCATCCACCACCGCGATCGCCGCCACATTAACCACTTCTTCGACCGTGGCCGTGCGCTGCAGTACGTGAACCGGACGGCTCATGCCCATCAGGATCGGCCCAATGAGCTCTCCGCCGCCCACCTTCGCCGCAAACTTGCACGCCAAATTTGCGGAAGCCAAGTCAGGGAAGATCAGCACGTTCGCTCCGCCTTTCAACGAACTGAAGGGATAGAGCTCTTCGATCAGTTCGGGAGACAGCGCCTCGTCCGCCATAATCTCGCCGTCCACGATAAGTGTGGGGTCGGTGTGCTTGATCAGCTCGACGGCTTTGCGAACTTTTCTGCAGGTAGGATGGTCCACGCTCCCGAAGCTCGAGAACGAAAGCATGGCCACACGCGGGGTTACATCGAAGCGCCGCGCCATGTGGGCCGTCGAGAGCGCGATCTCGACCAGATCTTCAGCCGTTGGCTCGATGTTCACACTGGTGTCGGCCAGGAAGAAAACTTCGCCCTTGCGCGTGATCACGGCGTAGCATCCCGAAACACGATGCAGCCCTTGACGGGTGCGCAGGATTTCGAGAGCCGGGCGAATCGTGTCGGGATAGTGCTGGGTTACACCCGAAACCAGTGCGTCGGCATCGCCCATGTGCACCATCATCGAGCCGAAGACATTGCCGTTGTTCATCAGGCTTTGTGCCTCGCGAACAGTGACCCCACGGCGCTGCCGCAACCGGAACAGTTCCTGAACATAGGCCTCGCGCTGCGGAGAAGTTCCGGGCTCAATGATCTGCATACCCTGAAGGTTTACGCCCAGTACGCGAGCGCGCTGCTGAATTGTCGCTGCTTGGCCAAGCAGGATCGGCTTCGAAATCGCTTCCTCCACCAGCGTATGGCAGGCGCGCAGGATCTTTTCGTTTTCGCCTTCAGGGAACACAACTCGCTTCGGGTTCGCCTGTGCCTTGTGGATCATGATGCGCGAAACCTCGTAGGCCTTGCCGAGCCGCCGCTCGAGTTGGGCGCGATAAGCTTCCAGATCGACAGGCTCCTGCGCGACTCCGCTGCGCATAGCCGCTTCGGCGACGGCGGAAGCTGCCCACATCAGCACGCGCGGATCGAATGGCTTGGGAATCAGGTATTCGCGGCCAAACTGCAGATGGGCAACTCCATAAGCGCGACATACGGAATCGGGAACGTCTTCCTTCGCCAAACTCGCCAGCGCGCGCGTGGCCGCCAGCTTCATTTCCTGGTTGATGGCTGTCGCGCGCACGTCCAAGGCTCCACGGAAAATGAACGGGAATCCCAAGACATTGTTCACCTGGTTGGGATAGTCGGAACGTCCGGTGGCGACGATGACGTCGCTACGGGAGGCCTTGGCCTCTTCATAGCTAATCTCGGGATCGGGGTTCGCCATGGCGAAGACGATGGGGTCGGCCGCCATCGAGCGGATCATGTCAGGAGTGATCGCACCCTTGACCGACAGCCCGGCGAAAACATCAGCCCCGACCATGGCCTCGGCCACGCTGCGCAAATCCGTCGCGCTGGCGAACCGCTGCTTGTATTTGTTCATTCCCTCCTGACGGCCACCGTAAACCACACCCTTTGTGTCGCATAAGATGATGTTCTCGCGTTTCGCTCCAAGCTGGAGGTAGTGCTCGGCGCAGGCAATGCTAGCGGCCCCCGCACCGTTGAAAACGATGCGCACCTTGCCTATGTCTTTGCCGACCAGTTCGAGAGCATTGAGCAGCGCGGCGCCCGAGATGATCGCTGTGCCATGCTGGTCGTCATGGAAGACGGGAATCTTCATGGTTTTGCGGAGCGCTTCCTCAATTTCAAAGCAGTCAGGCGCCTTGATGTCTTCGAGATTGATTCCCCCAAACGTCGGCTCCAGCAGTTGGCAGAGCTTGATCACGTCTTCCGGGTTTCGGCTGTTGACTTCGATGTCGAAGACATCGACGTCGGCAAATCGCTTGAAGAGAACAGCCTTCCCTTCCATCACCGGCTTGGCGGCGAGCGCGCCGATATCCCCAAGTCCCAATACGGCGGTGCCGTTGCTGACCACCGCAACCAGATTGCCGCGGGCGGTGTATTTGTAGGCGTCCTGCGGATTCTCTTTGATCTCAAGGCAAGGCTCGGCCACCCCGGGCGTATAGGCAAGGCTGAGATCACGCTGAGTTCGGCAGGGCTTGGAGGGTGTGACTTCGATCTTTCCCGGGCGCGACCCGTTGTGATAATCGAGAGCCTGCAGCTTGCTGACAAGCATAATTTCCTCCATCTTCCTTGAGCGCCGTTCGCGAAAATCTGCTGGGCAGCATTCGGGCGCCCACATCTAAATTTAAACTCGAATCCTGGCGCTGGACACGGGGCCCGGCTGACAACCTCGGAGGCTACCGGCCACGGCAAATGCGCCAGCCATGACGGCGCGCGCGACTTGTACACGCTCATGACGATCAGGTCGGCTTTGCCGGCCCCCGCCTCGCACAGAATGGCGTCGGCCGGATAGTCCCAGCGGACGACGATTTCGGGTTTACGCCAATGGTTCGCCCGCTCAGGAATCAGGCTTCCGAGAGCACAGCGCGATCGCTGATCTTCCGATGTGCGGTGTTGCCAAGGCACAAGTGGAATCGCGTCCAGAACGATGCACTCTGCCTGGTTCTCCTCCGCCACCGAGAGCGCAGAGTAGAGAACACGCGATGCGGCGGAGAAATCAGTCGGAAACAGAATGTTTTTCGCGGGGGCGGGCATGGCGTACCTCCTTGCGGCGCGGCGGCGGGCCGCGAGTGACCTTCCACTCGTTCGGATGCGGTACCCCTCAGTCCGAGCAGTGGCGCGTAGAGAGTCGTCGGAGGCCTGCCCGTTGGGGAT
>Ga0123355_10002197_pt1 | contig 27533 bp, 17 predicted proteins | sample TergutEmb28metaG_3_FD_89872 | JGI IMG/M metagenome (GOLD analysis project Ga0123355, IMG submission 89872) | Embiratermes neotenicus P1 segment gut microbial communities from Petit-Saut dam, French Guiana - Emb289 P1 | ecosystem: Host-associated > Arthropoda: Insects > Digestive system > Gut ... | reverse complement strand
AGACTTATGTAATTTATTCTTTTGCTTACAGTGCCTGTAGCTACAAGCACTAAGAGGACGTCTGATACAAAAAAACAAACAGCACCTATAGCCAGTGTTATAGGCCAGGTTGTTAGGCCAAATATTATCGGCGCACAAAGTGCCAGTGATGTCATAAACGACAGTAAAGCAATGTAGAAATACACATAAGAACCAAACTCGCCCTTTATGTTGAATTTTGTGATAGTGACACCAATCAAAATAATCACTATAATGAGAAAGAAAATAAGTAATGTCAATGGTGGTGAGTAAAGTCCTACTGCAAAAAAAGCGGCGATAAAGATTATATGTGCAACTGCAAAAGCTGCTGCACCTGATTTAAAAGAATAATAAATCGCCGCATCTCCTATCATACAGAAAAGCAGTCCGCCGGACATTAACAATCGAAAGTTTACGTTATCAGAGGCTCCCAATGCACCGGAGATAGCATAAGTGAATACAATTGCTGAGCATATAATTTTTATTGATAATGGTTTTCCCTTGTAAAAATACAGGAACATGCCAATTCCTAAGAGCGCCAGAATTAGCATGAGTTTAGCAGTGTCAGCCATGATGAAACATTCTCCTTTAGACTGAGGGTAGTGCGATTATAGTGTCTCTCTTTGAGAAAGTCGTCTACATTTGAATAAATATATGCTACAATTGAATGGGTTATTAATGTGATGTTAGAGGAGGACAAATGGCGCAGCCACATGGAAAACTAGTACAGGTAAAGGGCAAAAATATGCACGTTAGGCAAATGGGAACTGGTGAGAAAACTATTGTTCTGATGCCAGGATTAGGTTGTCCGCTTCCTACTGTAGAATTTGCTCCACTCATGAGGGAACTTTCAAAGAAATACACTGTTTGTACAGTAGAGTTTTTTGGATATGGACATAGCGACAGCACTGATACACCACGTACAAATGAAAATTATGTGGAGGAAACTCGTGAGGCCTTACTGCTAGCCGGGCTTAAACCGCCCTATATTCTCATGCCCTACTCCATATCAGGTGTTTATTCAGAATATTATGCTGCTAAATATCCAAGTGAAATCGATGGTTTGATTTTACTTGATAGCACACCTACGATTGAAGAGTTTGCTAAAAAATGGATCTATTCCGAAGATGAAATTGAGGAGTTAAAAATGGCACTTGAATCTGATGGGCCTCATGAAAATATTCCTCTTGATGAAGAAGTGATAAATAAATCCATTGCGGAGTATTTAGAACATGGCTACACTTTAGAGGAATTAGAGGAGTTTGACGAAGTGCCAAATCATATGGATACGCTAGTAGCACAGGATATAGCCTTATCAGGCAATATATTTGAGGTATTAGATATGCCAATTCCAAAAGAACTGCCAGTTTTAGCGTTTAGTTCAGGGCTTGTAGAACTTGAAGTCGATGAACGTGCCGAATACGAAAAATATCGTAAAGATCATATGGCGAGGTTAGGAGAAAGGTCTAAACTTGTAATTATTGATGGTAGTAGCCATATTGATATTGCTTACCATCGTGATTATCTCAAGATTATCAGCAAAGAGATTGATGAGTTTTTAAGGTAACAAATAAGAATTAAGCATAACAAGGTCACGGCTGGTTTGAGCCGTGACCTGTCATTTCGTGCTAATGTAGGGAAGGATGAAATAGTGAAACTACAAGCAGAGCGATTATATATAACCAATTTCACTTTAGATATGGCTGAAAGCGTACATATCAACTCGCTTGACGATAACAATAGAAAGTTTGTACCCGATGAAGTCTTTGAAACAAAAGAAACAGCTGAGAAGGTGTTAGAAACTCTTATATCCTTTTATGATATAGATGGAAAACCTAAAGTTTACGCCATCGTGCTCAATGATGGGCAGCAAATCGGACATATACAAGCGGCTCCAATTAGAAAAGGTTGGGAAATCGGCTATCATATTGGCGAAGCGTTTACAGGCAAGGGATATGCAACCGAAGCAGCCAAGTTATTTCTTCCATATATTATGGAACACTTGAACATTTCTGAAATTGTTGGGATATGCCATGCGAGCAACATCGCTTCATGCAAGGTAATGGAAAACTGTGACTTTGCATTGGAATTTGAAAGGCTTGGTTTATATCAATGGAGAATTAAGAAAATTAGAAAATACAAGTATTCTAAGAAGCTGTGTTGATAGGCAAAGGCACAGCTGATGTTGAGCTGTGCCTTGTATCTTCGTTTTGTATGTTCGTTTCTGACTGTCTTTCGGCATTTCTATATGTATGCAAAAGAGCTACTGGGTGTTCCAATCAGATGTAGATGTAACTGACGGTTGTATGAGGAAATAAATTAAAATAATTATGCCTACACATGGTATAAGACTTATAAAAATCCAGTACCATTCTTTGCCTGCATCACGCAAACGTCGTATCATTAGGCTAACTGATGGGATTATAATGACAAAAAGGTAAATCCAGTATATAACTATCGTAGTAAACTGTGCAAGAAGTGCCACAACTACTGAAACGAGAACGTGAATGAGATACGCCATCCAATAATCGCGCTTGTTTGCCCTATTAGAAAAATCGGCAAAGTTTTTCCACATGTTAATATACTCGTTCATGAAAACCTCCATAATTTTAATACTAATCACAAAAAACGTGATCATAGCTTATTGTTACGCGTCATCTTTCACTATATATAATGCATCAATAGCCAATCATCCCCCTTCTTGTTGTGCTTTATTATATTATGTCAGAAAACAGACAATTTGACAAGGCTTTCAATCAGTTTTTTAATTATGATATTGTTCAACTTTGTTCGCCGCGCTAAGACAGTTCTATACGAATTTTTTATAGTATCATATATAAAAACAGACGCTCAGAAAAACTAAGCGTCCGTTTTATGCAGCTGAATAAATTCTGCTTTCTCGATGATAATATCGGGCGAGGTATGCCTCACACTTGCAATGCTTTTTTAACCACAGGCATCCATATCTCATATCTCATATCATCTGGGCTGTCATCCAGATAAACTTCCATATCTATGTTAGCTGCCCATTCATAACCGGATGTGGGTTGCCATTCAGAATAAATTCGATTGAACAAGTCTGCTATGGTTGAAGGTTTGCCATTTCCTGAAAAAATCGCCCAAGTATGCTTAGGAATGTTTACTTCAAACATACCTTCAGGCGCGGGTTTATCTGTTACAGCACAAATGTAATAATATCCGCCATCACCGACCTCATCAACGCTCACTCCCAGCAAGCCTGGTGGTTCACCGTTTATCAAAGTAATAATCGGCTCAAGTAAGCCCTTTTCACCAGCTTCTGCCCAGAAAGGCATTATGATTTTGGCGTTTTCGTCTACATTTAAGCCAATTTTTAGGCGAACGCCGACTATCCTAAGCCCTTCCTTTTTAGCAATGCGATAATCCATTTCCGTAACCCCTTTAACTGTTATTTGGAAGCTAACAGGCGGAAAGGCTTTAAGTACCGTGTTGGGCTTTTGGGCTATTGATGGCGATATGCCATGAATAACTTGAAAAGCCCGGTTAAAGGCCGTAGGCGAATCATAGCCGTATCGCATAGCAACATCAATAACCTTGTCGCCGCCTTGCAAATCAAAAGCTGCTTTTGTTATTCGTCTTCGGCGCAGATACTCTGATAACGGCACTCCGATTATATATGAGAACATTCTTTGAAAATGATATTGCGAGCAACAAGCAAGCTGTGCCACCTTCTCTAGTGAAATTTCGCCATCAAGATTGTCCTCCATATACGATAGAGCATCATTCATGCGTTTAAGCCAATCCATTTGCTTCACCACCTTCATATATGATAAAGGGTTTTGTGTAGATGATCCTCTCTTTATATGCACGGAAATGAGAGGATTTTTTCCAAATGCCTAGGGCGTGTTTGATAAATAATTGTTATTGTGCAAAATACCTTACCTGTGGCAGAGATTTAGAGCCACGTCATTGCGGGCTTGACCCGCAATCCCCTGAGATTGGCCGATTTCAGGGGATCCCGGGTCAAGCCCGGGATGACGATCTTGCTCTGCTGGTTTGAGACTGTGCATTTTTTATTTATCAAACAGACTCTAATACCTTATTTTAACACAGCGAGTAGTAGAATTGGAATAAGGCCTAACTGTCAGGAATAATCATGTAGAGCCAATTATATTTTCCCCATATGTGCTTTTGCAGAAAGGAATGATCTTAATTGAGCAGTTATGTCGTGATGCTCGATGATCTGCAGAAAAAATCGAATCCTGAATACAATGAGATGAATGATATTACAGCGGCAACAATATATGCGATTCCCGATCCGTCTATAAAAGCGATAATTCCGCCGCCGCTGGAGCTTACCGATCCTGCCCTTCTTATAATTTATGTGTCGGATATCAGAAAGCCAACATTTGCTGCACCATACATGGAGGGCGGAATAGGTGTGTTAACTAAACTGAAGGATAAAGATGGGCGAACCCACACTGGAATTTATTACTTTAATTTGCAATTGTGTGGTGCAGGCTCTCAAAACGCCACATTTATGGGCAGAGAAGAAGCAGGCCTGCCTAAAAAGTTCGCTGATTTAATCAACCTTAAACGTGAACGTAATAATGTGCTTTTTCAAATTGAACGAAATGGGGTCAGACTTTTGGAAGCCCGACTAAAAATTGGCCATTATAACGACCCTTGCTTCACCAATGGCTTGGAGTACCTTGACCCAAGAAGGGGAGTTTTGAAAGAAGACTCTGTTCTAACCCATCGCTATAATACCGATAATACAGATGGCTTGCATAATATGAATATCTACTATTACAACAGCCCGACAGTTTACTACCATTATGAGTCTGCCTATGCCACGGTTAAGCTTCAATCCTCAGCATCTGACCCTTGGGGCGAAATCAAAATTGCTAAAATTCTAGGAGGTTCTTGGGCTAAAAATAATAACTTTGTTGTGGACGTAACAAAGATTTATTCTTACACAAACACCGAGGCCATAAATGTGATGCGATATCTTTATACTGGGCGATTTGATCCTCTTGTCGGAAGGGTAGCTGGCACAAAGTTCTTTAATTGCCCGGAAAGATTGGGAGATGCGATATGAGTATGATAACAGATGTTGGCTTTGCTTATCAGTTGATAGATCGTGAAGTAATGTCAGAAATCTGTGACCAAGAGATTTTTGATATGGTTGACAAGGTGATTTTTCAAACTTTAGGGCCTAAGGGTTTGAAGCAGCTTATTAAAATTGGCAATCGCGTTACTATCAAGGTTAACTTAGTTGGTGCACACCTGGGTGCTAGGGGAGAAAAAGGCCGTGCTATTATCACCGACCCTCGGATAGTTAGATATGTAGCAGAGAAAATTCGTGAAATTATTGGCCCTAAGGGGATTTTGAGAGTTATTGGTACTACGCACTATTGCTACCATAACCCTTCATTGAAAGAGTTGGAGACTAGCTTTTATTGGGCGAAATTGGGGCGAAGCGGCAATAATTCAATAGACCCCTCTGTAGATGTTTGTTATGACGGAAATGCTGATGGAATACTTGACGGCTCTTCGAATGCCCAACTCGTTAATCTTGACTCTCTGGGTAGAAATGAACGTTTTTGCCGAACAGTATCTCTTTGCGATGGCACAAAAGTTGATGTTGCCTTTCCAAAATTTCTACGGACACGAGAAGAAGCATGGTGCGCTGGGGAAGCAAATGAATATACAGACGTATTTATAGGCCTGCCTATATTTAAAACCCATGGGATCATGGGGATGACAGGTGGTTTGAAGCTTCATTATGGAATAAGGAGCATGTATGGAGTCTATTCCGATGCTGGGCGATTTGGCCACAATGGGATTTATTTTGACGAGTCTGGACATGTGCAAGAGCGGCAGAATTTATCTGACTATCTTTGTGCTCAGCATTTAATCAGAAGTTATGACTACATGATACTTGACGCGTTGACGCTAAATCTGCAAGGCCCTTCATTGCCGATAGGCCTAATCACAGACACAAGTGACACAGATCAAAAGGCTGACTTTATCTTGACCAACTGTGTAATGGCTTCACAAGACCCAGTCGCGCTCGATGTAGCTGCGACAAATTTAATGGGGTTTGATGTTAAGAGCATTCCTCTATTGGAAGATGCGTATAAAAATGGTTTAGGGGAGGTAGACCCCACGTATATTCGCGTTCATGGTGACCGAACCTTCAATCGTGTAAGAATACATTTTTGGAATCAATTCAGCCCCGAAAAGTATCCGCCACCACCTCGGGTTGGTACAAAGCAACTATTAAAAGAGCAAATAGAACCCGACTTTAATATTTATCTCCACCCACCGAAAAAAGTTGGAGAGCATAGATATTCCTTTGAATATCGAGTTATACCAGTTTCAAGCCCAGGTATGACTAATTTAGATTCTGACATCAAGATAACAAGGATTGAGATTCATGCTCACAAAAAAATATTAGCAGAAAAAACAACCGGCGATCTAATAAGCGGCGAACTGATGATTGACCTAGATGAAGATGAATTCAGTCAGTTGCGGCATACAGCATTGGCATGTCAAGGTTATGTGTGGGATCAGCATTTCAATTGTCATGCAGGTAATGAAAGTTTTATTTATAGCTCTTGATTAAAATAACAAACCCGCTTATTTGGCGGGTTTGCGTTGTTTGAACGGTTTTTAGCACAGCAAATGACTTTGGCTGTTAAATACTCCAAATGAGCAAATACGAAAATCATAGTCATATTCCACAAAACAGATGTAATAATTCGTAGGGGACGCTGCCCACAGCGTCCCGAAATTGCGATGATTCCGTAGCCGCGGGACGCTGTGGGCAGCATCCCCTACATTATTTTTGTGCAATTTTTCAAATTTGCTCATTTGGAGTTAAATAATATTTGAGCAAATTATTTTAAGACAATTGGAGATACTAACTAGCAACTAGAGGACTAAAAAGTATCTGCTAAGAACTGGAAGTTGCATTCTAGTGTCTAGTCTCTAGATGAGAGGATTATTCTTATGCATATGCTGTTTTTCAATATATCAATGGTGCTAGAACCTGTATTTTTAGTTGAAAAACCTAAAAAACTGTTGGAGATCAGTATGTACGGCAGCTCTGGCTGTCGTTATGGTCGTTTAGTGAAAGACGTTCAAGCAAGGGTTTGGGGTACGGATGTAGAGGCCTTTACAGATAGGATTGACATAGACGAGAAACTCGGAGCTGATGGACAAACTGAACCATATCGTCGTATATTGCCACTTGAGGCACTCGATCATCCTCAGGATTTGGATGATTATGATATTATCCTTATAGCGGACTTATTAGAATATCTTGATGCAAACACTGCGAAGGCACTGCTTTTGGAGCTGTGTACAAAAGCCAGGAATCAAGTTTATGTAATCGCGCCAGATATAGATCTTGATAAAACAATCTTCCAATCCGAGGGGATAAAGTACTTTAAAACTAGTACGGTTGAAGCCGAACCAGAAAATGTACGAATTTATTCTGTGTCTTGCATAAACAGCTTTTCACGGAAAATACAGGAGGAACGCAGTTGCAGCTGACTCAAACTGTGCGAGAGGCACTGGACGGGAAAGGCATAAACGGATCCATATATGCCGTGTTTGAAGTGCCGCCATCAAACCATATTGAAATACGACCCAACCTCATATATAAGATGTGTGCCGAGAAACGCGTCATACACTTGGGGTGTACAGATCATCTTGAACTTATAGATCTCAGGATAAATAATTATATCTATATACACAGGCAACTTTCGTATGTGGCATTAGAGTGCATCGGAATAGATACGAATGTGGAAGCGGTGGAGCATTTAAAAAAGTATGATATAAATAATGTAATAGCAGCAGATATGACACAGCCTGGAATAGCTGCTATTGAAAACTCGCATTGGGACTGGCTTGTTATTCCTGATGTTCTTGAACATATACCAAACCCGGTTCAGTTTCTGCAGGAAATTGATAAAGCTTATGGCAATAATATTGACAGGATACTTATAACTGTTCCGAATGCCTTCGGTTCTTATGTAAGCTCTGGGTTTAATTCGGAAGTTGTTAACTATGATCATTGCTTTTGGTTTACCCCATATACGCTTTGCAAAGTGGTTCACTCAGCGGGGTTTGAGATTGATGAATTGTTTATGTGTTCGTATGAGCAAGGGACTGAGGCGATACGCTCTTGTTTGGATGCATATAGACAGTATCCGCTTTTGCTGAATACAATAGCCTTGATTGCTCGCAGGATATAAAAAAACAGCTCTCGTAGTTTGAGTGCTGTTTTTATTATATTTCGGAGCTGTGGATTAAATAAATCACTTCAAAATTCGGCAAAGGTTTTAGGCCCAGTTACCATTTGACATCGGTGTTCTTTATATAGATTATACGCTTTTGGGCCAATGTAATAGTACCCACAAATACTTTTCTTCGAAAAGTCTTTTATCCATTTAGCCAAATTGTTATACATTTGAGTGAAGCGAATACTTTTAGTAACGTGCTCATTTAGCGAATTCCAATATTTAAACTGAGCCCATATACGTCCACATCTAAGTGTATTTTTTTCCCAACTTATACACCTGGTAAACTGAACGACCTCTGATGATATTGGTTCAATAAAATTATTATCCATTAATATTTGAGAACCGCCAAATGTTAAAAAAATGGATATTTCATCTAGTTTTTTTATTTCTTCACTTAGGAGCAATTTTGCTTCACTGTTCATGAAAATATAATCATATTCACAAACTTTGTTAATAAAAAGCATCTCATCATCGTAGGCAAAAAAGAAATTAGTTTGTTTACCCAATTTAACCCCTCTTTTCGTTCGGTTTATTGCTTTTTCATCATACCATTCTATAGCATATAGCATAAAAAAATTGAACCAGGCCTCTCAATAGTTTACTGTGTCCTCTTTAACTGTTATTATGTCATGACAAGGGGAAAAATTTATAATTTGCCATTATCTAAGAGGTGAGAGTTGATGCAATCTCAAATTCAAGTTGTATTTTCGTTCAAGTCCGGATATGATGTGTTCTATGGTTGTCGTGACCCTAAAGCACCAGATGACGTAGTTATTGTTAATAAGGAGCAGCTTTTAAGGGAACTGCTAGCGTTGAAGGGCAAGTATGACGTTGAGATTATCGGCCCTGGAACCATTGCTCGAAATGATAGCACCCCAATTGAGAAGCTTGAGTTCGGTGAATTTATATTAGGTGATGAACTTGGTGGAGCGTGTGCTGATTTTTTGGCTATGGAACGCCGTGACGCATACTTTCAAGTTGAGGAATTTGTAAACCGTACTGATACAGTGCGAATTGTAGGTCTCGTATATGGGATGCGAAGTACAGGTAAAACGGTAATTTTAAAACAACTTGCAGGGCGCAATGAGTTCTTAAAGGAATCTGCATATCTTACTTTAGCTTATAATGAATATAGTATTGATGACATTTATTCTTGGATGAAAGATCTTAGAAAGATTGGTATAAAATATTTTTACATCGACGAAATAACCTGGGCGGATGGATTTATAGATCGTGCTATGAAGCTTGCTGATAAGTTTGCTTCGGTTTCCACAGTTCGAATAGTTTTATCAGGTACAGATTCTTTGGCATTTACTCTTGCCAAGCAAACGTCGTTACATGGCAGATACTTGGAGTTTAATACTACGCGTATGAGTTACCCGGAATATTACCGCATAACAAAAGGTGATATTTTGAGGTATGCCCATGCTGGAGGCGTATTTTGGAAAGAGCAGAACTTTCCTCCAAGTGAAACGGAGTTAGAAGACTATTTAATTTCGAGTGTGGTGCGCAATTTACGTGACACGATAATAAACTCAAGCAGAAAAGTTATGGTTGGTGAGGAGATCCGTTTTTTGGATGAGAGAGAGCTATATGCAATATGTCATGCAATTTGTGAATGTTTGTCGCTAACTAAAATGTATGGACACACAAATGAGGCATGGAGTGAACCTCTGGTGAAAGTTGTAGAAGCTGCTATGCGCAATTGTGGTGTTAGCATAGCACCAGCACTGAAGGAGGAAATTCGAAAATACGTGCCCATATTCAAGTCGAGCTCGTCTAAATACGATCGTGAAAAGGTGGATGCAGTTTTAGAGCTGATGAAGATGATTGGGTTTGTGTGGCAAGTTGATTTATGGTCAAACGCGGAGCAAAGGGTAAAGCCCGTGTTTATGCAGACAGGTGTGGCGCGTGCATTTGCGTTGTTTGCTATGCAAACTGTATTAAATAGCGGGGTGCTGAGTGAGGTTAAAAAGGAAAGAGATGTTCTTAATGGCATTATGGCGGCAGCAGACGGGTATATGCTTGAATTGGCGTGCTTGATTACATTTGCAAAAAGGATCGAAGCCCGAGGGGACTCTTTGTTACATTTGTCTACTTTTCGTATTTTCTCAGGTGAAGGCGAAATAGATATCATTGTGCATGATCAACGTGACTCCGTTCTGTACCTGTACGAGGTACAGCGTAGTGTAGAAGCAAAATCTCATTTCGGAAAAAACCTTATCAATACAAAACTCCTAGATTACATAAAGGAGCACTATGGTGCAGAAACGGTGCACAGGGCAGTTTTGTACAGGGGTGAGGATAACTTTACGAAGCTAAGGGGCGAAATTCCTTACTATAGAATCGAAGATTACTTGATACGTGTGGAAAATGGGGAGGTTTGGTAATAGCGATATGTTTTATGTTTCTCTCCTAAATAAGCAAATTTTTCACAAAAAAATGTAGGGGACGCTGCCCACAGCGTCCCGTTATCACACTCGCTCTAAATATCATATACTAACCTAAATCCACATTGCTGTTCGTCTAATAAATCTGTTGAAGGCATCCTTATTGACGACATGCACCAAACCCACTCGCCACTATCCTGCCAAGGCCAGAATAATGCACCTCCACCTCGAACAGTGTAAACATCTTCCATTTTTTGTTTGCTGTCATATGTTTGTTTGAATAAATCTGCGCACCATTCTCCAGTAAAAATCCCATATATACCTAATTTATTGCAATTCATATAAGATGAGCTTCCAAAATCCAGGCTTAACCATTTTTCAAGTTCTTCATCTGTTGGGAGCTCGTTTCCAAACGGAAATAAATCGTTCTTTCCAGCTCTTGCAAAATACTCCCACTCAGTCTCGGTAGCTAACCTTAAATCACACTTTGTACAAATATAATCAACCTCTCCTTTTTTCAGAAAAGCTGGATACATATCTTCTCCTTTTGAAGGCATGGTTACATAATTACTGGCAAATTTATTTAATACTGGAAACCTTGTTACTAAAAAATTTTCAACTGTCATTTTCATAGTTGGCCGCATTTCATTGTAGTTCGCATTGACATAATCGTCGATGCGTTCAGCATATAATTGTTCCTGTTCAGTAAACCCTCTAATATACGCACCTTCTGGTATAAAAACAAATTCTAGCCCTGTCTCTATACACCTGATTATCGGATTATAATTATGCGGATAAATCTGAAACTTGCCATTGTTATTAAGCTTCTTTATGCTCTTTATATATTTTATTTTCTCATCTTGACTCAATTTCAGATATTCTGTTATTTCCATTATATACTCCTATCAGTGTGTATTCAAATTCTTCTAGCGCTCAACATTAACTGCTCATGCTCTGTCATGCACCTCATCGTAATATTCAATAGCCCAACTCTTAATAGAGTTAAACAAGGGGCAAAAATTCCATAGTATAATACAACAAAGGAGGCCCCTCTTGATGTATGAGGGGGGCTCCTTTGTTTGAATGGTTGATAATGTCACTGACCATATCATTCAGCCATTTCTTCTAACCATTCTGATATATCTTCAGCTTTATTTAGCCTCAGAGCACGTTCTGTATTTGTTCTATCGGGAGGCATTATCTCAACATTAATATAAACATCTTTTCTGGGTTGATTTAATGCAAATATGTTTTCAAGATCAACCCGCTGCATCGCTAATTCCATTGCCGTCAACCTAAAATCTAATTGTGCTTTCCATTCTTCATCCGGTAGGCTGTAGACAGACGGAAGACTATCAAAAAGCTTGTCAACTTTTCGAAAGTGTTCTTCTCCATAACACATATATGGGGAGTCTGCATAAGACCATTTTATGAACTCAACATCTTCATGATTTGCCAGTTTTTCTGATTCTCTTTTTAATGCTTCCCATGACCATGCAGATACAAATGGGCTAAACCCTCCTCCAGTTGTAATAGGAGTACAGTAATAATACCTTTCCTTGTTCCCAAATAGTCCAATGAAAGCCTTTTTTGTAGCTAAGGCTATTTCTGAAACCAACATATCAAGAGTTATTAGCTCCATACATTCAAAACCTCGTTTCTGGCGGCGATGAACGGTAATACTACCCCAAATAAGCGGGCTATTTGGGTCATTTTTATCCACTCCCTAATCATTATAATCAAAAATTTACATTTTAACAAATATATCATCATGATTGTTTATTATACGGAAAAAGCCAGTGGCATCTACACTGTTGAGAAAGAATTAAAAAAACAGACAACGCCATGTTATCTGTTTTTTTGTATCTACTATTCTACCTCTCGAATTAAATCTAAAGCCATTAATGCCGTATCACGAGTATCCTCATCATCAGATTCAAACGAGATGGTAACTCCTTTTGTTACTTGTAACCGACTATATTATTCAGCCGCTTCTTCTAACCACTCCGCTATATCTTTAGCTTTATTTAGTCTCAATGCTCGTTCTGTATTTGTATAATCGGGAGGCATTACCTCAACATTAATGTAAACATCTTTTCTGGGTTGATTTAATGCAAATATGTTTTCAAGATCAACCCTCTTCATTGCTAACTCCATTGCCATTAATCTAAAATCATATTGCTCTTGCCATTCTTTATCGTCTAGGTCACTTATGATGGGAAGATTATCAAAAAGCTTGTCAACTTTACGAAAGTGTTCCTCTCCATAGCACATATATGGGGAGTCTGCGTAAGACCATTTTATTATCTCAGCATCTTCAAGGTTTTCTAGTTTTTCTGATTCTCTCTTTAATGCTTCCCACGACCATGCAGATACGAATGGGCTTGTTCCTTCTCCAGTTGTAATAAGAGTACAATAATAATAACTTTCCTTGTTCTCAAATAGTTCAATGAAAGACTTTTTTGTAGCTATGGCTATTTCTGAAACCAACACATCAAGAGTTATTAGCTCCATACATTCAATACCTCTTTTCCGATTAACCGCAATTCACTTAGTAACCCAGAACGTATTTGCCTATTGCTATTCCCAGCCCGTAACATTCTTACTTCAACATTGTTTAATCTGCGAAGAACGCTACTATGAAATTGTCCCGTATGCGTGACATTATGGGGTCTTGGATGTCCAATAGGAATACCATTAGCAGCATGGTTCACACCTATTCCATATCTATTTAGTATATTTCTTGATCTAATAGCTGGAGCCCATCGTCCAAATCGACCTCCAGATGCTACAATATGGCCTGGAACTTGTCTAGGGGCAAAAACGACTCCCTCTGCCTCCATAGTTCTCCTTAATATTCTTGAATGCTCACCTGTAGTTCTCGGTCGCTTCCTTGGGCTACAAGTATTGTGCACTAAGAAACCAGATCCTACAAAATATGTGTTTAACCCATCAACTTCAAGGTTGTATACAACAACTGGCTCATTCAGTTTATCAAGATATAATCCTAGCACATAGCTACTATTCCCGTCAATTGTATATATTGGATCGCCAATGGCCAGATCCCCGGCAGCTACCCAACCGTTACCAACAACATAGAACGGATGATTGGTCGTTGTCTCGACAATTTCATCTGATAATTCAAGGTAGAGAATTTCGAAACTCTGATTAACAAAGACTTCTAAGACCTCTCGTAACTCTTTTTCACCAGTCTCAACATCAAACGCCCAGACTTTATCTCCAACTTCAATCTCGTCAATCCGTTTTTTCCCGTCTTCTGTGAGTACAGGCGTATCACCTGTAAAACAAGGCGCAGTCAACATTGAAAGGACAATAGCCATGCCCAAACAGGCAACAGCAATTTCGAAAATATTACCTTCCTGTATTGCCGTGGCTAAATTAACACTCTGATCATATAAACTGACAGCCGCTAATGCCCTTGTCATCACATTTGCAACAGTCGCTAACTTACACATACTGAAAAACGTCGCAACGGATACGAAACCACTTGCAAGCGCAAGTGCAATTTGGCTAGGATCTCGGCTATCAATCGCTTGCAATAAATTTCGAGTAGACATTACCAAATGAAATGTCTTGAGTGGATGCCTAATAGCGAGTTTAATCGCAGTATACATGCCAGTTTTGATGGAATTTAGTATACCTTGAATAGCTACCACCGTTGTGAGCTCACTCTGTGCAACCAAACCAGTTGGGTCCGTATTAGTTATTGGATTGGCATGAGCATACAAATATCTATGCAGGCTAATCGGATCGTGCATAAACCCTTGGAAAGGATCCATGCTTATAAATGTCCCTGTCGATGGATCCATATACCTAGCCCTGAGGTAATACATTTGAGTCAGCCAGTCAAACTGCTCGCCGGCATAGAGATAGTTATTCTCTGTTACACCAGTACGAAAGGTTAGCTCGCCAAATGCATTAAAGGTATATGTGTCTGTTATAAAATTGTTCTCATTCGCCAGCATCCGCACCGAACCATGACCGTCATATAAATAGAAAAACTTGTTGCCGCCGCGATCCATGTTTATCAATACGTCGTCACCGCGAGTGTAAAATGCCAACAATGTTCCAGATTCGTCGGTTTCGGCAATTACGTGAGCTATCCAATTGTTGGTGTCAACAAGATATCTAACTGTGCTAAGTTCTCCACGCTTTTCGATCCTATTGCCCAGCCAATCGTACCTATATTCCTCGACATTAACGTTTTGGCCTTCTTGAATCGTTGCACGAATAAGACGGTCAAACTCATCGAATGTAAATGATGTGACACGTGCACCTTCCGTTTTTCTGGTTCTGTTTCCGTTTAGATCGTATTCGTAGGTTATACCAGTTTCGTATATAAGCTGGTTGAGGCTGTTATAGGTATAAGCTGTTTCAACTCCATTTTCGTTCCTTAAGATCCGGTTACTTGCCGCATCGTAAACAAAGGTGGTTGTCTCCGTAACTGAATTCTCGGTCACCGTCTCTCTGACTAGCCTGTATAGCGCATCATATTCGTATTCGACAATACGCCCAGTTGACTCTTCAACCCGAAGACGTTCCCCAGCCCTGCCTAATGTGTAGGTGTACTCACGCACAACTTCGCCGTCTCTGTTTGTGATTACCATGTTAGTAAGCGCATTGGCAGGATTATACGTATAGGTGGTTGTCATGCCGTTTGAGTATTCTACAGAAATAAGGTTACCGCTGGCATCGTAATTATAAGTAGTAATAGCCCCGTCTCTGTCAGTAACGGATTTCAAGCGACTCAAAATATCGTAGGTGTAGTGCGTGCTGCCAAACGGAGTGATGCGGCTGATTATCCGTCCTGCCATGTCGTACACATACTGGATCATTAGACCATCTGGCTTTTCCACAGAGATCATGTTGTCCATAATGTCATAGGTATAACGAGTGATACCATTTTTATCAGTTACAGTTTCAATTTGGTTATTGGCATTGTATGTAAAATCTATAGAATTACTACCTGCAATAACTCCGATTAGGCGGTCGGAACTATCGTATTCAAAAGTCCTAGCAATGCCGTTGAATCCGCTCGTTGCCACAAGGTTACCACGTTCATCAAAAGTATTTATGCTTTCATGGCCCGCTGCGTTTGTGGTCATAATAACGCGACCATGGTCATCATATTTATAATACGTCGTATTCCCATTGGGGTCGGTGACCGCTACAAGCTCATTCACTGAGTTATATGTATAAATCCATTCTCCGCCCATTGCGTCGACTATGCCAATAAGCCGATTTAGTCCGTCGTATTTATACTGCGTGGTGTGGCCATTTTGATCCGTTTGGCTTATCAGCCGTCCCCTTGCATCAAACTCAGAAGAGATGGAATTCCCATCTGCAAGGGTTACCCTTGTTCGGTTTCCGTTTAAATCGTATTGAAACCTTGTAACGTATCCTCTGGGATCTTTAAACTCCGACAATTGTGAATACTCGTTGTACGTAAACTCTGTTCTGTTGCCCAGAGCATCGATAATAGCGGTATTTCTATCTATACTGTCATACTCATATCGAGTTATCGCTCCGGCGACATCTATTGTAGCGATAATTCTTTGCTTTGCATCGTAAACAAAATACTCAACGGATCCATTTGTATGAGTTATGGATGTTAAGTTGCCAACTCTATCATAAGCCATCGTTACAGTTTGACCATACCTGTCAGTTGCCCTTGTATTGCGGTTTTCTGCATCATATTCGAAGCTCTCAAAGGTATTGTCGTAATAGTTGATTCTGGTCAAATTACCGAAAAGATCATAGTTGAATGTAGTACGCCTACCAACTGAATCGACGATAGCAACTATATTTCCGATCTGATCATATTCGTAACTGATAAATGACCCATCTGAAAGAATCGTTCTTGTTATGTTTCCAAAAATATCATACTGATAACTTTCGGTTAGCGTCTCATTAACACCATTTTGATTCCTACGTGTGATTGTTTTGGTCAGTGGGTTGCCATAAACATCATATGTAAAAGTAATCGTTTCGTGGGCTCCATCGGTCATTGCGACAACATTTCCATCACTATCGTAGGTAAACTGCATGATGAGCCCAATATCGTCCGTAATACTCCTTAGCCGACCATCACTTTGATAATTGTAGTTGATTGAGTTCCCAAGAGGATCCGTCGTTTGGGTTACCTGACCGAATTCGTTATATGACAAGCGTCCAGGCTGCATGCCAAAAGTGCTTATGGAAATAAGTTCATTCCTCTGGCTAAATTCATTAACTAGCGTTTGACCCATAGCGTTGGTTAGAGATAGTAGCCGGCCATCTGGTGAGTATTCAAATCTTGTTACGTTTCCAAGCGCATCCCTATGGCTGGAAATATTTCTGTTGGAGTCAAATTCGTTATAAACTGTATTGCCCAGTGCATCAGTCAGAGATAGAATATTGCCCCAATCATCGTACACGAATAATGTCGTGTTGCCCAACCTATCAGTGACGGCTTGTCTTCGGCCAGCTACGTTGTTGTCGAAGGTCATACGGTTGCCTTCTGCATCAACTACTGCAACTAGGCGGCCATCGTCGTCGAATTCGTTTCTAGTAACACGTATCCCGCGGGGATCAATGATATCTATAAGGAAGCTATCTCGGTCATATTCATATTTAATACTTCTTCCGCCAACGTCTATAAATTCCACCAGATCGCCAGCACCATCATAAATATAGGAAACTTCTTCGCCATTAGGGCCTGTTATAGAAGTTATACGATCCATATCGTCGCGAGTAAAGACAATGGAGCGTCCGTCTGAGTGATGTACCCCTCTGTGATCTATCCTTATAGTGTTGCCAAGAGTATCTGTTATGCTTTCAACGCCGCTTTCCACATTAAAAACGAAGACTGTGCCGTCTTCCGTTGTAAGCCTGTATCTGCCAGGATTAAACGGCATCATAGTGCTTTGGTCTCGCACAGCACCGTCGTTGAAAACTAAGTTGGTTGTATTTCCGATTGCTTCCAGCGTAGATCTTGTAGTACCAATTGGGACAAAATAAGCAGTAATACTATGCAAAATCGGGACAAGGGGTTGGCTTGCTGGACTCAACCTCATTTCGAACTTCTCTGTTCTGCCATTACCCCAATCTATCGAGACTTGATGAATTCTGTCCTCGGCAAACACATATGTAGACATACCAAATTGGCCTTGAATGAGATTTTGCCGCCAATGCAACCCAGGCACCACGCTCTCAGATATCGTTGCACCAGAAAGAGAAAGGTTCCAGCCATTTCCAAAGTCTCCCGACCTGTTTCTGTCTCGGCTGTCATACTCACGGGTAACGGTTAACGGGAATCCATGGGCAGGGAATTCCATATCAATAAATGCAATTGAAAAATTCCCTATCTTAAGCTGCCCCTCAACAGATACAACAATCTCATGCACAACTCGCAATCTTGCTCCATAACCAGTCAGGCGGATTGTATAGTATCCATTTCGCATTAGTGATGTGTCTAACTTGCCAAGCACATCATTTTCCACAGGATGTATGCCTTCGGCTATCAGCGTGAAATCTGTACTGTTACCAGGGGCATATTCCAATGTATATCGAACCAAGCCTTCTTCGGAAACTGTGCCGATTATTTCAGTCGGAGCAGTTATTATGCTGGCATCTGTCGGTGAGAATATCTCCACTGTAGGGTGGGAGTCATCGTCTGGATCAATAACTCGAAGCTCGAATTCCAATACAGTTTCATTGCCAGACTCATCTCTAATACTTGCCGTAATAACGTAAATACCTACTTCATCGGGGGTAAAGCTAGCGGTGCCATCTCCGCCAACTGCAATTTCATCATCATTTACCCTTATAACCAAAGTAGATAAATCGAACAATCCGCTAGCAATTACCCGGATAGGGATTTCGGAGTGGATGTCAGCGAAAGCCATTCCGTTGTTTACAATCAATTCAACCTCAGAAACAGCTGTGCCATCTACAACAGAAACCATAATAGTGAATGAGGATTGGATTCCGGCACTATTAACTGCTGTTAAGCGGATTGCGTATACTCCCACAGGCAAGATTGTAGTATCCCATGAGAAGAGTTCACCTGTTATATTACCGCTCCCCGAAGCAACGGATTCGAACTCAGTGATGTTTGGCCCACTTATTTCCAATTCATAAGAATAAATGCCACGTTCATCGGTAATTGATGCCTGTATTGGCACAATCCCGCTTACCGTGTCACCGTTCCTTGGCGATATAAACTCTAAAACAGGGCCATCATCGTAATCATCCGAATTATCTACAATAACGGAAATCCTCATAAAATTTGTTAGGCTTGCCTCATTTATGGCAGAAAGCTCAAGTTGATAGGTACCATCGGCAACAGAAGTTGTGTCCCATGTCGCTAAAACACCGGAAACTATGTCTTCAGTTCCATGCGCCAGAATAGTTTCGCTGCCATTCAAAGCAATGAGTTTTAGCTCATAAGATTCCAAGGCAGTTTCGCTGCTGACAGTACCTACTATATCTACATAGCCCATTACTATATCTTGATGGGAAGGAGATATAATTTCTACAGTGGGTGGGTAGAGTGTACCTTGACCAATGTAAATGTAGATGAACAGGTATAACCTTGTAGAGTTACCACTTGTGTCCACAGCAATTACTCGATACTCATGGTGGCCTTCAACTAAGCTATCCGGATCGATATTGCCGATAGTCTCTTCATAAATAGCTTGTGAACCTTGATTGAGAATCACAAAATTGTCGGTGCCAGGTAGCTTATGCTCAAGAGACCATGAGGAAATACCTGCGCTGCCAGTCACAGTAACTATGATAGGCGTGCTTTCTCGGATAACTTCAATCCTCGGCTGATGTAGTATTATTTGTGGACCGATCTGGCCCGATAATGTAATTGTTATCGATCGGCGTGCTTCATTTCCGGAAGTATCACGCGCAACGACTTCTATTCTCACTATTCCTGATGTAGTGGCGGTAAAGAATTGTCTGCCGCGTGATGTGGAAAGTAGTCTTCCGTCAACGTACACTTCAAATGATGAAATCTCATCATTGCCTCTGGCATTAGCACTAGCCTCAAATCTGACTTCTTCCCCTACGCGCCATTCTAATCTGTCAATGTCGAGTATAATATCAGGGGGCTCATTGTTAACTTCAGTGGTCATGCCTAGAGTACTTATATAAATACTTGCGGGATAACTCCAACTGCGATCTATATCTCTTACCCGGTAATAAATAATGTACTCATTCTCAAATGGCAATTGCCTAGGTGGCTGACCCAGCGTCCAACCAACATCGTTTAGATTTTTCCATCTCCAGTCTGTCAAAACGATGCCTGCATCTTGTGAATGGGGGTGGTCTGGATCGAAACTTAGATCTATTAGCTCCAAAACAGCATACTCGTCATCGTCGGAACCAGCTGATAAAACAGCTTCAAGCAAAGCAATCGGGCGGCGATGAACTGTAATACTGCCCAAGTAGGCTTCATCTGACCATTCACTATACGCTTCTGTAAGTTCCCAAACTTCACTTGGTGCATCGCTTACCTGTAGATATATTTCAAAATCTCCAACTTTTTCGAGTCTAGAACGTCTTCTACCGAATATCCCATTTCCATCAATTTCGCCTAAATTGGAACTGAAACGGCTAATATCATGCTGATAGCGGAACCTTTCTTCCAAAAACGGATCATCTTCGGGGTCTGTGAAGGTGTATGGATAGTCGATATAGTAATCTGTTGTAAAAACTGTTGGATCTGAACCAATATCGTTCTGGATTTTCCTCCACAACAGTTCAGTCAACTCATGGGCTAAGCTGTTTGTATTCGAATCATCGATCGCCGCACTATTTACAGTATTGTTCAGCAAATCATCAAACAACCCTGAACTTACCCCATTGCCTGCAGCTATATAATTGATCCCTTGAGTATTTATGGCTTCGGCAATCCTTCCTATAGAGCCAACGCCAGCGAAATCATTTATTGCATCGTCACTGAAATGTATCAAAGCACGAGGACCACTGCTTCTCCATTCATACTCATTTATTGCTTGAGCCAAAGTTATGCTTTGTCCGGTTTCCATCGTCAAGTTTGAAAACACGAAATAAGAAATTTGCTCACACCAATGTCTGCGAAAGGCTGCAATAGGGCCAAAACCATAAGATTTACTCTCGACTGGTAGCATGAATCTATCAATAAGTAAGTTTCCGTTATTCCAAACACTTATCTCCCGTGGTGACACAACTATCTCAAACGAATTCCTCGCATATGTATCTTCCATAGGTACTGAAGCTAGAACTGTACCTAGGAATATGGTGTTTTCAAAGCCATGAATTGAAGTTCTGTAGATCCTATGAAGTACCAAATAGCGATCAGTTACTAAAATGGCATAACCCTCGATTGTGTCGTCTTCAATAGTAGTATTAAATAGGAACCCTCCGCCTAGCATACTATGCCAGTCGGTACCGTCTCGCACAAGATCAAACCTAAAGGTTTTTATACCAGGGTCGCTGCTGGGCATAAATAGGAAGTTTCTACGTTCCCATATCGTATAACCAAGCATTTGTATGTCTGAACCGGATCGGATAATGCTGTGAGGTCTTGGTTCAGGCAGAAAAATAGAGGAGTAATTTGAACGCTCAAATACTTCCCAGTCGAAAGTGTCCATTGGTGTATAAATGTTGCTGCCTAAACCACTGAGACGTACTGAAACCCCTTTATTTTCCAAATTCTCTTTTGCTTGTATAAGAGCTGACGTGTAGGCATCATTTTGCATCGGAGAGACATTTCCGAATGTTGCTGCAATATCAAGATGCATAGCCCTTGATACTTGTCCAGAAACAGATGGGGCTTGATTCCTTACTTCGAAAATCTTTGGTTCGCTGGTAGATGAGAGGAAATCGTCATCAAATAGAAATTTTGGAATTGTGTTGTCGATAGTCTCGGTCACAGTTAGTGTAACTTGATAACGTCCTACTTCTTCAGCTATATATGTAAACAGACCGTTTGTTGTTCCTGTAAAATGAAAAGGCTCGTCATCCAAAAAGCAGCCATTGTTATTTCGGTCATGGATAACTGTCCATTCCCATGTGGCAATTGCATCGCCATCTAACGAATAAGAAGCATCTTCGATAGTGACTGTGGCAGATCGGGACGAGTCTCGATAGAATACGTTTTCTAATGTAAAATATGCTACTGGGGGGATATCAGCTTCAATTGTAATTTCTTTCGTAATGGTTTCCGTGTTTCCAAAGCGTTCAATATTCAAAGTGATTTCGAATCTACCGGCTTGTTTAATAATCAATTCAATAAAGTCTGGCTGTGACGTATCATCGTCGATGAAGATAACAGATGAAGGGATATTTTGATCAAGAGGTTTGATTTGGAGTGACGGTATACCGCCTGCGATGAGGGTTTCATAATCACTTGGGTTGCCTGTGCTGCTACTACCCGATATTGTTAGTTTGCGATTTACTTTAAGTTCGCCGACCACAGAGATCTCAAGCTCTGGTTCAACATTCGGTTCAGGTATATGCCCTGGTGGCAAATGATCGGGAGGCCTGCCGGGTGGTTGATTAGGTGCTCCGTCAGGAGGTTGATTAGGTGTTCCGTCGGGTGGTTGATTGGGTGTTCCGTCGGGTGGTTGATTAGGTGTTCCGTCGGGTGGTTGATTAGGTGTTCCGTCAGGTGGTCGCTGATTAGAGGAATCGCCTGTCTGCGATCCGTCAGAAGGTCTGCCTGGACGTGACGGGTCCGAAAGTGTATCGGATGTTTGTCCGGTTGAGCCATCTATTTCGGAGGTATCTACTTCTGGTAACTCAGTTGAGCTATCTCCTTCGATGGCACCTTCTGGCAATCCTGTTGAGCTGTCTCCATCTTCTCCTGGTAATCCTGCATCAGCATCATCGTCCAGAACTAAACTTCTGATTCTAGCTATAATAGCAAACCCTTCGGCACGGGTTAAATTATTTGCAGGCCTATATGTATTGTCTGGATAACCAAAAACATACTGATGCTCATACATTGCAATAATACTATTTAAAGCCCAAGCAGGTATTTCATTGGCATCTATAAAACTTGCAGTATGACTTACGGGCTCCAGCGTCAGCATATTTGTAAATAGTACTGCTACCTCAGCTCTTGTTATATTTTGCCCCGGATTTGCAAATCCCCGTTCATCACCAAATAAATAACCAACGTATCTTGCAATCCTAAACTGTCTCGCATACCAGGCATTATGGTCAACATCGGGGAAGTTAATGATCCCTTCACTGCTATGGTCAAATGCTTTGTTTACGGAAGTAACAAATTCGGCCCTGGTGATCTTGTTGTCTGGTCGGATCTCGCCGTTTTCGTATCCAACAACAACACCTCTGTCAATAAGATCGCGGATGTAGCTTGCAGCCCAGTGCGATGAGTAATCGTCACTTGCTTGTGCAAACGGATTGTTTGCCAATACGAGGGCTAGTGGGTTAGTGTCTGTCAACAAACAGATAATTAATAAAATTGCTATAGCCCTATTGATGTATTTACGCTTTAAAATGCGCCTCATGATATCCCCCAAGATAGTATTAATTTGAGAAGCTATGAACATAACTTATAGCGAAAAAGCGATCGGATCGTCGATTTGTGACATATTACTATGGAACACATAATGTGAAAAACATCTTAATCTCCCCTTTAGTAGATTTTATTCTTCAAATTTATAGCATTTTATCTTGTTTATGTCAATGTTTTTTTAGGTTTTTTCGGTAATTATAAATATTTACTAAAACGACAACCGCTAGTGAATGTGAAATTCCCCTCCCACGGAGGGGTGGCGCGAAGCGACGGGGTGGTCACCTTTGCCGATCCACATTTTTTTGCCGCACCCTTGTAGATACCTATGATAATAAAAAAACAAAAGAGGCCCTCTCGATTATGAGGGGGCCTCCTTGATTTATCGTTGCTCACTTCATCGTACAACCAACATATAGACAAATACAATACATGCACAAAACAGTGCTATGTTCAATAAAACATGAAATTTAATATTACGTTTTTTCCTAGCCAGCTCTTCTTTCAGCATATCCATTTCAAATTCAGGGGCTAAACTTACATATGTGTCGTGGCCACGGCGATTTTTGGCCAGATGCATACCAATAATCTTCTCTGCTTCAACTACGAAGTCTACAGGCATTTTGTTATTGGGTATGTTTTTTTTAACAATAAAAATCGCTTGATCAAAGAAGTTCGAACTATCGCCGTTTATGAGCACCACTTTATTCTGCTCTGTCATGGGCTGTGCCTCCATATCATACATCTATTTCCAGTATATACTAGGAGTCTTAACTATTTTCATGTGTTTTATACTGGCTAGAAACTAGAAACTAGAAACTAGACAGAACCATGACTTTTGAGAGAAGCTGTAGCTGGTGGCTTTTCTAGATTCTAGATTATAGATACTAGTCTCTAGATCTCACAAATCCTTGACACTAGAACCGTTATATCATCGCGAATCTTGCCATCCGACCAACGCTTCGCTTCAAACAGCAGATAGTCAGCTATGTCTTGCGGGTTTTCATAGTTGCATTTTTCAAGGGTGCTTGCTATCCAATCTTTTCTATCTTCCCCTGCCCAGGGGTTTGTCATGCCGTCTGTAACCATTATAAGTATATCATTTATATACAGCTTTTCCTTTGAAATATCCATGTCTACATCTTTTAACATGCCAATCGGAAGTGATGAAGATTCTATAATAAAGACTTTACCATTTCGCAGCAAGAAAGACGAAGCCGCACCCAGCTTTACAAACTCCGCATCGCCGGTATACAAGTCGATTGTGCAAAGATCCAAGGTTGCAAAGCTTTCGTCGCTGTCGTTAAGCAACAGCATTGAGTTAATAATCTTTATTGATGCTTCTTTATCAAATCCCGATTCCAAAAAAGACTCCAATAACTTCACAGTTGCGGCACTTTCATCGTGTGCACGTTTTCCGGAACCCATCCCATCGGATAAAACCATAAGTTTTTGTCCGTTTTTTAAATCCACAAAGGAGTAGCTATCGCCCGATTCGGTTTGACGGCCTTTCGCTATACATGCCGTTCCACAGCTTACTTCGAGAGTTTTTTCCTCTATAAACCACGTGCTGTTAGTTAGAGTTTCGCTAATCCGAAATTTGCGTTTTAATACTGTGTCCACGACTTTAAGGACAGCTTTATCCCACCTCTTTTTTTTGTAGTAATATTGATGTGAGGTCCGTACTTCATATCGTCCGAATCTATTTTCTGAAATAGAGATCCTGTCTACGTCAATCTTGCATTTAGCCAAAGCTAGTTCGACTTTTTTTTCTAAATCTTCTCTGAAACGTAGAGCGTCATCCAATTCGCCCGCCAGATTTTTAATAAGTCCCGAAACCCCTGTCAGTTGAGTGCCGATCAATAATCGGCTGTCTGAAACAGGATCCTCGGCGAATACACTGCCCAACTGAGAGAAAGACTGCGACAACGACTTTAGCCGTTCGATGGCGATATCGCGTAGTTTTGATACATCCTGTTTCTCTATTTTTGCCGGGCTGAATTGTGCAGTAAGGTTGAAATTTTGTTTCCATGGCGTTACCATAAAAAGCATCCCTGCAAAACTCAAGGAATAAAAGACCTCCATCGTAAGCAAATGCCTGTTAAGATAATAAAAAGTGCCGCCGCCCGAAATCGCAAAAGCTGCAAACACATATGGCTTACCTAAGCTTTTAAACAAACCGCCGCCTAAGCCGGCTATTGACAGTACAACTGCCATCGAAGCATTCCATTGCCCAACACCAATAAGAAGAAGCAAAAACCCTGTAAGCATCCCGCCTGCCGCTGCAACACCTGCATCTCCCAGATAAGCTGCAAGCAATATAAAATAAAAACATAAAAAATATCTTAATGATACTATACCGATATAAATATCTGCAGCTCCGGCTATAATACAAACAGAGAGTATAGCTAAGCTGATTATTTCCTCATTGTTAAGCCATAGTTTGCGTTTTGATGTTAGTACCGCTGAAGCCTTACATAAAACGAATGTTAAGGGAAACACCAGTACAGATTCTAGCAAACCTGCTAAGGCTAAAATGCCAGAGCCACCTAACCAAGCCGAAAATATGCTTCCCACCAGAACACATAATGAAGCTACTAAACCTTGAGCAAATTCGGTAAAGTATAGGTTTTTCTTAAGTAGCAGCAATTGATGCGCAACAATGTCCGCAAGGCATACCAGGCCCACACAGATAATGTAACGAATAAGGTGAACGTCTGTTAACCTGGTAGCGATGCCCAATAGCATAAAAATGGCAGCAGAATAAAGTGTAAAGCCGGTACCAGCCAAGGAGCTTAGAAAACCGATGGCTACTGGATTTACCATGTCTAAAATTACGACACGCCCGATAAAAAAACCTATGGCACTGATCCCGATGCGAACCAGATGCTCCCTAGTTAGTTGAAAACGTCCCCTCGATAGAGATCTTACAATAGGCTTGTCCATTGCTGTGATTCCTTTCAGGAAGCGGCCCTGCCCTGTCATTGCGGGCTTGACCCGCAATCCCCAGAGATTGGCGAAATTCAGGGGATCCCGGGTCAAGACGGGGATGACGTGGACTTGTATTATCCCAATACTAGGACACGACCCTTATTCTTGTTTCAAAAGTTGAGATACTAATATTATAGATAACTTACACATTGCTTTTTGTTATAATTTGGATAGATTATTCTTTTTAGTAATCAGATATAGACATTTTTTGTCCTTAAACCTTGACGTCGACCATAAATGCGATACAATAATAATTAAGTCTCGCATTTCGTCGGAGTTTGGGCGGAGTCCCAGTTAGGTTACGGGGGGAGGTAGGTATGCCAGCAATAATTACACATTATTTGATGAGTAAAGCCAGTGCGGCTTCGCTGGGCGACAGCGAGGTATCTAAAAGTGTTAACGAATGCAAGGATATTTTTTATTTGGGTGCTCAGGGCCCTGATATTATGTTCTTTGCATTAGGGAACAAGGAACTAAATAAATTGGGCAGCCGTATGCATCGAGAAGGCATTAACAGTTTTTTCGCTGAATGTGTTAATAAGATCCGAAAAACAGCTGCACATGAAGGGCGAAGTGAAATAATCGCCTATATGGTAGGTTTTTTGTGCCACTATGCTTTGGATACCTGTGCACATCCGTACATATACTATAAATCAGGTTTTGCGGATGAAGACGGGAACTTAGGGGGAGAGTCCCGTGAGCGCCATCGCTTTTTAGAAACAAGCATAGACTGTTTATTGTCTGAGGCTTTAGACGAAAAGGATGCATATTCCCTTAATATTGCCAAAGTGATAAGCACAAGCACAAAAAAGCGCGACTTAATAGGACAATTCCTCTCCGATGTCATTGCGGAAAGTTATGGGCTGTTCATATACCCAGAAGATTATGCAAAAGCTATGAAAGATATTGCTCTTGTTTATAAGTTGTTCCGCGACAAGACTGGCAAAAGAAAAGTGATAGCCAAGGTATTGGGCAAGATGGCAAGGGATCATGGCTCAACAGCCGCCTTAATCCACTATAGCCCTGTTAAGGATTTGGATTACTTAAATACTCAGCGTGGTTACTGGTCGTATCCTTGGGACGACAGTATACAAGTAAACCTTACATTTATGGATTTATTTAACAAGGCTGTAGAAGATAGCCATATTTATATAAATGCCTTTACTAAAGCAATCAATAAAGAATTTGATGAGCGGATCGCGCTGAAGATACTTGGCAATAAAAACTTTTCAACGGGGCTGGAAAATCCAGTTAAATTTTTGTATTATAGTATAGGGTTTGAAAATTCGGGGGGTCAGGTGATGT
>Ga0123355_10002196_pt1 | contig 27540 bp, 15 predicted proteins | sample TergutEmb28metaG_3_FD_89872 | JGI IMG/M metagenome (GOLD analysis project Ga0123355, IMG submission 89872) | Embiratermes neotenicus P1 segment gut microbial communities from Petit-Saut dam, French Guiana - Emb289 P1 | ecosystem: Host-associated > Arthropoda: Insects > Digestive system > Gut ... | reverse complement strand
GCAACGCGTGACGCGAGACCGTTGCATGTTGCGACTTGTGCAGGTGTCGCGAATTGTTTCGTGGCGTCGGTGCCCGGGCCGCTCGGTGCCTGACCGTCGCTGGGCTCAAACCCCACCGGGCAAATGACTAGCGCGGCAGTGGTTCGATCACCCGGTGGTCGAGCGCGTACTTGACCAGTTCGTATCGGTCCCCCAGCCGCAGCTTCTGCTGGATGTGGCCGCGGTGAGTCTCGATCGTGCGCACCGACAGGAACAGCTCTGCGGCGATCTGCACGTTGGTGTAGCCGAGCGCGATCAGCCTCAGCACCTCGAACTCCCGCTTCGACAGCCCATCGGGCGGGCCCGGCGGCGGCTCCAGCGCGACCTTTGCGCCCAGCCGCGGATTGAGGAAGCTCTCGCCGTCGGCGGCGGCCCTGACGGCATGGACCAGCTCGTCGTCGGCGGCCTCCTTGAGGACGTAGCCGACGACGCCGAGGCTGAGCGCGAGCCGCGCGTACGCGGGCTCGTTCTGCATCGTCAGCACGACGATCTGCGTGCCGGGGAACTGCTCCCGAATCCGCGGGATCACCTCGAGTGTCGGCTCACCCGGCATGTTCAGGTCGATCACGAGCACGTCCGGGTGGTGGCCGTGGACGTATCGCCGTGCGGTCTCGGCGTCGGCCGCCTCGGCCACCACCTCGATGTCGCCTTCGGCATCGAACAGCTGGCGCAGACCACGCCTGACGACCGGGTGGTCGTCGGCGATCACAACCGTGATCTCGCGCGCGGCCACCTTCACACCCCGGATCTGGCCCGCCGCTGGAATGTGTCGAGGTACGGCCTCAGGTACTTCGCCTCGACCTTGGCCGGCGCGTCGACAAACGGCTCATCGCTGACCTCGGAATCCTGGCCGTGGCCGTCGGAGATCCGCGCCCGTATATACAGCGGGCTCGGTCCCCCGAGCAGGATCCCGTGGATCACCGGCACCAGCGGCTGCGGCTCGACCTGCGCCCCCGCGTCCGCGGCGATCGCCGCCGCCGCGGCATCGGCCTGGAGGGCCGCAATCGACCCGAACTTGACCGGGAAATCGGTGGTGTCCCCGGCCGCGTACACGTGCTCCAGGCCCTGTACCCGCGCGTTGCGGTCGACGGACACAAAACCGTCGCGGGCGGTTTTGGGCACTCCCGCCAGCGCCGCTCCGTACAGCTGCGGGATCGCGACGATCCGGTCGAACTCGAGTTCCTCGCCGCTGCGCGGGAGCAGCAGCTTTCCCGGCTCGCGGGTCTGGCTGCTGGTCTCAGAGATCACGTCGACCCCGCAACTGGAGAACATCTCGGTGACGGCTTCGGTGACAGCCGCGCCAAACACGGCCAGTGGCGCAGCCTCGGGGGTGACGACCGCGACTCGCAGCTGCGTGTTCATCTGATCAGCGCGCCGCGCGGTCATCAGCGCCAGTTCGTAGGCGGGTAGCGGCCAGCAGTGGATGGACGGCACGACGAACGCGATGCTCTTGACGTAGCCCTCCTCGATGTCCTGGATCAGACCGTGGAGCTGGTCGTCCATGTGTCGCACGTCGAGTGTCAGCGCATGCCGCAGAGCGGGGATTCGACGCGCTCCGACCGCGAGCAGCACCGAGTCATATTCCAGCTCGAGCCCGCCGTCGGTGTGAATCACCCGAGCCTCCGGGTCGAGCCACTTGAAGCTGTCGACGCAGCGGGCGGCGCCGATCCCGGCCAGGAGGTCGTCAAGTGGGTAGCGGTGCGCGGCCGCGCTGGCGAACGGCTCGCGGACGGCCATCGGCCGGTCCACGTACTCCTCGTCGGGCGCGAGCACGGTCACGCTGACCCGCTCGCCGGCGAGTTCCTGCAGCGCCAGCGCGGCCTCGAGTCCGGCCACTCCGGCGCCGACGATCACAACCCTGTAACCAGTGGTGGGACTGCCGAGCGAATGCATGAAGCGCACGATAGATCGAGCGGCCAAAACTTTCAGCCGCATAAGGCCACCGGCGTTTGCGGAGAACTACGCGGCTCCTTTGACTGTCCGTGCCTAAACTGCTTCGCGTCGGCATCTGTCCTGCAAGTCTTGTGGAATGGAATCGTCAGAGCACCGCAGCCGGTCGCTTGTTCCCGCTGAACGACGGCGCCTCATCCTTGAGCGTCTCCGCGAGCAGGGGAGCGTCAGCACGGCAAACCTGGAGGAGGACTTCGGCATCTCGCCGATGACCGCGCGGCGAGATCTATCGATCCTGGCTGACAACGGATTCGCCCGGCGTACCCACGGCGGTGCAGTGCTCCCGGAGCTGGCCGCCCACGAAGATTCGTTTCAGCGGCGCCTCAACCAGCACGTCGACGCGAAGGTGCGGCTCGCGGGCGCCGTGGCGCAAACGGTTGCGAGCGAGGAGACGCTGTTCGTCGACTCCTCGAGCACCGCATATTTCGTTGTCCGAGAGATCCTCGCCGCCGGGGTCCGCGTCACGCTCCTGACGAATTCGCAGCCGGTCATGACGCTGGTCGGAGCGGCCGATAGCCCGCTCGTGGAATTGATCGGGCTCGGCGGACGGTTTCGCAAGCTGACGAGCTCTTTCGTCGGCCCAGAGACCCTGCAGAGCATCTCCACCTATTTCGCCGATCGCGTGATCTTCTCGGTGAAAGCGATCGAGCCGAGCGGCTATCTGACCGACCCGGATCCCGACGAAGCCGCCGTCAAGCGGGCGATGGTCAGGCGCTCGCGCAACGTGACCGTCGTATCCGAGGCGACCAAGTTCGACGGCCACGGCCTGAACGTGATCGTCGCGGCGAATGAGCTCGACACGGCGTACGTGGAGAGCGGTCGCGCGGATGGAACCGAGGGGTTGCGTGCCGCCGGCGTCGAGGTCCACGAGGTGTAGCCGAACGCGTTGCGGCCGCCGGAGCTGACTCCGGCGGCCGCAACCTCATTTCGTGCGTCGCGTGGCGTTACCCGGAGATCGGCACCTCCACATAGGGTGTGAACGTGACGCCCGTCAGGCCGTAGCTGACCGAGCTTCGGTTTCCGACTCTGTTGCTGAGCAGGCTGTCGAGCTTGACCTCGACGGTGTTGCTGCCGGCACGGAGATACTGGCCCACGTCGACCGTGTCTGTGACCTGGTTGACGGCGCTGATCGTGTGGCCGTTGACGGTCACGCTTGTGATCATGTCCTGGCCGTGCGCGAACGTCAGCTCGGCTCCGTCCTCGGCGTTCCAGCTCGTCGGGAGCTGGAACGTGTCGGAGTAGTCGCCGGTGCCGGAGATCTGGCTCATGCTCGTCACGCCGAGGGCCGCCAGCTGTGCGCTTGTCGCCGGGAGGTTGCTCCAGGAGCCCAGTGCGTTGGCGGCGAATTGCGTGGTTGTGATCGTCGAGATCTCCGGGTTGACGGCGTCGGCCGCTGGGTCTGGCCCGAAGCTGTGAAGCGACAGGCTCCAGCCGTTGGACAGGTCAACTGCGCTCGGCACGCTGCTCACGTTGACCGAGTCCGTCTTCCCGTTGGCGAGGTTGACCGTGTAGTTGCCGGGCTGCTCGGCACGCAGGACCAGTTGGCTGCCGTTGCCGTGGACCACCTGGCCACCGCTGGTCGCCGTCGCGTGTTCGCCTGTTCCGCCTCCGGCCACCTCGATTATTGCTGCACCATGTGGCTGCAGCGTGAGGCTCGTCGTTACCGACCCGTTGTGCGAGACGTAGTCAGCGATCGGGGAGCTCGAGCCGGTCCACGCATCAAGCCGGGACGGCTCGCCGGCACCGTTGAGGGTCACCGGCAGATCGACGACCGGCGAGACCGACGAGGGAATCGTGCTGAACCCGGACTGTCCGCCCCGGACGGTTCCGTCGTGGTTCTTGGTCAGTGGTGCTGTCAGGAGCACGTTCGGGTTAGGTGATGCCGGCGCGGGCGACGGAATGCTCGCGATCGTCACAGCTTCGGCATTGGCGCCACTGTCGATGATCAGTTTCTCGCCGGGTTGGAGCCCAGTTGTCGAGCTCAGCACCAGCCCGGTGTCGCCTGCGTTGGCGTTCACCGCCAGATTGATCCCGCTGCTGTACAGGTAGTAGTAGTCGTTACCTCCAATCTGGCGGTGGAGCGTCTCCAGACCGGGGGCCGAGTAGCTCGCCGCGGAGTTGATCCCGAGCGCGTTCAGCTGACTGATGAGCGCGGTCTGATCGCTCCCTGACACGGTGTAGACGTTTGGACTCGCGAGCAGCGTCGCGAGGTCAGCGGCGAGCGCGGTGTCGTTGCTGCCGGTCAGCGACGTCGAATTGCCACCAGGTTGATTCGTTCCGAACACGCGGGTGACGCTGCTGTTGAAGAAGACGATCGGCAGGCCCTGTTGGGCGTACCGGGTCAACTTCGTTACCGTCGCCGGCTGCAGTTCGGTGGCTCCGCTGACGACGATCGCGCGGTACGCCGGGCCGTCGTGCAACCCGTTCGTGGGACCGTTGGCGTCGAGGACTGCTCCACTGAGCACCCCGTGGTTGAGGACGCCGCCGCTGACGTTGGCGTTGCGCAGATCGAGCGCCTGTTCCTCGAGGATGTTGTAATCCCAACCTGCGTCGAGGAGAGTCTGTAGCGAGTTGGTGCGCGGGAACGCGAAGGAACTGTTGCTGCCCTCGAGCACCGCGATGTCGGGTTTGGCGACACCGCCCTGGAGCACCGACTGCGTGTGTCCGATGTACCCGGACAGCTGACCCATGTCCTGCCACCAGGGCTGGCTTGGGTCGAACACGCCGTATCCGTTCGAGTTTCCGTGCTGGAACTCCCAACCGGGCCACTGGCTAGCCAGACCATTCTCGGTCGTCTCGTTCGGCAGCCCGTCGAATGTCGTCGGGAAGGGCGATCCGTGCATGTTGACGCGGTTCGCGCCTCCTGCCCAATCCAGGTTGAGCGCTTGGACAAGCGCGTTCCAGTCCGTGTTGTAATCGCCTCCGAACGTCAGCGCCTCATCGGATACGAGGTTGCTGCCGTTCAGATTTGCCGATCCTTGCAGGAGACGCCACGAGTCGTCAGTCGCGCCGTTGTCGCCCTCCTGGACTCCGGCCAGCGGTTCGCTGCCCATGATTCCGGGCGAGCCACCGCCACTCTCGGCCTGGACCTTGTATTGGAAGCCAAGCGTGTGCTGGGCCCAGTTCTGCAGAGCGACCACGTGATGCTCGGTGAAGTCAGCACCCAGCGCCCTGGTCATGTCCTCCGTCACGCGTGTCGACTGCAGCTCTCCCGGCGCTAGCGAGCTGTCGAAAGTGGATCCGCCGGCGAGCAGCGGGGCATACTGACCCGCGTCGTAGCCGTCGCTGTTGCTCATATCGCGCAGTAGGCCCGCGGCCCAGTAGTTTCCGGTACCGACCTTGCTGTTCTCGAACGAGTCCTCGAAGACCGCGTCCTCGGGGTTCGCCTGGACGTTCTGCCGGATCAGCCTGAGCAGCTGGGAATCACCGAGGGGCTGCGCGACCGTCCCGTCGCTCCACCGACCGAGGATCCTGTTGTCCCAGAAGCTTGTGATCGCATCGGTCCCGGCCCGGTTGTAGACGTTGTCCACATACTCCCGGTTGTATTCCATCTCGTTGACGCCGCCGGACCGCGTCTGTCCGGTGCCCTCGTGGTAGGTGCCGAACAACACGCAGTCGCCAGCCGCGAGCGCGGCTCCGGGTTGCGCGATCGTGCAGCCGAGGCTACTCAGCAGCGAGCTGCTCAGGGTCGTCTGATACTCGTTCTGCCAGTCGGCCATCCGGCGGCGATCACCCTCGGCATCGATCTTGCCTGTGAACGTCTTCCCGTCGGGGTCGCTCGAGGGATCGGGGCCCCAGTCCGCGTTGACGGTGTTGATGTTCCACTCTGAGTTGATGCCCTCGGTCGCCGACGTGGTCGCGGGCTGGCTCATCACGATTGAGCTACCGGTGACACTGACGATGTAGCTGCCGTCGGCAATCCCAGGTCCGGATAGCAGCGAACCGGCCTGGCCGGTCGCGCCCGCGGTGCTCGAAACACCCGAGATCGTCGTCGAGCCGGAGGTGAGCGTTCCCGTGAACTGATTTGGATTGTTCTGAATCCAGTTCTGGTCCATGATCCCGGCCGCGTAGCCCGCCGGCTGTCCGGAAGCTGTACGCATCTCGGTGGTTTGCGGCGAGGCGTCGGTCAGCGACGCGTAGGAGAACGTCGGGGTTCCCGAGGACGAGACGGACGCGACCTTCATGATCGACGCCGCCGAATAGTGGTCGACGAAGATGAACGGAACGTTGTCGGGGTCCTGGAGTCGTAGCGGCGGCAGCGGCACCTGCTTGACCCCGGCGGCGATGTCGTCGGTCGTAATCGGGCTGAAGGCGGTCACGGCCTCCTGCTGTTGACCGATGTCGTTGGGATCAACGTTGTCCGTTGCGACCGGCCAGTGTTGGCTGAGCGTCAGATCGACGTGCATCCCATTCGCGTTAGCGGACTTGAAGATCTGGGTCAGAACGTTCTGCCAGTTCTGGCTTCCGAACCCGAGCGTCTTCGCCTGAGCGTTGGTGTAGGCCAGACAGCACTGACCTGCCCTCGTCTGCACGCTGCTCTGATCGACTCCCGGCTGGCCAAGCTGCTCGTTAGGCGGCAAGGTCGAGCTAGCCGGGATCTGGGTCGACCGGTCGGACAGAAACGCGATCTCCATCCCGCCGATCCCGCCGGCGGCGAGACTGTTGATGTGCGACGAGATCAGATCCAGGCCAGATTGCGATTCTCCCGATGACGCGTCCGGCCACCAGGACCTGAGCATCGGCTGGTTATCGGCGCTGGGGTGAGACCAGCTACCACCAGAGACCGAGAGCGCCGACGCGCCCGGCGCGATAGCGCCTCCGATCGCGGCGGCAACAACAAGGGCGGGGCCCGCGAAGCGGGCACGGCAAAGCCGCCGTCGGCGGCCATCGGCCGCAACGTTCAGCAACACGACATTCCCCTCTCTAATCGGGCCGGGAGGCCGGTGATGGCGTCCCGCCACTCCCTCTACTGATGTTGCGACCCTACTGCACGAGAATGAGCGAAGTCAAGGGTTTTAGAGGCTATCCGACCGCAAACACTCATAAAGCATCACGATCGCCACCGGATGTCGCCCGTGGTCGTTCCGCGGTTGACCGCGGGACGACCACACGAAGGCCGGGCCTACGAGATCGTTGACTGAAACTTGTAGGTTCCCGATCCGACCTGCAGCTGCAGGCATGAGCCCTGCATACCGGTCACCGTCACCCCGACTACGTTGGCGAGCGCCGAGCCGCTCTCGGTCACAGACGAGGCGCTGGCTGCGGGGACACACACCGTTGCCTTCGAACCGACGGGGACGGTGACCGTGAGCGCAAAGCTGGTCCCCGAACGGGTCCAACTGGAGCTCACGGGCCCGAGCGGTGTCTGCTCGCTGCCCGACGCCGATGTGAGGCCGCCGACAGGGTTCGGATCGATCTGGACCGTGCGGAATCCGGGCGAGGTCGCCTGGATACCGGCGACGCCGTTGTACAGCCAGTCATCGACGGTACCGATGAACGCGTGGTCCCGCGAGCGGGCCGTGGCGCACGAGCTGTCCTCCCATGACTCCCACATGCTGGTGGCGCCGCACTGCAGGAACCACTGTCCCCAGCCGGGAGCGGTCGGGTTCGTGGCCACGCTGTAGGCCAGGTTGGCGAAACCGTACTTGGTCAGCATCGGGAGGATGTACTTCGACCCGTTGGCGCCCGTGGCGAGGTGGTCTCCCTTCGCCACGACATCCGCGGCCAGGCCGTTGGCGATCGCCTGCTCGTCGCCATTCGGAGCCAGCCCGAACGCCAGACCGAACACGTTCGCCGTCTGGTCGTAGTTGGCGACGGTCGCCTGGCTGATGGTGCCGTTCGGTCCACCGGTCGCGTGTGAGTTGATCCCGGCCGGGTCGTCGTAGGCGTCGGTCGTGGAGTTGAAGAACCTGTTGTTCACGGCGTTGCGGATATCGATCGCTTCGCCGGCGTACTTGGTCTGCGCCGCGGTGTCACCGATCGCCCCGGCCATGATCGACAGGTCCTCGGTCTCGCGGTACAGGAACATGGTGCCGAGCATCTGGCTCGAGGGCGGGTTCGGGTCGTTGGGCGGAACGACCCAGTCTCCGAACGTCGTGCCCTGATAGATGTCGCCATGGGGCGCGATCTGCGATTGCAGGTCATCGATGTACGCCTCCATGTTCGGGAGATCGCGGCGGATGATGTCGAGGTTGTCGTACTGCTGATAGATGTCGAACTCCAGCAGCAGGAATGAGCCTCCCCACAGCGGGTCGACCTGGTCATCTCCAGGCGGCGTGGGGACCAGGAAACCGACATTTCCCTGGCCGTCCTGCGCGTCGTCGAAGTTCTGCATCATATGGTCGTAGTAGGCCTCGGCGTTGAAGTTGTCCATCTCCGACGTGGCGTAGTCGCCGTTGTCGTTGGTCCAGCCGCCCTTCTCGTACACCGGGGTGTCACTGCCGAAGGAGTATTGGTTGTTCAGGATCGTATGCTTTTGTGCCGTGTTGTACTCGTTCAGCAGACTGCTCGAACTGGCGAAGCTGCCGTCGGAGATCAGGTGTGTGTGAACGACCACGCCGGTAATCGAATCGATCTTCAGAGGCCCGCCGGACGGGGACCAGACCTGGATGTACCGGTAGCCCTTCCAGCCGTATTTCGGCTGATAGGTCTCCGGACCACTTCCCGCGAAGGTGTAGGTGTCCGTCTGGTTGTTCTCACCCTCGCCCTCGACGGTCCCGTCAGAGTTGAGCTTCTCGGAGTACCTGATGTCAACCGTCTCGCCGGCGGTCCCCTCCATCGTGATCTTCGCCCACCCGGAGGTGGTGATCCCGAAGTCGTAGACCTTCGTGGGTGGCAATGGCGCCTGGATGCCGTTATCCCAGGGTCCGATCCCGAACGGACCCGTCACAACCGCAGCGGGCCACGACGAGTCGTCGAAGTTGGCCGTGGTCCACCCGTCGGGCGGCGTGGCAGGTGTGCCGGCGAGCGCCTTCCAGCTCCCGTCTGTCACGATCCGGGTCGAGTCGAGCTGGGCGACGGCGATCACGCTTGTCGCGTTCCCCCCGTCGTTGATGCCTTCGATGGCGATCACGTTGTTGCCGGCCACGAGCAGCGGCTTGATGTTGCTGATCGCCGATGTCTGCCATCCGTTGTTGACGCTCGGCGAGTCCGACACCTGCGTTCCATTCACGAATACGATGTCGCCGTCATCCCCGTTGACGCGCAGAACCGCACTCGAAATGGCAGACGGATCCGCAACGGTGAAGTCCTTCCGCATGAAGATGTTGCCTGGGGGTATGGCAGTCTGTCCGCCGGTCGCGTTCCAGATCCAATCCGCGGTGGGCGTCCCGCCGAAAGACGGCACCGGTAGATTCGTACCCACGTCGGTGACCTTCACCGGGTCGATCGTCGCCGTCCTGGTGACTGGCGGGATCGTCTCGGCGCGCATGACCGCGTCCGGCGCCGGCAGCACGGCGGCGTTGTCCCAACTGCTGGCGTCGAACCCCGGCTGCATCCACCCCGGGATCTCGAGCCGAGCATCGAACGACTCGACCGCGGGGTCGTTTGAGGTCGTCGGTCCGGTTGTGACCTTCCACGAGCCGTCACTCACGACCGTGCTCGTGGTGCCGTCCGTGTACCACACCTCGAGCTCGAGCTTCAGCTTGGGCTGGTTTGGCTGCCACGGCTCGCCGCTGGTTCCGTAGTCGTCGGCGCCGCCGGCGTAAAACCCGTTGCCGAGATTCACCGCGAGCGCGTCGGTCCCGGGGTGCAGCAGGCTCGTCACGTCAAAGGTCCGGTAGTCGACGCTCGCGCCATTCGTGCCGGGCCTGCTGAACGCGTCCAGGTCACTCGCCTGGTCGAGCGCGCTCGAGAACAGCGTCGCGCCGGTCGGGTCGGTGACGGTCAGGTTCTTGAAGTCCGCCGCCTCGGGGGTGTCCTCGCGGAAGCCAACGGTCCCTGCGCTGATCCCCCCGCCCGGGACCTGGCTGGCGTCGAACGACGCGACCTGTGTGCCGTTGATCGACGTCGTCACCGATGTCCCCGACACGGCCGTGCTGATGTGGTACTGGGTGCCGGCCGTGACGGTGAACGGGAGCGAAACGTTCTTGATCGTGCTGAAGCCACCGTTGTGTTCGACGACCTCCTGCAGCGAGCTCGCCGGGCCAGTGGCGTCATCGCTCGTGTCGAGGATCAGCAGGTAGAGGTTGCCGGGGTCCTGCCCACGGACGATCCAGCCGGCCTGGTTGGCGACTGGCGTCGTGTCGAAGCTCATCGTGTAATCGGTCCAGTTGGCGCCCTGCTTGAGAAGCCCGACCTCGCCACCCTTGATGTTGAGCTCGCCGTTCTGGATCTGCCACGGGGTGCTCGCGCCGTATTCCGTGAAGGCGGTGTCGAGCACGTTGTTGCTGACCTGCTGGCCGTCGATATGGATGTACGGGAAGCTCAGGCCAGAGACATACAGGCGCGCCCTGGCGATCGCGTGGTCACTGATCGAGAAGTCTTTGCGCAACAGCAGCTCGGGTCCGGTCGGCGAGGTCGACTTCGCATCTCCGATCCAGCTGCCCTGGAACTGGGAGGAGTCGAGGAACGCGGTCTCGAACGACGCCGGCTTGCTCCAGGAAGACACGTTGCCGTTGTTGTCCCAGACTCGGACCTCCCAGGAGTAGCTGGTCTGCGAGGAGAGCGCCGGGCCGGCGTACGGGACGTCGAACGAGCGGTCGGAGATAACCTGACCCGAGTCCCACACCAGGTTGTTGCCGCTTTCGACGCTGCTCTTGTCGGGTCCAACCCGGATTTCGTACTTGCTCTGGGAGACCCCGCGGCCACCTGACGTGATGACCCAGCCCAATAGCGGAGTGCCGGTGTCGATGCCGAGCGGGTCGACCATGTGCTCCGTGGTGAGCGAGTCGACGACGGGAGGCGAGCTGGCCGAGCTCGCCCCGGCCGTTCCGGTGCCGACGATTGCGACTGCGACCAGGCAGCAGATGCTCAATAGGACACGCCGCGCCACTGAAGACATGCTCGGTCTCCCTCTCCTCGAATGCCTCGAACCCTGCGCTCTTCCCAACAGCGCTCTACGGTGGGGCAGACTTATAGTGATCGAAAACGGGTCTTGTCAAGGGCCTGAGGCGTTAAGACGAGCGAAAGCGCTCAGTTTGGCCCAAGGAGCGGTCGGCTTGCCTCCGGGCATTGCCGCGCACCCAATTGCCTGCTGCACCGCGCAGCCCAAGCGACCTGGCGAAGTTGACGTGAAGGGGTGTGCTCCAGTCGCGTAGATAGAGCACCAAGGCGCCCCACATGATGATCGAGAAGCTCGGCAGGCCCATCAGCACGGCGAACAGGAGGTGCAGGAATACGCCCGTATAAAGCAGCCGGTGGGTGACTCTATGCGGCAGGAACAGACACACGAACAGCGTGCATTCTGTTACCAGCGTGCCCCACGTCACCACCCTGACTCCAACCTGATTGTCGAGGATCGCATTGACGACCGGCCGCAACCAGGCCGGAGCGCCGACGACCGGATTGTGGAGGTAATAAAAGACGGCCGTGCCATCCCTCCACGCGGGCACCGCCAACTTGGCTGTGAATGCCTGAAAGTAGATGACCGACACCTGGATGCGGATCGCGAGCATCGCCCCAATCGCGACCATGCTCCCGATGGTCGCTTCCGTCTTTGGTGACACTGGTGCGTTCCACACCCAGCGCCGCCGGTCCCCCAACGCCACCGCGATCAGCAGCAACGTGAGAATCGCTGCTGCCTGGTCGCCGCCATCTTCAACGATGACCGAGGTCGCCACGCTGAACGTGATCCACCAATGAGGGAAGGCGGTCCATCGCGGGCGCCATCCGGATGCCGCGGCGAGCAGGATCACGATCGCCAACGCTCGTCCCCACTCGACGTCGTGTGCGGATGTGTGGCAGAACAGGCTGAGCGTCGCCACCCCCGAGCAGTCGCGGATGCTGCCGATCGCCCCATGGTCGACGAAGACTCGCGGGTCGTTGGCGACCAGTACCGCCAGCGTGCCGAGCGCCACCAGTGACCGCCCCAGGCCATACACATTGGTCCACGGTGACCGCCACGCACGTCGCTGCACGGCGTCACCGAGACGATCGGGAAGGGTTCGCGGGCGAGATAACGCACGCGCCGCCTCGCCGGCCAACACACGCGCGCGAAGCAAACTGGAGGTCCGCACGCTCAACACCTGACGTCCACCACCAGCACCTTCGCCGCCTCGAAGGCGGGCCCGCCCCGCCGTGCCCGGAACCACACCACAGGGCTGGCGGCGACGATGCCCACCTGTCCGCAGAGCGCTCGAATCGGCCACGGACTGGTGACGTAGACGCCGCGGGGATCCCCGTGGAAGCAGACCTCGACAGAAGCGAGAGCCAGACCGGCCGGGCATGTGTGCCAGTACCTCGACTGGACGCCGGCGACGACGCTCTCGACCTGCTGGTCCTGCACGCGAGGTGAGCGATCGAAACCGAAGCCGTTCCCCGCTCGGGCGAGCGGTCCAGCTGCGATTGACCGCCACGTGGAGTCCGCTCCCTCGCGATAGGGAAGGTACGCCGTGGCCCGGGGATCCGAGGTGAAGAACGCCCATCCCTGTGGAAGGACCGCGTTCAGCGCGCGCCCGGCGCCGTTGTCGATCGGCAATCCGCTGCTTCGGCCCGGGAAGGCGGCATACACGACATAAGCGGAGAAGAGACCGATGAACACGCCCAGCGCGATGGTGATCAGGCCGAGGCGGCGGCTGGCGGCGTCTCGCCGAGACCGTCGCCCCCGATCGCCGTCCTGCTGCGGTCGGCGCGTCGAAGCGGCTCGACGTTCCTGGTCGGCACTCGGTGCCCGGCGGTTGCGACGTTTTCCCTTGGACATCGCGAGCTAGAGGGCCCCAGCAGATGCCGGGGCCCTCGTTTGACTGCTCGCCGTTGTGGTGACCGACGCCCGCAGGAGGTGAACCGTCCGCGGATCAGGCGCCGTTATACATCGGGTCGTGGGTCAATGGCTCGACCGCCCGTTGACCGTCAGCGGCGCGGACTGCCCGTAGGGGGTCAGCGTCACCGGTCCCATCAGGCCCACGTTCGCGATCTTGGCCCCGCCCTGGAGCGAGCCGATCGTTTCCGACGAGTTGGCGACCTGCCCGGTGGCCGGGGTCGCGGACGCGACGGCCACCGCGTTGCGCAACGGGGTCGCGACCGTGATCTTCAGGCTATTGGTTCCGCCTTGCAGATATGGGCCGATGTCGACCTGGTTGCGGTCGTTCTCATCGACTCCGGTCACCTGAGTGCCATTCACCCAGATATCGACCGTGTCGTCCGCGGCACCGACGTTGAGATACACGCCCTCGCTGCTCGCCGACCAGTCGGACGGCAGGTCGAACGTCGTCGTGTAGGTGCCGATACCGGCGACGTTGGTGAGATTGTCCGCTGGGTCGAGCCCGGGGACGTTCTGCGGCGTGATCGCCGTCCACGATGGGAGCGCTCCGTTGGTAACGCCGCTCAGCGGCGAAACCGCGATCGTTCCGCTGGCCGGGATCGAGGTGTGCGCCGTCTGGGTCGGATCTCCGGACGGTGTCGGGCCCCAGCTGTCCACCGACAGCTTCCAGCCCGTCAGCGTCGCGACGCCGCCGATGGTCGACACCGTCGAGCTGTCCCCGATCGCCGGAACGTTGATGTCGCTGGAGACCGTTTGACCGTTGCTGAGGGTGGTCTGGTAGGTACCGCTTGTTGAGGCGCGGGCCACCGGTTGGCCGGAGCCGTTGTAGACGACGTTGTCCGTTCCAGCCGCGCTGGCATTCGCCGTCGTGCCGGTTGCGTGAACGGTCGGAGTGACACCCTTCTGGGCGAGATTGGTCGGGGAGATCGCGACGATCGCGGCGTTGGCCGGGCCAATGCGCAATGACAGCGTGACGTGGTCGCCGTTGGTGGTGTAGTTCGCGATCGGAGTGATCTGCCCTGACCAGGTGTTCAGCAGGTATGGCGTCCCCTGGCCGGTGAGGGTCACCGACGGATCGACGGTCGCGGTCGCGCTCATGTTGAACAGCTGGTAGTAGTCGGTGCCCGTCGCCGGGTCGTGCCGGCGGATGCCGAGCACTGGGGTGGCCGTTCCGGCCGACGAGTTGACCGACGGTGTGTTCAGCTCCGTCGATGGCACGACCCCGAGCGACGCGAGCGCCGCCGGAGCGTTCTGGTCCGCTGACTGCGAGTTTGACGCGGTCGCGTTACCGACGACCTTCGTGGTCGGTGCTGCGACGACGCTGGCCATCGCCGACTGGACCTGGGCATCTGCCGCCTGCATCCCGGAGACCGTGCCGCCGACCGCGTTCGGCGCCGCGTTCGGGACCTGGCCCACGATCACGATCGGCAGACCCTGCTGCGCCAACGACGCGATCTTCTGGGCAACGGTGACCGGCATCACCGACTGGTCGTACAGCACCAGTGACTTATAGTCACCGTGGCCGGGGAACAGAACCTTGTTCTGTCCATTCGAGTCGCCCGGGTCCGCCTCGCCCGTGTCAACCGCAAACTTCGCAGTCGGGTAGCTGAAGAACGCCGGGCTCACGTACCCGTAGAGGTACCCGGCCTGGGCCAGCGACGAGGAGCTACGGATCAGCAACCCGGAGGTCGGCCTCGTGGTAACTCCGCCAGACGTCACCGTCCCCATGTTCCAGCCGTTGGCGAGGCTGTCCTGGCCCTGGCCGGTGAGCCCGAAGTCCTCGTGGAACACTGCGACGTCGAAGCTCGGCTCGCCCTGCCGGAGCACGGCGTTGCGACGGGCGACGTTGATGTTGTTGTTGCGGTCGTCCGCGAACTGCGGCTGGTTGGGCCCGTTGCCGGCAGCGAAACTGGTGTCGCCGCCGTAGGTGTTCCCGGGCCACACCGCGGGCGATCCGGCTGCACCGATCGTGTAAGGCCAGCCGTGATAGACGATCGCGCTGACACCGCCTGCCTGGTCCGCGTAAACGGACTGCGCGTTGTTCTCGGTCTGGTCCGGGGAGGCGCCGTTGCCGGTGCCGTTGATCCCGAACGGATCGGCCCACGCCTGAGCGTTGGCCTCGCAGCATTCATCCGACAGGAAGTGCGGAGTCGCGTCCTGGTAGGTGCCCGACGCGGCGACCTTGAACTGCTGGGTCTCGTCGCTGCCCCCGAACTCGAGGTGCTCCCCTTCTGCGATGCCCTCGTTGGCGGTCGCCTGACCCTCGTCGATCGGGTCCCCATAGGACTGGAACCGCGCCGTGAGGCCATTGGCGCTGGCCCAGTCGTCGAGCGTCTTGACGTAGTTGTGGATGTACAGGTTGGTCCACATCTGCGCGTAGTCATCACGGATCCGCCAACCGAGCGTGGCACCCTGGCCATCGGTCTGCGGGAAGTCGAACGCCGGTGTGCTGGTGGCGTTCTTGCCTGTGGCGGCGAGTGCCGGCAGCAGTTGCGTCGGGTCGTACCCAAGGTCGCTCTTCCACGAAGACACCATGTCCGGGACCCAGTTGAGGTTGCTCGAGTTCTCCAGGGAGTCTTCGAACACGGCAGGCGTCCCGTTGTGCTGGTCCTCGTACGCGATCGCCTTACGCGTCGCCGGGTCGTTGAGGATGTTCTGGTCGAAGTAGTCGGTCATCGCCTTGGCGCTCGCGACGCTGAGGTGGCCGAGCCATTGGTTTGGCGAGGTGGAGGTTCCGCCCGAGTTGGTCTGGGTGTCGCCGTGGATGTAGAAGTCGATCAGCTCCCACGGCTGGCCGTTGCCGTTCGGCAGGTTGCCGCCCTGGTAGTCGAGCGTTCCCGAAGTCCAGTTCAGGGAGTTGGGTTTCGTCTGGCCGGTGACCTCGATCGTCGTGCTGGGATCGAGCTCGCGGGTCCCCCCCGTGGCGGCGGTGGTGCACGTGTCCCAGATCGAGTCGCCACTCGCGTGCGCGTTGCTCAGGGCGCTGTCCAGTGTGAACGGCGTCCCAGCCGTAGTGGTTGCACCGATTGCCGTGATCGTCTTGGTTTCAGCGGCACTGCCGGTGCCGAGCGTCAGCTGGTCGCCGACGGCGAAACCGGTTGGAGCCCGGCCGTTCGAGGCGTTCGCGACCGTCACCGTCGTGTCTCCGGCCGACGCGGCCGCGCCCAGCGAAGCAGTCGGCGCGACCTGCGGGTCAGCCGCGCTCGGGGGCAGGCATTGCACGAGCTCGGCCGCGATCAGCGACTCCTGCTCGATATCGGACACGCCGCCGCTAGCGTTGGTGACCAGCGAGTTGGTCGTGTCGACGATGGGATCACCGGCGAAGTGGGATTGCGCCAGGGCGGGGGAAACCGTGACGCCGGTGCCGGTGGCTCCGGCGGTCCCGACGCTCTGGACCGTGACCGTTTCGGTGTAGCCGGCCTGGCCGATCGTCAGCTGATCGCCGGCGGCCAGATTCGTCACGTTCGCGACCTTGACGTTGGTTGCGCCGGACGCCGCCACGGCTGACAACGTCGTCGAGATCGACGTGTTGGCCCCTGCTAGATGCGTCTTGGTCAGAGGCGCGGTCAGCGTCACGCCGGTGCCCGGATGGATGAAGGCGTCGCCGACCGGATGGTCCTGCGCAAGCGGTCGCGCGAGCGTGATTCCGGTGCCGGTGTCGATCGCGTTCTCGCCGACGTCATGGCTGGAGCTCAGCGCGGGCGTGAAGGTCACGCCAATCGACTGCAGCGCGACCGGGTCGCCGGTGGCGTACCCGCTCTTGAGCGCGCTGTAGAGGGTCAGGGTCGTGCCACTGACGGTCGCGATCCGGTCGACCTGCTGCCCGGAGCCCTGTCCGATCGTGACGAAATTGCCCGCGAGGAGCCCGGAGGCGCTCGCGACGGAGATTTGAAGGTCGCCGCTCGAGGCGGGCGAGGCCAGGGTCGTGCCACTGCCCGCGCCGCCGACGCTGGTGATCGTCCGCGACTCGGCCTGTGCGCCTGAGCCAATCGTGATCGTGTCGCCCTTGAGGAAGTTGGCGTTGCTCGCGACCTCGACGTTCGTCGCGCCGGCCGGCGCCGCGACCGTCCCGGAACCGCCGGGCGGCAGCGCCAACGTCGTCGGCGTCGTCGCCATGTCGTACGTGCCGATGCTCGCGATCGTGTCCTGCTGAGCCGTCGAACCGCTTCCGATCGTGACGCTCTCGCCCTTCACGAACTGCGCGGGGGTCTGGGCGGTGCCCGACACGCCTGTGGGGGTGCTGGCGGGCGCGACGTGCACGACGCTGGACCCTGCGCTCGCCGCCTGGGAAAGTGGCACCTCCGGCGAGGCGGTGCCGACCTGGAAGATCGTGGCGTGTTCAGCCGACGGGCCCTGGCCGAGGGTGATCTGATCTCCTGCCAGCAACCCGGCGATGCTCTCCAGCTGGATGTTGCGGTCACCCGGATTTGCCGTGACTGACAGCGCGCTGCTCTCTCCGCCGAGCGCGGGTGAGTTGACCGGTGGCAGTTCGCCGCTGGGATTCTGCCCCGGCTGATACTGCGCGACACCGTAGGAGAGATCCTGCGCGTCGGCGGGCTGGTTCGGGCTGTACACGGTCGGCACCGTGTTGTTCCAGCGCGAGCCCTCGTTCATGTCGCCGATGACCCCGTCCTTGGCGGCGGCAGTCTGGTAGACCTCGGTCCGTTGCGACCACAGCGGGCTGCCCCAGCCGAAGGTCTGCAGGAACTCCTGGCTGGCGGCGAGGGTGCGGAACTGGGTTGAGTCACCGCCGCCGTTCATGCCAACGGCGAACCCGTTCTGCTCGAACCCTCCGCCGAAGTTGCCGGCCATCGCACTCACTTCGCGCTGGATCTCGGCGTCGTTGGTGTCGGCGACAGGCTGCCACCACCGGAACTTCACACGTGTAGCTGCCGGCGGCGTCTCGAACACCTTGGGGGAGAACACGGGAAAGGCGAACGGGCCCGGCCCGCCAGGATCGGGAAGCCCTGAGGTCTGGGGTGCTGCGCCGGAGTTTTGAGCCATCGCCACCGATGCTCCGACGCCGATTGCTGCGAATAGGCAGCAGACGACCAATACGGCACGCCGCGACACTGAGGACATGCTCAGCCTCCCTCTCCTGGCTTGACTCGAACCCGAGCGCTACCCCTCAGGAGCACTCGCCGGTGTGGGCCTGACTTATATTGATCGAAAATGGTCCTGTCAAGCGACTCAGGGCATAAGACGCGCGAAAGCGCACAGTTTGCCCCACGATTCGGCCCCTATATCAGCCGGACCGGCACGCCGAACCCCTTCAAACCGCGGAGTTCGGCGCCCTCGATGCCGTGCGCCAGCACCAGCGAGATGTCCGAAATCGGTGCGATCGCGTTGAGGCCGCGGGCCACGAGTTTCGAGCGATCGATCAGCAGGATCGACTCGTGCGCGTGGGCGATCATCTCTCGCTTCACCTCGGCTTCGAGCGGATCGACGTCCGCGAGGACACCTTCGTCGGTGAGCGCTTTGACGCTGACGAATGCCCGGTCGGTGAAATGCCTGAGGACCGTCCGGATCGCGTGTGATCCGACGAACGACTGCGTCAGCGTGCGCAGGGTCCCCCCGACTGCGACGAGCTCAACCCCAGACGGTGCGTGCGTCGCGATCAATCCCATCACCGGGAGGCTGTTCGTGATCAACGTCAGATCGATGCCCAGTTCAAGCAGTCTGCCTGCCACGAAATAACTCGTCGTCGACGAGTCCAGAAAGACGGCGTCGTGCGGACCCACGCGGCGAGCGGCAGCCTCGGCCAGCGCCCGCTTCGCCTCGGGGTGGGCGTCCAGCCGCTGGTTGAAGGAGTCTTCTTGGCCGGAGATCGAGGGGATCACCGCGCCACCATGTGTGCGCTGCGCCAGACCGCGCCGTGAGAGCTCCGCGAGGTCGCGTCGCGCGGTCATCGGCGAGACCCCCAGCTCCGCCTGCACCTCGGCGACGGATACCGAGCCCGCGGCGCGCAGCATCTCGACGATGGCCGCGCGCCGGGCTTCCCCCAGCCGCGTCTCGCCGTTCTTCTTGCGGTGCTCGCCGTTCTTCCTGGTCGGCTCAGCCACTCGCGACCACCACCTCGAGGCGACGCGGTCCGTGGACGCCCTCGACGCGGGTCAGCTCGATGTCCGACGTTGCCGACGGCCCGGAGATGAACGTGACCGGTCGGCGGTTCCGCAGCGATTCGTCGAGGACGGTGAACGCGTCGGGCACGCCGACCACGATCTGCTCTGAGCGCACCACGCAGACGTGCAGGTCGGGAACCAGCGTCAGCGCGCGTCGCCCCTGTCCAGGGCCGGCGTCGAGCACGATCGTCCCGGTGAGCGCGATCGCGACCGCGCAGCCGGTGAGCACGCCGTCGCACCCGTCGAGCGCCGCCAGCGACAGAGGCGGATCGTCCACCCGTAGCTCGACGCCCGGCGGGACCCATTCGGCGACCCCGTCGGCCGGAACGGCGAGCGTCGCCACGCCGTGCCGGGCGCAGGCCTCGTTGACCGCCGCCGCAATCGCCGATGGTTCGTCGGCGCAGTGAGCCACAAAGGCCCGGTAGTCGGCACAGCGCTCGCTGAACAGCTGCGCCGCCCGGTCCGGCTCGAGCATCCGCTCCCGGACGTACGCCGAGGCGGCGTCCGGGTCCACGCCGTGGCCCCAGGCCGCGGGCTCGTCGCTCGGGACGTCGCGGGTGGCGTCCCGGATCCGGGCGAGGATGACGTCGCGGTCGCTCATGGCCTCGGTTCGTGTCCGCGCCACCAGTCTCGGAATGTCTCGTCAGGCGGTTCGGGGAGATCACGGACGGACAGCCAGGCCGCCAGTGGTCCGGGAAGGACGCGCCAGACGCGGGCGGTCCGAGGGCCGAGCGCGGCGCGTGCGACGCGCTGTGCCAGCCGGTAGCTACGGACCTGCCGCATGATCCGCGCGGCGACCTGCATCGTCAGGCGTTCGCCAGAGTGGGTCTGTCCCGCCTGCCGCCTGACGATCTCGCCGCGGAGGTGCACGAGCACCGTCGGGATGTCGATCTTCACCGGGCAGGCGTCGTAACAGGCGCCACACAGCGACGATGCCCAGGGCAACGTCGCACCGCGCTCGAACGCCGCCAGCTGCGGAGTCAGGATCGCCCCGATCGGCCCTGGGTACACGGACTCGTAGGCGTGGCCCCCGGTGCGCTCGTACACCGGGCAGACGTTGAGGCAGGCGGAGCAGCGGATGCAGTGGAGCGCCTGCCGCCCGATCTCGTCGCGCAGGGCATTGGTGCGGCCGGCGTCGAGCAGGACGAGATGAAACTCGCTGGGGCCGTCCCCGTCCGTCACCCCGGTCCACAGGGAGGTGTAGGGATTCATCCGCTCCGCGGTCGAGGAGCGCGGAAGCAACTGGAGCATCACCTCGAGGTCGCGGAGGCGTGGCAGCACCTTTTCGATGCCCATCACGGTGATCAGCGTCCGCGGCAGGGTGGTACACATGCGCCCGTTGCCCTCTGACTCGACAACGCAGACGGCGCCGGTCTCGGCGACGGCGAAGTTGGCGCCGCTGATCGCCACTCGCGCGCTCATGAACAGCTCGCGGAGGTGACGGCGGGCGGCCTCGGCAAGCTCTGCGGGATCGTCATCCAGGTCGCCGCTGAGTGGCAGGTGAGCGCGGAACAGATCGCGGATCTCGGCGCGGCCCAGATGGATCGCCGGCACCAGGATGTGGGAGGACGTGTGTCCCGCCAGCTGGTTGATCAGCTCGGCGAGATCGGTCTCGTGGGCGACGATGCCTCGGCGGGCGAGGGCGTCGTTCAGGCCGATCTCGTCGGTGACGATCGACTTGACCTTGACGACCTCGTTCGCGCCGGTGCCGGCAACAAGGTCGCCGACGATTCGGTTCGCCGCCGCCGCATCGGCGGCCCAATGGACGTGCCCGCCGGCGTCCGTCACCGACCGCTCGAGCGTCACCAGGTGTTGCTCGAGATGCCGGACCGCATGCTGCTTGATCCGCCGGCCGGCCTCACGAAGCTGCTCCCAATCGTCGACCTCGGCGACCGCTCGCAGGCGCTTCTCGCGGATCGTGTGGGTCGCGACGCGCAGGTTGTGGCGCAACTGCGGGTCAGCGAGCGCCGCCCGTGCCGCCGCCGGGAAGCCCGCGTCAGCGCTCACGGGTTGTCCGTCGCCACGAGGATCTCGGCCAGGTGTGCGGTCCGGACGCCGCTGCGCAGTCGTGCTAGCCCACCGCCGATATGCATCAGGCAGGAGCTGTCAAGCGCAGTGCACACCTCGGCGCCGGTTTGGACGATCGCCGACAGCTTGTCGGTCAGCATCGCCGCCGAGACATCCGCGTTCTGGACCGCGAAGGTTCCGCCGAACCCGCAACACGCCTCGGCCTCCGGGAGGCTCTCAAGGGCGATGCCGCGGACGTTGCGCAGCAGCCGCAGCGGCGCGTCCCCAACCCGGAGGGTCCGCAGCGCGTGACAGCTGGGGTGGTAGACCACCCGGTGGGGGTAGTACGCGCCGACGTCCTCGACACCCAGCTGATCGACGACGAACTCGGAGAACTCGAAAACGCGACCGCCGAGACCGCCGACACGCCGCGCCAGCTCACGATCACCGGAGTCCGCGGCGAGCCGCGGATAGTGGTGGCGGATCATCGCCACACACGAACCGGAGGGCGCGACGACCGCATCAAACTCGGGATCATCAAACGTCCGGACGAACCCGCGGAGGAGCCGCGTCGCGTCATCGGCGAAACCCGCATTGGCGTGCATCTGCCCGCAGCAGGTCTGAGTCTCTGGGAACACGACCGTCTGGCCGAGGCGCTCCAGCAGCGTGACCACCGCCCTGCCGACCTCGGGAAACAGAGTGTCCCCCAGGCACGTCACGAAGATCGCGATCCTCACGACGGGCCAATGATCCCTACCGCGGGAACGCCGCGGCGACACCGCCGTCGACGTTCAGGATGTTTCCGGTGGACTTGCCGGAGCGGGCCGGTGAGGCGAAGTGCATCACCGCCGCCGCGACGTCCTCGGGAAGCACGTTGACGCCGAGAACGGTTCGGTTGCGGTAGTGCTCCTCGAGCTTCTCGGGGGCGATCCCGTAGGCGTCGGCGCGCTCGGCCCGCCAGCTCGATCCCCAGATCTTCGATCCCTGCAGGACAGCATCGGGGTTGACGACGTTCGCCCGGATTCCATCGCCTCCGCCCTCGGCGGCGAGACACCGGGCCAGGTGCAGCTCGGCCGCCTTGGCCGCCGAGTATGCGGAGGCGTTCGGGCCGGCCACCAGCGAGTTCTTGGAGGCGACGAAGATGACCGAGCCGCCACCGCCCTGTTGCCTGAGGACGCGGAACGCCTCACGCGCGACCAGGAAATAGCCGGTCGCGAGCACGCCCTGGTTGCGCTCCCACTCGCTCAGCGTCGTCTCGGTTATCGGGGCGCTGGAAGCGATCCCGGCGTTAGAGACGACGATGTCGACTCCCCCGAAGGCAGCAACCGCCTTGGCGAACGCATCGGTCACCGCCTGCTCAGAGGTCACATCGCCCACGACCGAAATCGCCGCGTCGCCGTACGACTCGACCGCTTCGGCAGCACCAGGACCGTCGAGGTCGAACGCGACGACCATCGCCCCCGCCTGCACGAGCGACGCGAGCACCGCGCGGCCGATCCCGCCGGCGGCACCGGTGACGAGCGCGACCTTTCCCTGCAGCTCGCCCGCAGGCGGGGCCAGCGACAGCTTGTACAGCTCGAGCGGCCAGTACTCGACCGCGAAGCTCTCCGCCGCCGACAGCGACACGAACTGCGAGACGGCGCTGGCGCCGGCCATGACCTCGATCGCCCGGTGATAGAGGTCACGGGAGATGCGGGCCGCCTTCAGCGTCGGGGCCACCGCCACCAGGCCGACGTTCTGGATCAGGACGACGCGCGGGTCCGGATCCGCCATCACGTCGTCGGCCGAGGCGTGCCGCTCGAAGTAGTCCTGATAGGCCGCTCGGTACCGTTCGGCGGCACTCGCAAGCCGCGCTGACAGCGCCTGTAGATCGTCGGCGCCCGGGTCGTACGGGACCCACAGCGGCAGCCGCTTCGTGTGGACCAGGTGATCGGGGCAGGCCGCGCCCACCTCGGTCAGCGACGGCGCGCTTCGCGAGTCGACGAACTCGCGGACCGTAGGCGACAGATCGGTCAGCAGCAGCTTCGAGCGCCCCGACGAGACGGCGCCGCGCAGGGCCGGAAGGACCGCGCGCAGGACTTCCTCGCGGGCGTCCTCGCCGAGCCGGTGACCGCCCCCCGGCCCGCCGAAGCGCACGGTCGTCCCGGCGTGCCCGTCGACGAACTCGGCCGCCTGATTGCAGACGTCCACGGTCCGCTCATACGCCTCGCGAGCGCTCTCCCCCCAGACGACCAGACCGTGCTTGGCGAGCACGACCAGCTCCAGGTCTGGGTTCTCGCGTACCGCGGTTCCGACCTGCTTGGCGAGCGTGAACCCCGGGCGGATGTACTCGATCCAAGCGGCGCGGCGGCCAAAGCACTCGCCGATCAGGTCCTGGCCGTCGCGTGAGCAGGCGAGCACGTTGATCGCATCCGGATGGGTGTGGTGAACGTGCGCTGCCGGAATGAATGCGTGCAGCAGGGTCTCGATCGAGGATCGCGGGGCCGCCGGGTCGATCTGGCACTTGGCGAGGTGCGCGACCATCGCCTCGTCGGTCATCTCGTCGAGCTCGAACAGGGGCAGCACCTCATCGAGCCGCAACGGCGTGAAGTCGGCGGGCGACATCGTCGCGAGATCGCTGCCAGAGCCCTTCACCCAGATCGCCGAGACCTCGCGGCCGATGTGATCGGTCGCCGTTCCCTTGGCCGAGGTGTTGCCGCCGCCGATATTCGCGAGCGCCCGGTTGCCGCCGAGCAGGTGCGAGGCGAAAACCACCTGCTCGAGCGTCGTCGTTGCCCGGGCGGCGGCAGCCTCGTCCCAGTCGTTGGCGACGTGTTCGACGATTCGGGTGGTTAGCGTCATTTCAACCTTTCACTGCGTGGTGTTCATCGGATGCCCGCTGCCGCGTTTGCCGCTCGACGTAGCCGGAGCTGCGCAGCTCGGCGAGCGGGTCCTCGGCGGCGCCGAGCTGCGTGCGGACCTGGGCGCACAGTGGCCGCACGTCGGAGTTGTAGGCATCGAGCAGGATCTCGTGACCGCGAAGCACGTCGCCGGCGTGCTGAGCCGCTCTCAGCGCCTCTCGGTCGACCAGCAGCGACTTCGCGTAGCACTCCTGGAGGTTGAGGACGCTGCGAACCATCGCCTCCAGTTTTGGCTCCACGTTGTGCGCCTGATCGATCGTCAGGCGCGGGAGTGGACCGGCGCCGTTACCCAGCTCGACAAAGATCAGGAACAGCTCCAACGGGTTCACCGAGCCGACGATCAGATCGTCATCGGCGTACTTGCGGTTGTTGAAATGAAAGCCGCCGAGGCGCTGCTCGCGATCGAGCAGCGCCACGATCTGTTCAACGTTGACCCCGTGCGCGTGATGGCCGAGGTCGACCAGGACCTTGGCCCGCTCGCCAAGCTTCAAGCAGATCAGCATCGCCGAACCCCAGTCCGCGAGGTCCGTCGCGTAGAAGGCGGGCTCGAAGAACTTGTACTCGAGCAGCAGCTCCTGCTCGGCGGGCATCGCCGCGTATAGGTCGGTCAGAGCCTGCTCGAGGCGTTCGCGGCGCGCGCGCAGGTCGTCCTGTCCGGCGTAGTTGGTGCCGTCGGCGAACCACAACGACAACGCCGTCGAGCCGAGCTCGCCGGCGATCTCGCTGCACTCCAGCATGTGCGCCAGAGCCTTGCGGCGAACGCTCGCGTCGGGGTGCGTGATCGAGCCGAGGCGGTAGTCGGGGTCCTGAAACAGGTTCGGGTTGATCGCGCCGACCCGCAGCCCCGCGGCGTCGATCGCAGCTCGGAGCTCACTCAGATCGTCGACCGCGTCCCACGGGAAATGCAGCGCCACCGCCGGGGCGGTGCCGGTCAGCCGCTGCACCTCGGCGGCGTCGGCGATCCGCTCGAACACATCGCGCGGACGTCCGGGCTGCGGGAAGGTGGCGAACCGGGTGCCGGAGTCACCGTAGCCCCAGGACGGAGTCTCAACCTCGAGGCTGGCGAGGTGCGACTGGATCGTGTCCTCAGTCATGGCGTCAAACCCCTGTTTGTAGTGCGTGATCACGTGTCACACCGGTCACGTCGAGGAAGCGCTGGTACGTCGACTCGGCTGCGTCGCCTGCGCTTGGCGTGTACCGCTCGCCACTGAAAGATCGTCCGCTCAGCTCGCGCATCTCGGCCAGCGTCGTGACCTCGCCGGTTGCGGCCAGCTGCACCAGAACGTTCCCCAGCAGAGTCGCCTCGGCCGGCCCCGTAAGCACGTCCCGGCCGAGAATGTCGGCGGTGATCTGGCACAGCAGCGCGTTGCGGCTGCCGCCGCCCACGACCTGAAGGCGATCGATGCGCCGGCCGCTGACCGCCTCGAGTTGCTCGAGCACGAGCCGGTACTTGCACGCGAGCGAGGTGAGGATCGAGCGGATCAGCTCACCGGTATCACCCGGCAGCGGTTCTCCGGCCGCTCTGTAGAGCGCGCCGATCCGGTCGGTCATCGACCCGGGATGCAGGAGCGAAGGCGCGTCCGGATCGAACAGCGGCGCCTCGGGGTCCGCCGCGGCGGCGGCTGCAAACAGCTGCTCATAGGACGGGGCACGACTTCCTTCCTCGCGACGGCACTCCTCGACCAGCCACATGCCCATGACGTTGCGCAGCAGCCGCACGGTGCTGCCCCATCCGCGCTCGTTCGTGAGGTTGAAAGCTTCGGCCTCCTGGCCGAGCTCTGGCGCGGTCAGCTCGATTCCGAGCAGCGACCAGGTGCCCGACGACAGCACCGCGGAGCCCGGTCCGAGCACCGGGGCTGCCGCGAACGCGCATGCGGTGTCGTGACCGGCGACCGTTCGGACGATGCTCCCGACGGCGTCGCCCGCGGGAGTGTGGCCAGCAAGGATCGGCCCCAGTTCGACTCCGGGCGAAACAACCTCACCGTCAAAAGGCTCACCCGGCAGCCCGAGCCGCTCGATCAACTCGCGCGCCCACCGCGGCTCGGCCGCTTCGAGCAGGCCGGTGGTCGATGCAATCGTGAGCTCGTTCGCGAGCGTTCCGGTCAGCCACAGGCCGAACAGGTCGGGGACCAGGGCGATCCGCCCGGCTGCCCGGGCGGCGGCGCCATCGGCCTCCGAGACCAGCTGAAACACCGTGTTGATCGGCATCGTCTGAATCCCCGTGTGGCGATACATCTGATGGCGACTCATCCGGGCGAACGCGCGCTCACTCCAGATCGGTGCCGTCCGAGCCGGGTCGCGATAGTGGTAGGGCAGCCCGAGCATCCGAAAATCACGATCCAGCAGCGCGTAGTCACACCCCCAGCTGTCGACCCCGACGCCGTCCAGGGCTCCGCCCGACGCGGCGAGCGCCAAGCCCCTGAGCGTCTCGGCAAACAACTGCGCCACGTTCCAGTGCAGTCCGTCCGGTAGCCACACACCCTGATTGACGAAACGGTGTGCGATCTCCAGCTCGATCCTGTCGCCGGCGAAGCGCCCGACCGCCACCCGACCGCTCTGAGCACCGAGATCGACTGCCGCGAAACGACGCTCAGCCATCGCTCCCGATCCTGTCCGCCGCCACGACCGAACGGGCTCGCCCGCGTCCGCGCAGCCGGGCCGCCAGTTCTCGCCCGCGCGTGACGAACTCCCCGGCGTTGGGCACCAGCACGCTGAGGATCAGCAGGCCTCCCGCGATGATCTGGATGTCGTTCTCGTTGAACGAGCTGGTGAGCAACAGCGCGCTGCGAAGGCCACCGTAGACGAATGCAGCCAGTGCGACGCCGAGGATCGTCCCCCTGCCGCCGAAGATCGAAACGCCTCCCAGCAGCACGATCGTGATGACCTGCAACTCGAAGCCGATCGCGATGTTCTCGGTCGCCGAGGACAGCTCGAACGTGTACAGGATCCCGACTGCCGCGCACACCACCCCCGACAGGACGTACAGCAGCAGCTTGATCCGCTTCACCCGGATGCCCGCATGGAACGCCGCTTCCTGGTTCAGCCCGATCGCGTACAGAGATCTTCCGAGCGGCGTCATCCGCAGGGCCACCCCGGTGACGATCGCGAGCACAAGGAACGCCACGACCGACCACGACAGCCAGTTCAACCCGAAGGCCCCCACGATCCCGACGTTCGTGAACGAGGCGGGGAAGTTCGACACCGAGATCGGCCCGAGGATCACGGTCGCGATCCCGCGGTAGAGCGTCAACGTGCCAATCGTGACGGCCAGCGAGGGAAGCCCCACGCGCGTCACGAGCACGCCGTTGATCAGCCCCGCGACCCCGCCCGTCGCGATGCAGACGACGAAGATCAGCCCCATCGGCCAGTGGTGCAGCCACAGGGCACCGAGCAGTTCGGAGGAGATCGCCAGCGTCGAGGCGACCGACAGGTCGATCTCGCCGACGAGCACGATCAGCGTCATCGGCAGCGCCATGATCGCCAGGTCGCCGATGTTCGTACACAGGGTGAACAGGTTGTAACTGCTGGTGAACTCCGAGGAGATCTGCGTTCCGAGGACGAACACGCCGATCAGCGCGACCACGAGCGCCGACTCCCATCGCAG
>Ga0123355_10002195_pt1 | contig 27541 bp, 25 predicted proteins | sample TergutEmb28metaG_3_FD_89872 | JGI IMG/M metagenome (GOLD analysis project Ga0123355, IMG submission 89872) | Embiratermes neotenicus P1 segment gut microbial communities from Petit-Saut dam, French Guiana - Emb289 P1 | ecosystem: Host-associated > Arthropoda: Insects > Digestive system > Gut ... | reverse complement strand
GAGTGACCCAAACTTTAGTCGGTTTATTTTGACCCCGGCGATTTTCTCGCAAAAGTCGGCCGCCAGAAATCCGGCGTTGTGCCGCGTGTTTTCATACTCGCGTCCGGGGTTGCCCAGAAAAACGGCAATGTGCGATATCGGTTCGCGTTTTCTGAAGAACATTGCGCCTTACCTGAACAGCGTCGAGATCGACAGCTCTTCATACGTCCGCTTGATCGCCTCGGCGAACAGCGGCGCGGCGGAGAGATACTGGATTTTTTCGCATTGCGCTTCATAATCCGGGTATGGTATCGTATCGGTGACGACCAGCTCTTTCACGGTGCTGTTCCTGATGTTTTCAATCGCGCTGCCGGACAGCACGCCATGACTGGCGCAGGCATAAATCTCCTTCGCGCCGCCGACCTCCACAAGCGTCTTTGCGGCCGCGCACAGGCTTCCAGCCGTGTCCACCATATCGTCGAACAGGATGATCCGCTTGCCTTCGACCGAACCGATGATGTTCATCACCTCGGCCATGTTTGCTTTCTCGCGGCGTTTGTCTACAATAGCAAGGTTAAGACCCATTTTGCCCGCGAACATCCGCGCCCGTGCGACCGAGCCGATATCAGGCGACACGACCATAACGTCTTCGGTGTCATTGCCGAATTTTTTCTGATAATATTCTGAGAAAAGCAGACTTCCGAGAAGGTTGTCCACCGGGATATCGAAAAAGCCCTGGATCTGAGTTGCGTGCAGGTCCATCGTAAGCACTCTGTCGGCGCCGGCAGAGGTTATGAGGTTTGCCACCAGCTTGGCCGAGATCGGGTCGCGGGATTTTTCCTTCCGGTCTTGCCGCGCGTAACCGAAATACGGCACGACGGCTGTTATCCGGCCCGCCGACGCGCGTTTACACGCGTCTACCATTATAAGAAGCTCCATCAAATTGTCGTTTACCGGGCGACAGGACGACTGGATGATAAAAACATCCGCACCGCGCACCGTTTCAAACATCGAAACGGATATCTCCCCGTCGGAAAACGTGGTGATTGTCGAGTCGCCAAGACGCACGCCGATGATTTTGCAGATATCCTCGGCAAACGGGATATTCGCGTTACCGCTGAAAATTTTCAGTTCCTTGCGATATGGGGTGTAAGACATGATGAAAACTTCCTTCTTTTAAATTATAGGGGGAGCGATTATCAATCGTGGGCGGCGAATAGCCGACCCTACGAGGATAGCGGCGGTTTTCGCGCAAAACGGCGCGCCGAGGGCAGGGGCGTCGCGCCCTACAGGGTGATTACTTTCGTTTCCGTGAGCCTTTTTGCGAAGAATATTGCTGGATGCCTGACATTTTATTGTCGGAATCCTGCATGAAGCGTTTGAGCTTATCCTCGAACGTCGCCTCTCCGACGGGTGCGCCCGGCGCGGGTCTGCGCTCGTGTGGCGTTGAGGTACGAGACGGGGCCGTGCGAGGCGACGCCATGCGAGGCGACGGTGCTAGCGCCGCTTTGATCGACAGATTCATGCGCCCAGACGCATCAAAACCGATCACCTTAACGGTGACCGATTGACCTTCACTGAGATGCTCCCGGACGTCACTCACAAATGAGCCGGATATCTCAGAAATATGTACAAGGCCGGACTTGCCCGGTGCGACCGTGACGAACGCGCCGAACTTTGTAATCCCGGTTACCTTGCCTGCGACGATTGAACCCGCTTCGATATCCATAACAGTAATGAAAAAACCCCTATATATAGATGTCAGGAAATAGTTTTCTAGTGTTCTAGGGCGTCAGGGACTCTCGTCGACCAACACCATTTCGCCCGGCATGACGAGGCCCAGTTCCGCGCGCGCGATACCCTCGATGACCCTGGGGTCGTCGTAATGTTCCAGCTCGAATTCTCTGTCAGCGTTTGCGGCTTCCAGTTCGGTTATCTGTTCTACTATGGCGTTTTGCTCGTCTTGAGCCGTTTCGATCCGCCGCCATATGCTTACTAAGTTCACTATACCGTAAATGGCCAGTACCAGCACGATAACTTTCGTAATTGTACCTGCGCGTCTGAGTTTCATCGGGTCCTCCTTTTCGCGGGCGCCGGGTATCGGCGCTCAAAGCGCGTGTCAAAGCCGACTTTCCACCTATTGTATACCATCGCCGCCAATATTGAAAGGTTTTTTTAACTATTTTCGCGATTTTTTTCAAAGCGGAGAAAAACAGACGCAGCGGGTATGTGATGATTTTTACAAGCAGGATTATAAGATCGACAAGTTTGCCGCACAAAAAAGTGCAGGCGCGGCTGAGCGTGCAAAAATACACGGCCGCCGACGCCATGGCGAGAACCGTCATGTAAACGCGCAGTCGGCCGCGTCCGGCCGACACGCCGACGGCAAACAGCAAAAGTCCGACGATAAGCCAGAACAGGAAGTCGGCGGCGACGGTGACAACTTTGGAGTTTGCCCGATGGCGGATGACGCGAAAGACGTCATACAAAAAACCGGCGGCCAACCCCAGAATCAGGGCAGAGGCCGCCTCAACAAGCTGATGAGAAACCAAAAGTTCCATTGTAGAAACGTCCTACTTGAACAGCCGCGAGAGGAAACCGCCGCCTGCGGGAGAGTCGGCGTCGTCTTCGTACTCCAGAGCGTCAACAATGCCCTCGACGATAACCTCGCCGCTGTCAAGACTGAGTCTTTCGATACGCAGGTCTTTGCCGGAAAGCACAAGCACGCCCTGCGCAGTACCCATTATTATCTCGTTTTCGTCAAAGCTTTCAACGTCATCAACCCCGGAGACCGACAGCTTTTTTCGCCCTTCGATAATCACATTGTGAGACGGCTCCGCCGTTTTGTACCTGTCTTCATACGCCATAATGAGAGTCACCCTTTCGAGAAGATATATACATATGTATATTGTCCAAGCATGGGAAATAGTCTACAAAATTGAGAGAACCGAATAATATCAGCCCCAGTGGTCAATAATTTCGATAAAGACATTTTTTTATGGAGGATTTATTAAAATGCTTGTATCGGAACTAATGAGCGAGAGCGTTGTATCAATATCGCCGGATGAGCCGGCGGCCCAGGCGGCGAGGATGTTTTTTAGGCACAATATCGGCTCCGTACCCGTATGCACCGATGACGGTCAGCTCCGCGGGATCGTCACTGATCGCGATATCGTCCTGCGCTGCATCGCGACGGAAAATGACCCGGAAACAACGCCTGTGCGCGAGATAATGTCAAGAAGCGTCATCACAGTCAGCCCGACCGACGACGTGCGCGAGGCCGCGCGTCAGATGTCAACAGGGCAGGTCAGGCGATTGCCGGTTGTTCAGGACGGACGGCTTGTCGGGATGCTCGCGCTCGGCGATATGGCAAGGACGCACGCGTTTGATATGGAGGCGTCCAAGGCGCTGTCTGAGATATCGTCGAATGTTAGGAAGTTGTAGGGGGACTGCGTCCCCCTTGACAAAACACCCGCCGACTGCGGTCGGCGGGTGTTTTGCGCGGGCGATCGAGGTTGATCGTCCACTACAACAAAAGGCCGGGGATTAAATCCCCGGCCTTTACTTACGTGCCTTTTATAAACTTTCCCCAAAGTCCTTACGGAACTGCGCCACCAATTTCTCCGGCCAGTTGCCTATCGGACGCAGGCGGCCGAAGAAGAAGCGCAGAACCGTCGGTTCTTCCTCGAACTCAAGACCGCCGATCAAATCGCGGTTCTCGAACAGCCATGCGAGCCGGTCGGCTGTGTATTTGAGCTGTGACAGGGTGTACACGCGCTTCGGCAGCGCGAGCCGGACCAGCTCCATCTCCGCGAGCGGTTCTGACCCGTCTTCACGACGCTGTTCACTGAGCGTGCCGCGCTCCATCCCGCGCACGCCGCTCGCGATAAACAACGCCGCGGCAAGCGCGCCGGCCGGGTACTGACCTTGCGGGATATGCGAGCAGAACTGCATTGCGTCAACGTGACAGCCGAGGCCGCCGGGCGGCGTTACTACTGGGATGCCTTTGGAGAGCAGTTCATTGCACATGGCCTCTACGAAAATGGGGGTTTGACTGATTACATGGAAGTCCAGCGTCTCTTTTAGGCCGACCGCCGCCGCTTCCATTTCCCGCACCGACATTCCGCCATAGGTCAAAAATCCCTCGTAGAGCGGGATCAGTTCGCGCATTTTGTTAAACAGCTTATCGTCAGTGGTTATGATGCCGCCGCCGCGCGATGAACCGAGTTTACGCAACGAGAAGTATACAACGTCCATAAGCGAAGCGATTTCACGCGTGATATCTCTGATCGGGACGTTCGCAAAACCCTCTTCGCGGGTTTTTATGAAGTACAGGTTGTCCGCAAGAAGGCTTGCGTCGAAAACGGTTGTTATGCCCGCCTCGCGGCAAACGGCCGAAACTTCCCGAATATTTTGCATTGAAACCGGCTGACCGCCGACCAGGTTAGTACCCGCCTCAATGCGGACAAAGCAGATATCGCGGCCGACGATCGCCTTGCGAAGCTTGTCGATATCTAGATTGCCTTTGAACGGACAGGTGCTGTTGACACGCAGGCCCTCGTCGATAATAATCTCTTCGACAGAGCCGCCGTTGAGGGTGATATGCGCTTTCGTTGTTGTAAAGTGATAGTTCATCAGCGCGACCGAACCCGGCCTTACAAGCGTCTGCGCGATGATATTCTCGCAGGCGCGACCCTGATGCGCCGGCAGAAAATGCGCCGGGCCGAACATATCGTGCAAAACTTCTTCAAGCCGGTAAAACGTCTCTGAGCCGGCGTAACTGTCGTCCGCTTGCAGCATCGCGGCGTACTGATTCTCGCTCATGGCGTTGACGCCGCTGTCGGTAAGCATATCAAGAAACACGTCGCGGTTTTTCAGCAGAAATGTGTTAAACCCGGCCTCTTGCATTTTTTGCATACGGTCTTCCACAGGGATCAGATTTACCTTCTGCACCATGCGGACTTTGTGCATCTCAAGCGGCACAGTCTCTCCTGACAAAAATTTTACGACTTCCATAATTACCCTCCATCAAAATTATCCTTGCTCGAATGAAAAATCGCCCCTGAGCAAGCAAAGGACTTGCTCAGGGGCGAGAAGCTTTAAAATTCCCGCGGTACCACCCTGATTGCGGCTATATGCCGCCACTTCATTGTGGGATCATGCGATCCCTGTCCCCCAATAACGGTGGGTCTCCGGGCGCGCCTACGCGGTTAAACGTTTCAGCGCACCAGCTCAGGAGTGTATTTACATATCCGTCGACACCTGCTTGCACCAACCGCAGGATCTCTATACAACCGGCTTTTAAACCGGCCATGCCGAGTAAAGATATCTTTCTCTCCGTCGTCGCCTTTTTATTCGAGTTAGCAAAAATGCTTGCTTGCAAGGGCATTTTTGCTGCGACAGCCGGGTAAATACCACGCGGCTTGCCGCGTTAAGTGCGCCTTTGGCGCACTACCCAGGGCTTGCCCTGGGGTAGATACCCCGTCATTTTCTTTTATGCTTTATAGTATCAAAGAATTATTTCGTTGTCAAGCGTGAATTGTATCTACAATCACCGGCATTTCAAAAACCTCAAGTTTACGTATCGCCTCAGTCCCCAAATCCTCGAACGCAATCACTTCCGAGGACTTTACGCACCGCGCGATATATGCCGCCGCCCCGGCGATCGTTATGAAGTAAATGCCGCCATGCTGCTCGAGCGCAGTATGGACTTCTTTCGATCGACTGCCTTTTCCGATCATGAACCTAAGGCCGGATTGTATAAGCATTGGGGCATAACTGTCCATTCTTCCGGCCGTTGTCGGGCCGACCGAGCCGATTGCCTGACCCGGCTTTGCGGGACAGGGTCCGGCGTAGAAGACCACGTTCCCGTCAAAATCAAACGGCGGGGTCTCACCCTGGGCCAGCATTTCGGCCATCCGTTTATGCGCGGCGTCGCGCGCCGTGTATATCGTGCCGGAGAGCAGAACCATATCTCCGGCTTTTAAGTCGTTTATATCCGAAACGTCCGCAAACGGAACGGTGATACGTTTTTCTAACACTACTCCCGCCCCTCCAATACTGCCGTCATATGGCGCGTTGCGTGACAGCCGATGTTTACCGCGACGGGCAGTCCGGCGATGTGCGTGGGATAGACGTTTATGTTGACCGCCATTGCCGTGAGCGACCCGCCGACGCCGTTTACGCCGATGCCAAGCGCGTTTATATCAGATAAAATCCGCGCCTCTGTTTTGGCCCAGAAGTTATCACGGTTAGCAGCCCCGACTTCACGCAGTAGAGCTTTTTTCGCAAGCAACGCGGCATACTCCATCGTGCCGCCGATGCCGACGCCGACGATAATCGGCGGGCATGGGTTAGGCCCGGCGTTTTTCACGGTATCGACCACAAAGGCCTTTACGCCGTCAATCCCCTCGGAGGGTTTTAGCATTTTAAGCGCGCTCATATTCTCTGAACCAAAGCCTTTTGGCGCAACGGTGATTGTTATGCAATCGCCGTCTACGATGCTGTAATGGATAACGGCCGGCGTGTTGTCGGTAGTGTTTACCCGGTCGATTGGGTCGCGGACAACAGAATTGCGCAAATACCCGTCTTTGTAGCCTTTTCGGACGCCGGCGTTAACCGCGTCTTCCAGCGAGCCGCCTTTTATTGAAACGTCCTGCCCGATATCAATGAAGACAACGGCCATGCCTGTGTCCTGGCAGATTGGCGACTGTGTCTCTTTCGCTATTTCGGCATTCTCAAGTAGTATCTGAGTGATCCACTTTGCGGTCTCACTCGTTTCGGTTTTTAGCGAGTTTGCAAAGCAGTTTTTGATATCCGCGTTTAAATAATAATTCGCGTCTATGCAAAGTTTCGCGACGGTATCCGTTATCTGGGCGGTATATATGGTTGGCATGTTGCACTCCTCACAAGGCTATGAAAATCGGATTTTGTTGATGTTTTTAAGCTCCGTATCGTCGCTGCTTATCCGTCCGACGACGACATACACGTCGTTTATCCTGTCATACAACGGCTCTTTTATCAGCGCGAAACTTTCTATATCGCCGGTTGTCCGCACGTGGATTCTCGGGCCTGTACACGCGATAAGGTGATCGCCTACCATGATGTGATTTTCATCGGAATAGTTCACCGGCAAATCCTGGTCGATCAGTTGTTTTACCTTATGCTCAAGTTCATGCAGGTCAAGATCTGGCTTATCGTTAAACGTAAGCACAAACCCGCGCCGGATGTCGCCGTAGTAAAAGTCGTGCAGGTCGTAGTCCCGCTCTATTATATAGTGCGTAAGATCTTCCGCGGTATGAAGCTTTTTTCTGTGGATAAGCGACGGGAATACAAGGTCGTGTATTTCGTCCGGCAGCGGGCCGAACAAGGTCGGCCTTGTCACGATTATTTCCTCGCCTATGCCGACAAGCAGATCGGCATTTGTTTTTAAATGCGGGTATAGCAGGTCAAAATGTTCGATAACAAGCCTGCGACCACGCATTAGGGCGCCTTTCACAAACTCGCATATCTCATACATTTGACTAAAAGCCATTTGGAACCGGATGTCCAGGTGATACGTCGTGGCGTCAAAATCCTGTTGGTCAAAATTTAAGCGCATCTGCATTATTTTGCCGGAGGTCAGCCCGCTGTCGTTGTTGACAAGCTCAAGCCCGGGGAACATCCCTTTTGTTAAGATTGACTTCCCGGCGCCGGCGTCACCAATTATGCCGATCAGCTTATCATTGAAGTCCAGATGATGATGCGAGATCTGTTCGCCCAGCATTAAAAGTCGCCCTTTTCCGCACGGCGCGAAATACCGCGCGTACAGGAGCGAGTGTTTTATTATGTTAAGCTGTTGCTTTTTCATCTAGTCCTCCAGACCTTAGCTTAAAATAAACTCCATATCCAAAAGCGGCCGGTGCTGTTGCGCGCCGTAGACGTCCGGCTCGCCCAAGTCGCCAGAGCATAAAGGGCGGACGATTGTTATCTTTATCGCTTTCGCCGGGTCGAAATTGATTATGCCGATGATATCGGCCTCGTCAATCGAGTATAGCTTTGCGAAGTCGCCGGCGTTAAAAACCCCGGCGGCGACTACTTTTTTGTAAGTGTCAAAATCCTTGAAAATCACATCAAATGTAATCTCGTACGGCCCGGCGTTTTTTGACCTGATTACCTCGGCGATGTCAGTCAGTTTTGTTTTCATTTAATAACACCTCTGTCAAGCGTCGAAATCGTTATCGGAAAATACTCAAGCGGGCAGTCAACTTCCATCAGATGGTACAGCGAAAACGCAAACACTTCGCCCACTTTGAAATCAGACGGCGAGAACGGAAACGCAAGGTTGCCCGCCGTGGATTTCCTGCCGGGATATCCAAAATGCAGCATTGTTGAGCGCGCGAATGCGCAAATGGTGTTCGCCGCGTCCTGCGTATCGGCGACTGCCTCAATTACAATGCCAAGCTCGACCGGGTCTGCGTCTGTTTCTGCCTGACCGGGGAACATGCTCATTACGCCGTTTTTGCCGTAGAGCCTGAAATTCAGAAAATACTCGCCCATGTCGAGGTTCGCGAAGTTGGTCTTCACCCGTTCTTGCACTTCTTTTGTTATATCGTCAATCTGCGAGATGAATATCGGGTCGCGAGATGCCGCGATGCTAACCGTGCGGTATCCGACGCGCTTCGCGCCCTCGAGCTTTATAAAATATCCGTCAGACGGAACAAACTTGCTGCCTTTGACGATTACCGAGTTTTCGCTCTCTTGGTTGAACGTTGTACCCGTCAGGTCCAGCATTCCGCCGGGGCCGGGCAAACGGTACGGGTCGGTCTTTTCATACAGCGTATGCGCCGCGACGGAAAGCGGCGTACAATTACGCGCGGGGGAGAGCGTTTCGACCTTGAAGTAATCCTCGCCGAGATAGCCGAGGAGACAGTCACTGCCTGAACCCGGCGTCGCGGCAATCGCGGCGCATTCGAGGATTTTGCCAAGATGTATCGCAAGGCCCTCGTCGTACCCTTTTTTTATCGCAAGTGCGGCGAATACCGAGGGGTCATACGCGCGGCCGGCCAGTATCACCTGCGCGCCGTCGCTGAGCGCTTGTACAAACGGTTCATGCCCCATTTGCCCGACGATTGCCGCGGAACCCAAGATATCCGCCTCGGTCGCGGGCGGCGCGGGGTACAGCGGGGTGACTTTGCCTTGGCCCCACTTTTCCAAAACCGCCTGATTTGGGATCTGCGCGTTTATTACCGCGAGTTTAAAACTTAATTCCAGCTCGCGCGATATCTCTTTTACGATTTCCACGTTCCAGTCTAAATGCGCATCCGCGCCCGCGCCGCCGCATGAACCCACGATGAGCGGGATGCCATTCGCTATCGCGGCGGTTATCATATATTCCATGTCGCGTTTGACCGCGCTTCGGTCTGTAAACGACACTCCCGCGCCGAGGTAATGCGGCCCGGGGTCGGTTGACCCGGCGTCCACCGCGATTATGTGCGGCTTTTTGGCCATGCCGGCGGCAAACGACTCTTCCGGGAAGCCGTATCCCAATATAGCCGTCGGGGAAAGTATTCTTAACTCTTCCATCACATTACATCCTTTAAAGCAAGCACCCTGTGCATCTCATTAAAAACGATCATAAACCCTTCGTCAACGCCCATGCCGGGTTTTGCAAGGATTTGCGCCGGTTTAGTCGCCATTGCGATATGCGCGCATATTTGTGCCGACCTGTCCGTCTCGTTGCATGTCCCGCCTAAGTATGCGCCGTAGCCGCTTTGCTTGCAGTACAGCACGGCCTCGATAGTGTTGTTGATCCCGCCGAGGTCCGGCGTTTTTATTTGGCCCATGTGTCCGGCCCTCGCGTTTGCGAACTCGATCACGTCCTCAACCGTGTTGCACCATTCGTCCGCCACGATTTCGCACTGCGTTCCCTGCCTGTCAAGCATTGCCCGGAGTTTTGAAAGCCCTTCGATCTGCGCACCGCGAGAACCTAAATCTATGGGCCCCTCTATCCGCACAGTCAGCGGCGCGGCCGCCGCGGCGACCTTATCGAGACAACGCGCGATTTTATCCAAGTCGTCCCCGAACTCAAGGCTCATTGTCCCGTACACATCTATATGCAGGATCGGCCTATACCCGTCGTATGGCGCAAGCTGCTGCGTGCGTTTTGCGAGCCATGCCACGTATTCTATAAGCGTTTCGCCGTTTGGGCCGAGCTTTTCCAGATTGTTAATAAGCCCGTGCGGCAAAACGTTGGCGCCTTTTATAACCATGTTGTCCACGCGGATGTACCGGTCATCGCCCGACTGGGTAAATATCGGGATCAGACGCTCAGATATAGTAAGCCCGTATTCCTCCGCCACGATCTTTGCCATAATTGTCTTTTTGCTCTTCGCGACGGCGTCTAAAATCGCCTGGGTGACGCCGTATCTGATCGCGGTGTGAAGCGGCGCGCCTGTTTGAGAATTTATATGCTTGTCGGCAAGGCTTGCCATGTCTTTAAAATTGGTGATCTCACGACCGACAAAAAGAGGTTTGATCTCCCGCTCGATAATCGGGATAAAATCCGCCGCCAGAAACAATGGGTCGCGGCCGCCTGCGCCGGAATACTGAACCGCCGCGCAGTCGCCGAAAGCGACCTGACCGTCTTCTAAGACAAACATCACAGAGACCGACTCTCCGGCCATTCGGATTTTTGAGAAACCCTCAGTTAGCGGCGCGCCGATATAAGTATTGCCGTCTTCGCGCGCGCCGGCTTTGATTGCCCGCTGGTCGTCGAAGAAAAACCCCGTATATCCCGGCGAGCATACTATGTCTTTGATTTTCATGCTGATCTCCTTTAATAGGTTCAGCCATTCGGCCGGCCAACGAGGTATCCTTTTCCAATGGCGTAAATATCGTCTATGACCATTTGAAAACTAACATCCCGGTTTTCAAACTTTGCGCGCTCTTCAAGCTTTTGCCGGTGGAACTCTTTGAGGTCGTTGCTAAACGGCACAAAGCCGCAGTTGAGAAACCGCACGGCGCCAGTGTTGTCGCGCGCGGGAAGCGTTTTGCCGGCGTTATACCGGCTTGGCGCGAACGGGATGTCAATCACGCCGGCTTCAAACGCGCGGACCGTTCCCACGGCAAGGTCGCCGCCGCCCAGCTCTTCGACTTTTTGCATTATGCACGCAATCTCCCGCATAATGATATCGGCCTCCGCGTTTACCTCGGCGGAGTCGAGCATACTCTGGTCGCGCAGCATCGACACTACCTGTTTGGTCGCCCGCAGACCCTCGGCGTTTGCCTGCATCGTCGGGATGCCCATCGCCTCGTGCGGGGTTTTGACGATGACTTTTGTCGCTTTGGACAAAGCCGCCGCCGCCGCGCCCCACGAGATAACGCCGAACGCTTTGGCCTCATCGGTCGGGAATCCGCCCATCCACTGATGAAGCACGGTTGTAACGGTGACGCCCGAGTATCCGAATTTTTTAAGATAGTAGTTCGTCGCTTTCTCAAGGCTTTTAATCGCCGCGACGTCTTGGATCAAATTGCCGCACTGACCGTACCCGACGGTTATGTCGCGGCAGCCCTGCTCGGCCGCCAATATGCTCTCCAAAACCGCGACCGTGTTCGAGATGCACGGCGGGACAAGCGTTCCAGTGAGCGGGCCGAACGGCTCGCGGTTTATCGTTACTCCGGCTTCTTCATACAGGCCTATAAGCCGATCGCAATACTGCCAGTCGAATATCGTCTTTTCAAGCGAGTGGTTTTTCGAATACGGGATGTTATACGAGATGCCGCCGCCTTCGTAAGACGTAAAGCCGCCCGCGATCGAAATTTCTGTCAAAAGCCGGGCATCCGGCGTCCCGTGCCGGACCTGCACCGGGGAGGTCACGGCGCTTGTTATTCTTTGCGCGATTTCCACGCCGTGGTTTACAAGCGGAAGTCCATTTAGCATGGACCGGCCGGTTTGGATTGACTCATCTATGCCCGCCTGCGCCTCTTTGTAGCGGTTATGGCGCGTATAACTGTCTATCGTCGACGGGAGAAGATCGGCTTCGCCCTCTTCTTCGAGATATTTTAGCAGTTTAATATGCTCCGCAACCACAGGCACACCGGCGCGCGGTTGAATAAGCGTCTCGCCGCTCATTTGCGCGGCTTTCAGCTTTTCGCTAAAACGCTTGTCGATAGGAATCTCCTTTTGATAGGCGACGGCCTTGTCAAAATCGACCTCCGCGCCCGTTGGCCACTGGGCCAGAACCTCTTTTTGCAGTGCATAGAAACAATCGTCGGATAATTTTTCATTTTTAAGAATTGTGTCCATAAATATCTTCCTTACTCACAAACTAAATTCTTTCTTAATAATCGCCAAAGCCGACTTTGCGTCGAGTTTGGATAGAAGCCCCATTGCTGTTAAGATATTGCCTTTGTCGATGATAATTCGCGGAGATTCGGGTTTTAGTATATCGAAATCCTCATGGAAATAGAGCGCGTTTCGCATAATCGCCTCGGGCGCGTCGCTGTTTATAACGCTTCCCCCCGTGCCGAAAAGGTACTTCGTCTTCGTAAGGTCTTTGCCCGTTTGCAGCCGGACTTCGCCATTGTGCGTATATACGGTTTCGATCCGGCCCGCGTGCCGGTTCATTGATATTCGCACACACTCGCCAGCCAGGGCGTTGTCTATCCTCTCGGCGGCTGTCCCGCGCAGGGATACATAGCTTGTGTCGATCGCGCATTTTGCGGCATGGTCAAGCACGTCGTCCGCGCTTGTACCGCTCACCGCCGCGATCCTGTCGGCGCCAGCCTCGTTAATAAGGCTCTCCATGCTATACCGAACGCCCAAATCGCCTTCTATTGACCGTTTGGCAAATGGCTCACGCAGGCCTTTCTCGACAACTGCCAGCCCGGCTGGCAATCCGTCCGACATTGAGTACACATCGGTCGTCGCGCCGCCGACGTCAACCGCCGCAAGCGTCCCGAATTCACTTAAAGCCTCACAGGCGTTAAACACCGCAAGCGGCGTTGGAACAATCTCCATCGACATCATCGCGCTCGCATCGGTGAGGCCTTTTGCGTCTATGATCCGCCGTATAAAAAGCTCCCGAATTGCGGATTTTGCCGATTCAATATTCAGCTCGCCGAATTTTGGCATCACATTTTCGGTTATGACGGTCTCAAACCCGCCGTTTTGCAGAATTTGCGCGACCTGTTCCGCAACAACCTTGTTCCCCGCGACGACCACCGGAAAGCGGTTTTCAATTTTTGCGATTTTCTCGGCGTTTTTCAAAATCACATCTTTGTTGCCGCCGTCTATGCCGCCGGACAGCAGGATCATGTCCGGGTTTTGCGCGGAAATCTCTTGGAGTTCGGTATCGGAAAGCTCAAAAGAATATGTCGCTATGAGCTTCGCCCCGGCGGAGCTTGCCGCAAGTTTCGCCGCGGCGGAGGTAAGGTTTGGAACAAGCCCAACCGCGATCATCTTCAAGCCGCCGGCCGCGCTGCTCGCCGCGAGCCGCTTACAGTAATCGAGGCTGCCGATGTCAGCTTCAAGTTTGGCGAGTGCGTTTGCATACCCGTCGAGAATATTGGTTTCAACCGTTGTGTATGCACGGCTTGCGCCCAGGATTTTATGGTCTTGCAAGTCGATTGCAACAAGCTTTGTGTATGTGCTTCCAAAATCCGCACACAGTATGTATCTCATGCGTCAAAGCCTAAATCGCTTTTTATTTCCGCAATCTCATCGTCAAGGTCGGCGCTTGGCGGATATACCCGGTCAAACCCCATGTTTTTGAAAGTCGTCTCCACTTGCGCAAAATCGGCCTTGCCGACGACAAGGTTGCCGCCCACGTACAGGCGGATATCGCCGATCCCGGCCTCGTGACATTTTTCCCTAAGTCCACGGCAGTCAATGTCCCCGTGGCCGTACAGCGAGGAGACCAAAATGGCGGCCGCGTCGGCCTCAATCGCCGCCTCGATAAATTCCTCCTGGCTTACCATGACTCCGAGGTTTATAACCGTAAACCCGGCGTTTGTAAACGCAAAGTCCAAAATCTTGTTGCCCACAGCGTGAACATCCGCGCCAATAACACCGAGAACAACCGTGGATGCCTGCATACTCCATTCTCCTTTGCCTGTTCGTGTAATTTAGTGCTGCAATTACGTCATATTTAATTGTACTACCATAACACCGCCGCCATCGGAAGTCAAGGGAAATAGGGGCGCTAACTAAGCCTTTTTCGCGCGCTTACTGTAAAGGATTATTAACGCCGCGATCACAAGGCAGACAAAGGCGGTAAACTGATATCTAAACCGCGTGGAATCGCCGCCTAAGGCATAGGTCAGATTCGTCATGATGATCGGCGAGAGGAACCCGCCGCTGCCCGGCGCGACGCACAGGACAAGCATCGTGGCCGCGGATGAGTTCGACGGATCTGTGACGTTCGAGACGTTGAAAAGACAGCACGGCATGAACATGTTGAGTGCGAGACCGTGAATAAGCATCGCCGCCATCGTCATCACAAGAGACGTCGGGAACAGATTTAAGAGAGAAAAACCCACGAAAAGAAGCGTGTAAGCAATCGGCAGGATCTTGTCGCCCAAAGCTTGCGATAACTTGGGAAACAAAAGTCCCACGGTTGCGCCGCCGACCATCATAAGCGCGCTTGCGATGCCGACCGTCGCGGCGTCCCCGATATTTCCGGCGGCGAGGTGCGTCGAAAGATTCATCGCGCCGACGTTAAAGACCATCAGGAAAAGGAAGATCAGTAACGAGTAGTAAAACACGCTGTGCGGCAGTTTTGACCGCTGAGCCATTGTGCCGGGGTCCATCTTTTTGGCCTTTGGTATGAAAATAATGGCGATGGCGACGATCGGCAGCGCAAGCAGCGTCATCAGATGCCCGCCGTACCACACGACTGTAATGAGAAAGCCGCCGAGTACGCTCATGACAACTCCGCCGACGTTGAGGAACACGGTTATCATGCCCGACATGAACTGGCGCATTTTTTCGTCGAAATTGTCAAACATTATGCTCTGCGCGTTTGGTAGGCACATGCCTAGTCCTATGCCGAGAACAACGCTAAGCAGGCCGAGGTGCCAGAACTCGGTATTAAAGAAAAAAGCCGTGACGCCTGTCGCGCCCATAAGCGCAAGGCCAAGCACGGTTATGAATTTCTTTGAGGTCATCCCGAATCTTATCAGCATAGCGGCGGCGACGCCGGAGATGACGGTGATAACATTCGGCAGCGCCATAATCGTCTGCACGGACTGCAGCGACCGCGCGGGGAAAACTTCGGTCGCGACCAGGTCGATCGCCGGCATTATCGCGGCCAGCGGCATCTGTACCATGGCGATCAGCAGGATCGTCCACATAAGAGCTTTGTTGTACCCCGGTTTCACCGTATTGTTCGTCATGTTGTTCTCCTGTCTTTTATCAATTCACCACAGCCAAAGCGCAAACATAAACCCCTCGCCGACTGTTTTTCGCGTCCGCGAGGGGTTTTAGACAACGTGTGATTGGCCCAATTAATTAATGTAATGGTAGCATAAGCCGCGCGCACTGTCAACGCCGTATCCTGTCAAAGCGGGGTGGCGATGACGAGGTTGTCTTGTTGTCAATAAGCACAGTAGTTTCTATAAAAAGAGGCAATATCGTTGATTGACAATGCTTAGCAAAAATGGTAAAGTTATCCTCATTACAGAAGGGACTATAACATGCAAAAAAAGAAAATCGCCGTCTTCCATACAGGCGGCACAATCGCAATGAAAAAAGATGAGTGCGGCGGCCTGGATTTGCAAGGTGACAACCCGCTTGCAGACAATGCGCTAAGCAGCGTTGAATTAGTCGAAGAGATGATTTTTGGCGTCTCGTCCCCGCAGATGACGGAGCATACTATGGTGACGCTGGCAAACGCGATTAAGCGGAAACTGGCCAGTGACCGTTTCGACGGCGTTGTCGTCACCCACGGTACGGATACAATGGAAGAAACGGCATATTTCCTTGATATAACTACCCCTAACGATGTTCCAATAGTGGTGACAGGCTCGATGCGCTCGACTGGACAGTTGGGGTCCGATGCGGTGTACAATTATCAGTGCGCCATGATGGTCGCTATTAGCGAAGGGGCGCGAGGCTTAGGGACACTGGTTACATTTAACGAGGAAATTCACGCTGCTCGCAATGTAACGAAATTTTACCCCACGAATTTGGCGGGTTTTCAAAGTCCGGGATTCGGCCCGGTCGGATTTATCGCGGGTGCGGATGTTGTGTTCGGCCGCACGCTGCCCGCGCAAACGCGCTATGACGTCACCAGCATAACAAAAAACGTCATGCTGATAAGGACTTACGCCGGGATAACCTCAACAGTTTTTGACGGGCTTGAAGCCCTTGCGGAAAAACAAGGCAAGTATCCGATTGACGGGCTGGTTATAGAGGCGCTGGGCGCTGGTAATGTACCCGCATGGATTGTTGAGAGCTTGCAGAGGGTAGAGCGCAGAGGCGTCCCAATCGTACTTGCGACCAGGTGCGTTGATGGCGTTGTGCAGGGGCTTTACGATTATTCGGGCGGAGGAATGCGCCTGAAGAAGGACGATGTAAAAAGCATCATTTTTTCGAACGGACTTTCCGGGCAGAAAGCTCGCTTAAAACTGGCGGTGCTTTTAGAAAAAACGACCGATCCAAAAGAAATCGAAGCGCAGTTTGCGTTATAGTAAGCAAATACATGAAGAAAGCCACCGCCTTTTGGGCGGTGGCTTTTTATACTAGCGAGCATGGAGTTTCTAGTCAAATGACACGCTGTAGATAATCTGCTCAAACAGAGCCGTTGAAGCCTCGGCAAATGCGACCGGGGAGAAAAATTCAAATATAGTCAATTGATCGCCAGTTTGAAAAGCGGCGGTTATATGGAGATAAATGCCCCTGTCGCCCAAATCCGCAAGCCCCGACCAGATCAGGGCTTCTTGGCCGTTTATCAAATCAGAGTGCATTTGATAACCATGTTCTAAGTTAAGCCCGGATGCAATTTCATCTGCGGTAAACGGGTCTAGGATGTAGTATCCATCGACAAACAACATTGAGGAATCCCAAAAATTATCATCGCGATGGGTTGACATATAGGCAAATGATGAGGGGGTGTTATTGGACATGCTCCAAATAAAAGGCAGCGAAAAGCTTATGCCGAGATCTTCGTTATGGTGCGTGAGCATAACCGGCATAGTCGCAACGGGCGGCATAGCCATCGCATCGAGCATGTCCTGATCTGTAAAGGATATATTCACCTGCGCGCCTGTGTCCGCTAAAATTCTTTGCGCGGCCAGTATTGTAATAGGCGCAAGAACGTCGAAATGATCCCCGCCTTCCACTATGTAAAAGAACACGTTTTCGTTATCGGTTGCGTCCATCATGTTTTCCAAGCAGTCGTCATTGCCGCCACGCCCCTCTATTACGAAGGTGGGCGTTTGGATGTCGTCAAGCCAGTGAATTGGTGAGCGCATCCTGCGCTCCATATCATCATTAAGGTCAAAAGTGAATTGGGTTCTGTTATGTTCACCGATATCATCCACAGGCCCAAAAGAAAACGCAGCACGGAACACATCGGTATATGCGGCCGCGAGAAGCACACGCGTCGCGCCGGTACTGTGACCGCCCAAATATATGCGGGCGGGGTCTACATAAGGCAATGAGGCCGCAAATTCAAACGCCGCTACAATGTCATCTATTTCGCCATACAGCGTTTCAAAGTAACCGGGGTTACCGTTCGCGCCGCGAAACGACGGATACATCATCAGTATGCCCGCGTCCCTGAACGCGGACGCAGTTTGGTTATTGTTCCAATCGCCGTACGACCATGGCAGATCGCTGATCCCATTGCTCCAGCCGCCGACAACCCAAATTATCAGCGGGTGCTGTTGGCCGTCCCCCGGATCACTTGACACAAAAGCGGCCAGCTGTCCGACATCCGATTCAAAATGAACCAGATCAAAGACGCCGTCTGGTGGAGTGGGGATTGCAAATTGATTGTTGGCATACCGCGTAAGCGTCGTTGTGAATTCCGCACGCGCCTCGGCAAACGAAACGCCCGATGGCTGCTGCCCGGAATCATTTTCGCCGGAACAGGCGGCTAATAAAAAGATACATAAAATCACCGCTAGACAAGCAAGTTTCTTCAAAATTAGTCACTCCAAACAGTTTGTATTTTATCCAGTATAGCACAGCACGCCTGTTTAGACAATGAAAAGAAAGCCCGTATAAGGCATTGCCTTATACGGGCTTTCTAACTTGTAACAAAGGATTAGTTTTTGCGCCGGGCCTATCTCTTTAACTTCGGGTCAAACGCATCGCGCAGACCGTCACCAAGCAGGTTAAACGCCATAACCGTAAGCATAATAAACAGGCCGGGGAAGATCGTAAGCCATGGCGCGCTTCGTATGTGATCCTGACCTGCTGAAACGAGCGAACCCCATTCGGGATTTGGAACCGGGATACCAAAGCCCAGGAATGACAAGCCGGCCGAGATGAGGATCGCCATACCCAAGCTTGCGGTGAACGTTATCATGATCGGGGCCAGACCGTTGGGCAGAACCTGAGTATACAGGATTCTAAAGTTGGACAACCCGATCGCGCGCGCCGCTTCCACAAATTCGCTGCCTTTTAAGGTAAGTACCGACGCCCTCGAAATCCGCACAAAAATAGGGATAGCCGATACTCCGATCGCAATGATCAGATTCGGGACAGAGCGGCCAAGCGTTGTGATGATGACCATTCCCAAAAGGATTCCGGGGATAGAGGCCAGAGAGTCAGAAAATCTCATAATAACCTCATCAGCAATGCTTCCTTCATAAAAAGCGGAAATCGAACCCAGGAAAACGCCGATAAAAGCGGCGACCGACGTCGCGCCGACCCCTATGGGCAGAGAGAATCTGGTGGCATAAATCACGCGCGTGAACAGATTGCGCCCCATATGGTCTGTTCCAAATGGGAACATGGCGCTGGGCGAAGTGAGCCTATATTGCATATTAGTCGCCGAAACTGCCTCAAATGGTATAAACTGTGCAACAATAAAGAGTATTACCATCACGGAAAGTATGATAAGTCCGGCTGTCGCGCCAGGATTACGCAGCAAATGACGGAAGACTTCGCCGCCCCGGCTGCGTTTCCGGTATTTTCGGATCACAGACTCGCCGTCCGCCGCGTCTTCTTTTTTTACCGAGTCAAAGTTCGTCACAGTCACGAAAGGAGAAGGCTCGGCAGGGGCAGGGGCAGGGGCCACTTCCGCCGGTGCGATTTCTTCCTCTAAAACGAGAGGAGCTTCAGTTTGCATATCAAGACCAGCGTCAAACTGCATGGCCGCAACTTCCACACCGTCGCTCGCCGGTGCCGCATCCGTGGACGGTGCGGCAGCTTGAGATTTCGGCGCAACTGCGGCGGATTTTTTCTTTTTATGACGGGCGTACTGCGCCCTTATCCTCGGATCGATAAAAGCGTAAGCGAGATCGACAAGGAGCAGAATGAGAACATATAAAACAGTCGTTAATATAACGACTCCTGTGGTGGTCGTAACATCCCGCGCGTTCACGGACTCAACTATAAGCCGCCCGATACCCGGCCATGCGAAAACCGTTTCAATTACGGCGGTGCCTGAAACTGCAAGAGCTATGCTAACGCCTATCGTCGTTACTATCGGAATCAGCGCGTTGCCCAGAGCGTGTTTTCTTATAACGACTTTTTCCGGCACGCCTTTTGCACGCGCCGTGCGTAGATAATCGGATTTTAAGACCTCAAGCATACTGGACCTGGTCTGCCTTGTACACGCCGCCAAAAGCGTCATTGAAGAAACCACGGCGGGCAGTACAACGCTTCTGATCCCGTGATTGAAGCCTGCGGCAGGGAAGATGGGGATTACGTATGCGAAAAGAAGCATCAGCAAAATACCCAGCCAAAAGCCCGGCATTGACATTCCAATCATAGTAAACGCGGTGGTTGCGTTATCCGAGATCTTTCCCGCGCGTTTTGCCGCAAAAATTCCAAGCGGCAGAGCAATTGTCACCCCTATGATAACGGTGGCAAGGGCCAGGATCAGCGTATTGGGCAGCCTGGTTATAAAATTCTCCCAGACGCTTATTCCGCTATGATCGCCCACGCCTAAATCACCTTGCACTAAACGGATCATGTATCTTCCGTATCTGACGATGAGCGGGTCGTCAAGGCCCATCTCTTCCCTAAGCGCGGCAATTTCGTCCATTGACATGTCGCCAAGATCCCACCCTGACATAGCGTCGCCCGGGGCAAGATCCATAAGGGCGAACACCATAAACGACACGAGAATTATAACCGGGATAAGAAGCAAGAGCCTTCTCAAAATGTAGCGAATCAAGGTTGTTCCTCCTAGATCACCGGACACAGATACCGCAAAACGAAACACGCAATACCATACGCACAGCAACTGGGGCGTTTAAAACCCCAGCCGCTGTGCAATCCGGTTGTTATATAACTTTTATAACAGTAATTTAGTTTTCGCCGAGATTAAGGACGGAGAGACTCAGCCGTATAGTTCAGATCCCAGAACATGCCTCTGAGACTGTAACGGAATGTGTCGCCCCACAGGTGCAGACCGCCGATGCCTTCAACAGCGGCGATGCCAAGCACGCCATGCCACAGTGAGATTGCAGTGATGTCTTCCCAGAAGAATTCTTGGATCTCGTAAGCGATTGCCCGCTGAGCGTCAACATTGGGTTCAGCAGCCAGCGCGCGAATGAGTTCATTCAGATGCTCGTTGTTTACGTTGAGCCTGTTGTTACCCACGTTCGGGTAGAAAACGCCGGTCATTGAGCCGACTGCGGAAGGACCAAACCCGAGTGCGAAGAGGAGAATTTGGTTATCCAGCGCGTCTGGATTATACAGCCATGCGCCGACGAGCGAGGGGATGTCCATAATATCAACAAAGATATCAATGCCGACAAGACTGAGCTGATGCTGAATCATTTCCGCGGCCCTGATTTGTCCGGCGCCCGCCGTTGCCATTGTGATCGTTTCGCCGTTATATACGGAAAGCTCAAGATATTCTCTGGCCAGGTCTTGGTTAAATTCCCATGCAGGGATGTCGTTTCTGCGGTACGGTGTGCGCAGGCCCCATAGAGTACCATCCCACAGCGGGACGGCCCAGTTGCCGTTAGCGGCCATCGCAACGTCAGGCAGATAAAGCGCGTGAGCCACGGCTCTTCTGAAATAATGACATCTCATGATTTCGTCACCCTGGGAGTTAAAGCCAAGGGGAACAGGGAATGCGAGCAGGTCTTCAATAACCTGGAAGTCGGGATGGGTCGAGAGCCTGTCCAGATCGTCGGCAAGCATTTCAAAGCTGATTTGCGCATCGCCGTTTTGCAGCATTACCGCACGTGCGGCAAACTCAGGAACTGCCCACATTGTTACGCTACGAGTCGGTGCAGGGTCGCCCCAGAAACCGTCGAAACGCTCAAGCGTTATAAAGTCGCCCGATGAGAAATCAACGATTTGGAAAGGCCCGGTTCCGACAGCGGCCCACATGGGGTTCTCGGGATCTTCTTCAAAGGACCGTTGGTTGAGAATCGGGGTCGCCCAGTGCGACATAAGGAACAGGAAGTCAACGTCCGGGCTGTCCAAAACTATATCAACAGTGTATCTGTCAACAGCCGTTACTGATTCAACAACACGCCATCTGGCAAAAGCGGTTCCTGCCGGATGCTGTGCCGCGACTTCAATTGTAAACACAACGCAGTCGGCAGTGAAAGCATCGCCGTTGTGCCATGTCACGCCTTGGCGCAGATTGAATCTGATGCTTTGGAAATCTTCAGTTTCCCAGCTAACTGCAAGGCCGGGTATGTAATCGCCAGGACCTCTGATTTCTACCAGTCTGTCATGAACCATTTCGTATACCCACGCGGTGGGAACTGTGCCGCCGGCGGGAAGGTTCGGGTTAACGACAGTTACGGTCGAGCCGTCTTTTATCATATCGATATGGTCGGCAAGATTTGCGCCCGCTTCCGGGCCTTCCGCTTCAACGGTAATACCGTCGTCGTCGACATCAATGTCAGTTGCAGGGCCAGGGCCGGGGCCAGGGTCATTTGTTGTCGAAGGCGTACAGGCCGCCAGCAATCCCAAGCCCATAATAAGGACAAGGAGTAACGCTATAAATCTTTTTGCATTTTTGTTCATAATAATTATGCCTTTCTACATTTTATTTAGAGTATCCTCAAAACATATCTAGTAAAAGATTTCCCCAGATGTGGGCAGCAATCACCTCCCTGTTTCAATACAACTCCCGCGCCGAACTCGGCATCTTGTCGGGAGAATTTTTGCATACTTCTGAAAGCTTGTCTGCTTTTCGCTTAGTCATTGTATTACAATAAAAGACATACTGCAAGCGTTTTTTTTGTGGAAATCTTCAGTTTTTGCAAAAATATATAGTCCTTGCGGCTATTTTTCCTCCGCCATCGTTTCGCCAATAAACTCGAACCGTTTCACGGTTTTGTCACCCAGCTCAATCGGATTATCCCACATTGAAAGCGGGCGGACCCAAGTCCCGCACTCGCCATAGAGCGCTTTGTAAATGACCATATCTTCAAGAGTTTCGCTATGTTTTGCGAAACCAATAACTTCGTAGAGATTGCCCTTATAATGGCGGTAAACGCCCAGTGGGATAAGGTTTATCATAGCTGCCCTTTCTCAGTTTGCTCCGATATTATTGCGCTCGCCGTGCGCCGGACATGCTCGTTCGGGTCATTCAAAGCCGCTTTTATGATGTCGGCGTATTTTTCATAGTTGCCCCGCATTGCGTTTAATGCGTTGATCTTCCACTGCCAGATCCGCCCGCGGTCGATATAGAAGAACTTGTGCGCCAGCAGGTCAGCTAGGCGCTCGTCATCCATAAGTACGATTTTCTCTAAGGTTATCGCATCGGCAAGTTCGGCTAAACCTGGGAATGCGTCTGTTTGAGGCCACTTATTCGCATTGTGCGGACAAGCGTCCTGACACGCGTCGCACCCGTAGACCCAGTCGCCCATAAGCCGGCCGACTGGGTTATTTAGCGGGTCTTCTTCCCGTACCGTAAGCGGAGATACGCAGGTTGCCGGACTCATTGTAAATGGCTCGCTTAAAGATTTTGTGGGACAAGCCGCGATGCACTTGTCGCATTTTTGCGGACAAGGTTTTGTGGTGGGGGCTTGCTTTAACTCCATTTCCCGGTCTGTCAGAAACGCCTCAATGTGAACCCATGAGCCGCTTTTTTCCGTATAGAAGAAATTGTTCCGCCGAGTGATGCCAAGACCGGCGCTCTCCGCCGCCCAGCGCATAGAAGTAACGCCGAGGGCGCGGTCTGTCGCGACCGTCATGCCAAGCGAGCGCAGATAGTCTTCAAAAGCGACGCTCGCGCGAGATTCCTTGCAGTCATCACACGAGCGGACGTCCACGAGATAGTTTTTGCCGATAAGGCCGTCCAGATGCTTTGGGATAGCGTAGTGGCGAAAGCTTATAATGCATACGACAAGCGACTTTGCCCAGGGGTACGTTTCGCGCAAGTTGGCAAAACCAAACAAGCGGCCGTACAAACCGTCGTTGCCGGGCGCTTTTTCAATGCGCTCACGGAGTTTTGCGCCAAAACCGGACATTTCATCGACTTTTATGATTCCGCAGCTCTCGTAACCAAGCTCCAGCGCTTTTTTAACGATCAAGACTTCTTGCGTTTCCATATGGGCGATATCTCCTGTACTCCCTCTAGGTTTTTTATGTTGAACGAATGTGTCAGATGCCGGTTGCGGTATGTTGGAAACAGTTGCGATTATGGTGTTATTTATACCACACTATTGGCAAGAGCGCAATGCTGGGTGCTTTATCCATAGACCCGTTCTCTATTGTTGACAGTCAACGAACTATGTGCTATCTTTAAAGTAGGATATCATTCCATTCTAAAGGAAATCCATAATTATAAATAGGAGGACGGAGATATGGAAATGAAGCGTACCGCAATGGCAGAGATTGCAGCGGCGTTGGCTGCAAATGCATCGGACGAGTTGGTCGCACAGCATGGATACATTGAATTAGCGGAGTTGATGGAGGCAAACGGCGCTCCCGCAGAACACGTTGCCAAAATTCGTGAGATCGCTGGTGATGAGCGCAATCACACAATCACGGAACTAGCACTCCTTGCATACTATGACCCGAAAACTAAGATTGCGAGCGATGATATTGAAGGCGCGCTCGAAACGCTGAAAAAACAACTTGATTCAGACCCAAGCTAGATCCTAGTATATTTTTACATAACAAAGCCAAAGGCCAAGCTAAAATATTTTAGCTTGGCCTTAACATGTTCGTGGCACGCCCGGAGGGACTCGAACCCCCGATCTCATGGTTCGTAGCCATGCACTTTATCCATCTAAGCTACGGGCGCACACCATTTATGCGTCAGCCTGCGAATTTATCAAAAGGCTGAAACGCTTAAACATACTAGCACACTACAACAAAAAAAGCAAGGAAAAGTTTTTCAAAGCAAATCAGACACCACACCAAGTCGCCGTAGATGCCCTGAGAACTTGATTTTGACGCGGAGGTATAGTAAAATAAACCCGGCACGGTAACGACAAACAATGGAGAGACGAATGGATACAATCCCGAAAATGCTCGCGGAATTTGCTCGCGGGAATAAACGGTTTTTCTTGTTTTCGATAATAGCGTCCGTCGCGGCGGCGCTATTAGGTTTTTTGACGCCGCTGATCGTCGGGTTCGCGATCGACTCCGTCATCGGCGCCGGGGCCGGCGCGTCAATGCCCGGGCCGGTCATGCGTTTATACGACGCTCTCCTCGCGCGTGATTTTTTGCGCAGCGAGCTTATGCTATGCGCCGTTTTGGCGGTTGTTTGCGCCGTGCTGGCCGGGGTTTTCAACTACCTGTCGCGCGTAAACATGGCCAAATGCGCCGAGCAGCTTATCAGTAACATGCGCGTAAAGCTGTTCAAACACACGCAAAACCTTCCGTTCGAGTGGCACACAAAAAACCTTACCGGCGACATCATTCAACGATGCACCTCGGACGTTGAGACGATCCGGCGCTTCGTGCTGTCGCAGCTTATCGAGGTAATCAGAACGGCGATACTGATTGCCGTCGCGCTTATCATCATGTTCTCAATCAACACCACAATGGCGCTTATTGCATCGGCGTTCATGCCGGTGATACTCTGGTACACGATCTATTTTTTCAGGCGGATTGCCGAAAAATTCCACGAGTGCGACGTGGCCGAAGGCGTCCTTATGGTAAAAGTGCAAGAGAACCTTACCGGCGTCCGCGTTGTGCGCGCGTTCGGCCGCGAGATTTATGAGCTTGAGCAGTTCGACAAAAAGAACATCGACTACTCTAACAAGTGGATATCTCTGGGCTATACCTACGGGTTTTTCTGGGGCATCGGCGATGTTGTCTCGACGATGCAGCTGCTTATGGTACTCGTCTTCGGGTCATACTTTGCGGCGACCGGGACGATCAGCGTCGGCGACCTGCTTGTGTTCATCAGCTACACGCTGACGCTTATGTGGCCTCTGCGGCTTATGGGCAGGATACTGTCCGACATGAGCCAGACCGGCGTCGCGCTACGACGGATAAAAGAAATTTTCGATGCGCCGGGCGAAACGAACGAGCCGGGTGCGGACAAAACCCGGCCGCTCGACCGCGATATTGAGTTTAAGAACGTGAGCTTTACGTACGATGCACATCCGGTACTCCGCGACGTCAGTTTTACGATAGAGAGCGGGACGGTGTTCGGGATACTCGGCGCGACCGGGTCTGGGAAATCGACGATAACGTATTTGCTTAACCGGCTGTACGATCTGCCGGAAGATGGCGGCGCGATCAGCGTTGGCGGCGTGGACATCCGGGAGATCGACAAGGCGTACCTGCGGCGGAACATCGGACTTGTGTTGCAAGAGCCGTTTTTGTTCTCAAAGACGATCTTTGAAAACATAGACATAGTTTCGCGAAAAGGCGACCTTGCCGCGGTGCGCCGAAAGGCGGACATCGCCGCGGTGGATGAGAGCATTGCTTCGTTCGCAAAGGGGTACGACACAATCGTCGGCGAGCGCGGCGTGACGCTCTCCGGTGGGCAGAAGCAGCGCATCGCGATCGCGCGGACGCTTATGATGAACTGCCCGATCATGGTGTTCGACGACTCGATGTCAAGTCTTGATATGGAGACTGATGCGAAAATCCGCGAGGCCCTGCGCACGCATACCGAGGGCGCGACGGTGATTATAATTTCGCACAGGATTTCGACGTTGATGACGGCTGATAAAATAATGGTACTCGATGACGGCCGCGTCGCAGAGATTGGGACACATGATGAATTGATGGCGCAAGATGGGATATATAGACGGGTGTATGACTTGCAATCTGGGGTGTAGTGGCGACCACACAGGGACGCCACTACATAGCCATTAGGTACACGGCGCGCCGGGGGCGTCGCGCCCTACAGGTGCGGAGCTTCTAATCGCCAATGATGCCTTTTTCGTTGAATATTTCAATCATGAACATAACGCCATAGCGAACGCCGTTTGCAAAGCTGTCGTTTGCGCGTTGAGAAGCAATCAAATCTTTATCGTCTGTTATGCTAAGAAATATCTCTTTCTGCCATTTGTTAAAATCTCCATTCAGTATACCGGTATTTGTTGCTATGCGTTGCAGTGTGGCCGTGTCTGCTTCTTGCGTAAAATCGTATTGATGAAATAGGCTTTCTAAAATACTTTGCATAAATTTTCCTCCCAGCTGAAAGTTGCCTTTTAGTTGTATGAAACAATATTTATGTTGCCATTATAAGCTTATCAATTGTCTTTGTCAAGCGCGAATGATGCATTTTTGTTGTTGATTTCAATGTTTGAATTGATTTTTACAACAAAAAAGCATAGAATGTTCAAAATGGAGGTGTCGGGAAATGGGATTAGCTACGAAAGTGAAAATGCTGCTTGTTGTCAGAAACATGAGTACAAAAGACTTAGCTGAAAAGCTAGGCACAACTAGCCAGAATATCACGGCGAAACTACGGCGTGACAATTTGTCTGAAAATGACTTGCACGAAATAGCAAATGCCTGTGATGCTACTTTTGAAGGAACTTTTACTCTGAATGATACAGATAAAGAAATTTAGTTTATACAAAAATGTGCCTATGGAATAAACATTGACGGTTCACGGGCGGAATTTTGCCGCCCGCCAATCCTATGAAAGGACATTATTTTATGAACAGCGGAGCTGAAGACAGGGCCGGGCTTAGTCTTAAAGTCTGGTTGAGACTGCGGCCGTATTTTGGGAAAATGAAAAAAGAGACTATCTCCGCGCTGGCGATTATGGTTGTCTCGACGGTGATTTCGGCGGCGTACCCGCTATTTACAAGGTATGCGGTCGATAATTTCGTTGTCGCGCGGTCGACCGAAGGGATCAGGCCGTTCGCGATCGTGTTCTTTGCGTTCATCATGGTCTCCGGCGTGTGCGTACTCTTCTACGTAAAACAGATGATGACCGTTGAGATAAACATGGGGCTTTACCTGCGGCGCGACTGCTTTGTGCATCTGCAAAAACTGCCGCTGTCGTTTTAT
>Ga0123355_10002194_pt1 | contig 27547 bp, 16 predicted proteins | sample TergutEmb28metaG_3_FD_89872 | JGI IMG/M metagenome (GOLD analysis project Ga0123355, IMG submission 89872) | Embiratermes neotenicus P1 segment gut microbial communities from Petit-Saut dam, French Guiana - Emb289 P1 | ecosystem: Host-associated > Arthropoda: Insects > Digestive system > Gut ... | reverse complement strand
TCGACTCAGCCTCTAACAGAAATGAGTACCAGGAGCATTTCCTGGGTGTAAAGGCGGCCGGTGCCTAATGCTGACAACCTTACCACCATCCTGTGCCGTTGTCATGAAATCTGGGAACTTTAACTTCCTGGAACCCTCTGGGCCACTCCAGGCCTGTAACGGGATTGCTTTACCTTTACCTTTTACCTTTTAGATGGCCGTTGTAATCAATTGTCTTCGCTGAACATATAGTGTTTATGTTTTCTGGGAGGTGGAATAACTCAGTAATTATAGTTACCAGGCTACAGGATCAACAATAAGGGTTCGATTCCCGGTACGGGGAAGTATTACAATGTTGCCACGGTGTCCAGAATGGCTTTTGGGGGGCCACAAAACCTCTTATCCAGAGGGTAACGGAGGTCATTCCGAGTGCACAATTTACTTTATTGTGCCACGAAAAATTCTTACTTTAGCTTTATAAAAAGCGATCAGTTGCTTTGCAAAATGTAATGCAATTTATTTTCGAACTATAAGACTGACCCAAAATTAATTAAGGAATAAACGTGGCACGTAAGGAAACAGATTGAAGCTACAATTTGTTAAATGATTTAATCATACAGTGGGTATAGTTCATTTAAGGTTTACATTAAGGGAATCATAAATCCGGAGTAAAGTTTTATAAGGCCAAACGGTTTGAGTCTATCATAACCTAAAGAGTTTGATGTCCGTGTAACTTCCGTTTCGCACATTTAGTTAAAAGCTGTCGAATTTTTATTTGCACATTCTCAGCATGTAAAATAGGTGTATAATATCTTCGTCGTTTTAGAGTGTGCAGCGTCTAACTGGGTCCGGTTTAGTTTCAAGGTATCCTTTTTTGTCTGCTTTGAACTCTTTTGGTACCGGTTCAGCCGAACCTGGTTCCAGGGCGCACCTGCCCCATTTTATAAATGTTTATGTATAGTTTTAAGGCGCTTTCGCAAACGTGAGAAAAGCGACTATTTGCTATGTCATGTCTGTCTGTCTGTCCGTCCGTCCGCATGGAACAATTCTGCCCCCTCAGTGAAGGGATTTTCATGAGATTTGATATTTAAATATTTTACGAAAAAGCGTTGAGAAAAAGAAACATCCATTCAAATCCGACAAGAGTAATGGGTATTTTATGTAAAGATTAATACACATTTTTGATAATATGGCGCTAATTTCTTCTTATAATGAGAAATGTTTCGGAAAAAAAAAGATGCAGAGGAAATCAAAACACACATTTTATGTTTAAAAACGTAATCCCGAAAATCGTGCCGTTTATAAGATAATGTGGAAAAATGTGACACAGCCGGACAGACCAAAGGTGACAATATAATACAGCGCATGCGCATTGCATGCTGGATAACTAAGGCTACAAACACACACTCAGATTATGTAATACTTATTGTCTTTCCACCGCGACAATGGTCACACGAACGCGCCTCAGTGTTCCGTACGTACGTAAATTGTCTGTTTTGCTCGGGTTTAAAAATACGCGTCGTCAAAACATTTCTCAATTTAAGTTAACACTAGCAGTTTTAGGAGTAAAGGATGTAGTCCAATTTTTACATAGTCTTAAAATTTTCATATACGCGTATTCTTTTTGCGCAGAATGAAGTTTAACATTTGGCTATGAGAAAAGAACTAAAATATATTCGTCAAATTCATCATACAATCGGTAGAGTAGATATTCGGTTGTATTTCGTAACGTACGTAATAAGGGAAGTTCTAGTCAGCAAAACTATATTTCTACTATGTAGTTCTTTGACAATGGTGTTACATGCGAAACATTACTGATATGATTTTGAATTATTCCATAGTCACTTCACATGACTATACACCGTTACGATAGTTTAAAATCACGTCAGTCATATTTAGCAAAACTATACTTCATTATACTTCGTGTATGACGGATGCTTGTTGGTTATTTACGCATGTAGCACAGTTTGATGAGTCACGTTTGCGCAACCGTTGTTGACATGGAAAAGCAATATGCCTTAGAAATTAAATATTATATGAGCATGTGTTTGTATTCTTGGAGCTTTTTGTGGGCTGTATTATATTGTCATCTGTGACCCGTCTGGCTGAACCGTATTTTTTTTCAAATTATCTAAAAACAGCACGATATTCGGAAAAAAAAATTACTGAAGATAAAATGTGTGCTTTGGTTTCCTCTACAACTTTTGCGGGAAACATATCTCATTCTAAGAATTATTTCAGCAAGATATCATCATAAATGTACATGTACGTACGTCTTCATGTAAAGTACTCGTCATTCCTGCAAAATTTTAATCAAACTGAAATTTTCTCCACAGATTTTCGAAAAATCCTGTAATATAAAATTGTATAAAATCCGTTCAGTTGTAGTTGAGTTGTTCCATGCGGAAAGAGACACGCATGCGTACATACATGACGAAGCTAATAGTCACTTTTCGCAGTTTTGCGAACGCGCCTAAAAAGGAAGGATTTGCAGTTATGAATAGAATCACATACACGGTCTAGGATAAGTGGTCCTAGAGCAGGGTTGCGCACATTCCGGAAGTCAGTTCGCCGTGATGACTAAATGTTGCATTGTGGCACCTAATATTTGTGAGCCATGAACGTGGTACTTGCTTCAAATTACCCTTTTGTTGCCTAGAATTGTGAGGATGATTTTTAGATTTTTGGAGAATTTGTGCATACATGTCCTAAAGGAGGTTCCTTTTATTGAACTTTACGACACTGTCAGTGTGTCAGAGTACGTAACATCGAAAGGTAGGATCACTGGTGAATGATAAAACTGAAAAGGATGTGGAAAGAAGCGGTCGTGGCCTATTTTAAGGAACTACCTGGGCATTTGTTTGGAGGGACTGAAAAAAATTACGACCTCTAGAGGATACCCGATGTCCCGTTCGTGATTACAACCTGGCACTTCCTGAATGCAAGTCTGGAGCGTTACCGTTACACTAACCTGCTGAAACTACACATTTCCTCCAGGTACAAAGAGAAAACTTAGAAATTTAAACAGAATATTGGCACAAGTACATATTTATTAATATTGTGAAGTAGTAAATCGTGGTACACAATGTCAGAGGCATTATTTATATTGAAACAAAAAGAAAACCCTTTCTAAATCCGAAGAATAAAAACCAACTAGATGCCACTTGCTATTTTATTGTACTTCTTATAGGCTCAACATGTTTCGGGCACTACTATGCCCATCATCAGGAGCTCGCGACTATAATGTTGATTACCATATTGGTCATTTCGTTCTTGGTTTTCCGGACACTACTCCAGCCTAACTGCACCTAACCTCCAACCAACAGCAAACCAAGAACGAAACGACCAATGTGGTAATCAACATTATAGTCGCGAACTCCTGATAATGGGCACAGTAATGCTCGAAACATGTTGAGCCTATAAGAAGCGCAATAAAATAAGTGGCATCAAGTTCGTTTTTATTCTTCAGTTATCACAATGATGCACGGTCCAACAAACATCAAATACCTTTGTAAATCGTCAAAAGCATTACGGTATGTAGGAAAAAAAAAACTAATCAATCCTTCGAGTTGGAAAAATAGTATAGGGAAACATGCTGTGCTTAAATGATGACGACAATGATGACGAAGATGAGGAAAAAGCGATGATCGCGGTGTTTGTTTTTGCAAGCCCATTACGACACAAAGTTCCGAAAATCAGAATAAATCGAATAAATGTAATGATCCTGGGACAGTAGCCGTCACCTTCAATGAGGAATGAAGAGCAGACTGTGACAGAAAAAGAATAAAGCCAGCTAAAATATCAGCAGCATTAAACAATCCAGCATAACTTGTTACAACACATTTAAATATTGAGAATGAGGAATGGGAGACAATGCTCCCTCTGCTCAATACATGGACCAGCATAATGCATCCTGTATTTTGTACAGTATGCCTAATCAATATTCCGGAATAGTTTTATGTGAAAAGCAGTGTAGAAATGGAATAACAATGATATAACTCATACGACAGAACAATTAATTGTTGAAAGACTCGTGGCTGCTCGGCTATACCGAAGCCACCGAGAGAAGCCGCGTAGAGAGCGGACTGTGTTCACCATACACGTACACAAAGTACTAAATGAGTTTTAGGGCGTGTCTATGTCGCCAGTACCCGCTCTATTGTGGTATTATTCATTTGAGTTTTATCTACGGACTAGCTTCAGCCATTTAAACATGCAAGTTATCCGAAGACTTTGTTTCTAAGTAGCGTCGTGACAACGCTGTAGGAATTGCCATTCAGGTATTCTAAAACGCAAAAACTAAGACGAGCGACGAAAGCGTTTCGCGCAAAAGGCACTTTCTCCTTTCGCAGCGTTGCAAGACTTGCTCTAAGAACGGTAAGAACAACGCACAGGTTATTACAAGCTTCGGCCGTTCGTGCGAGACATTTGACAACGCTGTCATGTGCGTGGGTCACGGCGTTCTTTGCAAGTTCTTCAGCAGACTGACGCTCAATGGCCACAGAACCCTCTACAGCGCATCTTCAGCTACCAGCCGCAGAAGATGTAGGAATGTCGCTCTTGCGACATGGCGTCTGGTTCATCATGAAGTCAAATGAGAAGTCCGACCAGTTGGTAGTGTGTCAACCATTCCAGACAGGTGGTGTAGCAGGTGGCAGAAGTCACTATACTGAAGCCACTGGTGGGGGAACCATGGATCGCGAAAATGGCGACGCTTAATGCTTCCCATTCTGTCTCCTGTTTTATTCCCATCCATCCCCACCTGGCCTATGTCAAAAAGCTCAAGGCACTTTTTGTAACCAAAAACTATCAAGTGGTTATAAACACCAACATTCGCGTGAACGAAATGGGTGGACGACTGGAGTGGAACAGGGGGTGAAATAATGGAGGGGGCGGAAGAGTAAGAGCTTAAGGGAAGTGTGCAGGTGGTCGAATTGTAGGGCATCTTTCCGTGGTCTCAATAGTTACGGTCGCTTTGCAGCACTTGAGTGTTCGGGGGACTGGTGAGGATACAACAGCTGGCAAAGTGTGGGAATCCCAGAGCGACATAAGCCCAACTATCAGTAGGATTTCGTTCCTTGCTGTACATATCCGACTGAATTTTTATCTCGGGTAAGCCCCTTCTTCTGTGTGGTAGATGAGGAAAATGGAACGTTCAAACACGAGGAAAAAGGAAAAATAAAACAATTCACAAGGCACGTGTCAGGAGGGGAAAGCGGAGGACAACTGTCAATGTCACAGCAGGAAGTGGTTTCTTCGTACTTGTTATTTATTACAGAAACACAATTCTTGTTGCATGACACACATGTCGCTTCGGTTACAAAGAGATATGACGACGTAGTGTCTCGACAAACACTTCGTTTTGTGACGGAAAACAAACTGCAAATAAAAAATTAACTCCAAATGCTATAGACAAAAAACAGACTAAAGGCTTAAGGTTGATTCTCAAGGTGACTATGAATAATACCGTCTACTGGTGACGCCGTACTGTTTGGCAGAACTGTACTGGCGTTTCTACATACATGACTTCTCATCAGAAATTGGGGCAGTACGTTCCTCCGAAACGTGTGTAAATTTGTGCCAGACTACACGGCTACCCATCGCAAAGACAGTATACTTAGCAGGTGCTGACGAGTCTAGTGGGTCATTATGGTATGGCATTGTGTAGTCTGGTACGTGGTAATGTTACGAAAATGTAGCCTGTTAGGTGGTCATGTGTTATCTTAAATGTATAAGTCAGTGGCCCATACTCTGGATCAAGATTCGCCCCTGGAACAAGTTTGTCTAGAGTATGTGAACATAAAGGGCTGTTAAATCATGGAAGATAACTGGATAGTGTTACGGTTGTAGTGTAGTGTGAAACAATTATAAGATAAAAGTTTTATTCATTCACCAACTGATGCACTAGTGAGTTGTCTTAAAAATATTAAAATTTACATTAAAACAACTCCGACATGTTTCGGTGTTACAGTTACACCATCATCAGGGAGCCCATTAATTCGAGCTTACTAAAGTTACAGTTGTTAAAACAGTCCATTAAAATACATCGGTATGAACATACAAAGCCACACCACCACTGTATTAACCACACACTGATGTATTTTAATCGACTATTTTAACAACTGTAACTTTAGTAAGGGGACTGCGGTAGCACAGTGGTTAAGGTGCTGTGCTACAAATAGGAAGGTCGCTGGTTCGATTCCAGATGGTGTCATTGGAATTTTTCATTGACATAATCCTTCCGATCGCACTATGACCCTGGGGTTGACTCAGCCTTTAACAGAAAGGAGTACCAGGAGTATTTCCCGGGGGGTAAAAGCGACCAGTGCCGCTTTTACCCCCCTGGGCCATTGTCACATAATCTGGGAACCTTAACTTCCTGGAACCCTCTGGGCACCTCGGGCCTGTAATGGGACTGATTTACTTTTTAACTTTAGTAAGCACGAATTAATGTGCTCCTTGATGTAACACTGTAATACCGAAACATGCTGGAGCTGTTTTAATGTAAATTTTAGTATTATTTTTTAAGACAACTCACTACTGCATCAGTCAGTGAATGAATAAAACTTTGATAATATCAAGATGCACGGTATGAATGTGAAAATCATAAGATGACTGACCACATTTGTTTGGACTGTGAATTCAAAGCAATATATAAAGCATGATCTGACACCACTTTCTGAGCACCTGTCTGACTAAAAGACAGCATATAGGCTCTTTCCAACAAGACAGAAAAACAGGTAACACCACAGGCAATTTTCAGCGTAGGCTCAGTGCATTAAACTAAAACCCATGGACCTCAATTTACAACAAAGTGGAACAGCAGTGATTGCTACCCTCTCAGGCATCACGTGAAATGTTCTGAGCATCGAGTGATGGGTAGGATTATCTAAAGAAAATAAAAGATAAATATGACTTGTTTACAATTCCATTTGACTTATCTTGTAATGAGTACAATGCACAGATAAATAAACTCTTTAACATAATTTCTCATGATAATGTATTATACATATGAGTTATAAATTACTGTACTGGGACCACTGGGAATAAGTCCCATAGATCAAACAACAACTTCCCCATCCCCCTTTAACTGTTACACATTGTCATCCAGGTTAGTACCCTATACCCTATTCCCAGTCTAGCCATTCAGTATGCATAATATTTGGTAATGATGTCCTTTGCTATAGACCAGCTCTTTTGGCTAGATGACGTATGTTAGAGGAGGCTGGAAAATAACAATAGTAAGAGCCACTGGAATTCCTAGTGTACCACTATCCTCACCATCTGGTTATGTGTGCTGGACATACAAATAATGAAGTCTTGCCTTGTTAATTGTAATTTCATGACACTGTTTTAGTTATACAAATCATGAAGCATCTAATGGTAATGGTGATGACTGTAGTGTGCTGTTAGACTTTGTTTCAGGTACTAACCGTAATGGAACGAGAAAAACCAAAATATGTGAGTAAGAGTAAGCCTGACCAGCAGCAACACACAAGTCAGACAAGCTAGAAGGCTTAAAACTGATCGACTATTACATGCTTTTCCAAATGAGGCCAGTAGCGAAGCTTACAGAGTGCAAAGTACAGAAAAATAATCATACTTTGAACAGGAAATTTTGTATGAACTTTTGGGCCAAACCTGTAGAAAAAATAACCTACAATTCTGTTTTACTGTCTGCCCAGGTTAGCATTAAATCCAAGGTTTGGTCACACATTCATGAGAAGCCTGATAACTGGTGAATGAGCACCTCAAATTCTCATTATCAGAGGTATAGTTCCAATATTTTTCATTTTGCAATGTTTACTCTACTTTGTATAACATACTATCATATACACACCAGTATTTAGAAAGAATTTATGCTGTGTTGTAATATATTTTATGGTTTACTTTATAAATGTGAAGCAGTATTATTAGACTGTAAAAGTCCCATGGATGGCAGGGATGATGGCATTCAAGGTTTCCCCTTTTTGCCTACCATATTATTCCCCTCTGACCTCTTCTAGCCTATGTCAACGAAGCCACAGCACTCGTTGCTAACAAGGGTTATCTCTCCCTTATTTCTGTGAACAGAATGGCTAGAGAACTGCATGGGAATGTAGAGGAGTATTCTGGAGGAGAAGTGTAAGAACTTGAGGGAAATGTGGAGGGTACCGGTCCATGTTGCCTGCATATGGTTTGGAAGCACTGAAATAAATTAAATACCAAAGATGAAGGCAGAATGATCTGCTTACTTTTAAAAGTAATATTATCCCAGTGTTTAAGTGCCAGGCCTTGAAGAGGTGTATGGAAAGTGAGGTGAAACCTCAGTCTTACATTCTGCATTGGAGCATCATGCTCTGGTTGCATTTTCCTACTGAATGTGCCTGTGGACGGAAGAATGCTGGGTGGGCCCCAACACCTGGTCTACATGTGATGGCAGAGAGAAAGATCCTGCCCCCAACATGGATAGATCCATGGTTGTCCTGGAAGTTAACCAATGATACTGAACTGTCCCACTCCATATTATAGTCAAAGATAGATGAATATGTTGAAGTACGGACACGAGAAACTTAGAGTGATGGACAGGGCAGGAAAGTAGTAGAAACTACAAGTGGATAAAAACATAAGTGAGCTAGGATCACTGAGAGCCAGGAAGACAACATTTATACAAAAGACTGTATTTGAGAAGGGTGCCTTTTGTCTCTGAACAAAAGGGACCTACCCACCAGGTTTGTCACATATTGTACTGTGTTTCTCTAGTGTACATACAGGTAAACATTATTTACACATACCGTATATTCTCAAATCTAATCCGCAACCTTTTTACAGTTTCAGAGGGCTAAAAAATCAGATGCGGATTAGAATTGCATGCAGATTAGATTCACGGTCGTGAGCTGGATTTTGGAAAAATGATGGAGCCGCTGTACGTGTCGTAAGAACAATACAATACAATTGTTTATTATATAATATTTATAATTTATTATTCATCAGACTCGCTGTCATCACTCATAACTGAATCGTTATCTGTCACCCAGTCACTATCATCTTTATCTTCACCATTGTCCTCCCATAGAATGTCATCTTCGGATCCGTCCAAAACATTGCTTATGCAACGGATAACGGTTAAAGCATTGGTAACATCCAATATTATTCAATCAGTCTAATTGTAGGCAAGGGGCAGTTGAAGGAAAGGTGTGGATTAGAACCGCGAACTAACTTTTTTTTCATTTAAGAAATTGGCAAAATCTAGTGCAGATTAGATTTGAGAATATATGGTATATGCAGAACCTAACTTAATTCAAGTTTTTCTGGCGTTGCTAGTGGCAAACTGTGTGAGGTAAGTGACATGGTGCTGTATTTTAGAGCAGTGCTGGCACATCAAGGAAGAAAGAGAAGACCTTTGCAGGCATTTGCACTATGAAGTACAGCAATATTAAGAGCCCTGTAGCTAGGAGTTGACTGCCTATATAACAACTATGGGGTTGGAAGCGTGCACCATGAGTATTAGTACAGAACATTCAATATTGTGTTCTAGTTGTGGCACAAGTATTTTGCATATACTGTACATATTATCCAGTAGATAGTAACCAGAGTGAGAGGGTGTTGCCAGAGTGTTCCATCTTGCCATAATTTCCAGCACATAATGCTATAATAAACTCTCTGTAAGTTTTCAGAATTCCATTTTGATCAGTATCAACCCAGTAAATTGTGGCTGACATGTACACAAACAGGGAAGATTAAATCTCATTTACTTTACCACTTCAAATTTATTTCTGAAAATATTTGAAGTAACAACAGCCTCCAGATCTTATGCTGAGAGTAAATGCTGATTCATTCAGTTGTCACTTAAATTGTCAGATATTATTTGGTCCACATAAAACTTACGCAAAACAGTCATGTTCATCTCTAACTGTAGCACCAGCCAGTTAATGCATTTTTAACAGACTTCAGTTCCAGTAAACCTGGAAATACAATAATGTTAACAATACAGGAAACATCGATGTCACCAACATCTGGTAGAAATGGAAATACAGAACATCACTCCAAGATTTGTGAACAATAATGCGATAGTTTTGTGTAATATTTTGGATTTTCTTTTTAAAATATTAACAGTAACAATTTTCAAAAGTAGCTGTCATGATATTCAGGAAAGAATAACATTACAGTACCATGACACCTACATGTAAAAAATTTGAAGTGATTTTTTCCCCCAAATATAGGAATTTGTCATGGCATTATTTACACTAAATACTGCTACATATGGGTCAGAGAATGAATGCATATGGCTGATGTTAGTTCAAGTAGGCTGCCTCCTCCCCTTCCCTGTCTATATTGCCAATACCAATCACAAATAACAAATGTAAAGAGACAGGTCATAAGCAAAAAACAGCTGTGATACATGTCATGACTGGTGGGAGGCTGTGAAAGCCTGCTCAAGGATGTTCATTACCAGGTACACATGTGGGGAGAATGTGTTCATTTTTGCTCTGACCCAAATGTAATCACATTCCTGTATTAATGATCATTTAGTGATGGTCAGTTTTTCAATATGGATCTTATTCATGAAATTATTCATATATATATACATACCATGAAGAAACTTAGAATGATAATTGATAAAACACCATCTCTGCATTGCGTTCTATATAATTGTATTAAACTTCTTTTGTGTGTTCACACTGTTGTTTGTGACATGTTTCAGCCTGTGCATGGCCATCATTAAAGAAAACTCATACAAAACATGGGAAATTACTGGTGGCTTTACATTTATATTGCACATTCATTAACAAAGTAATATTCTCCAGCACAAATTCCCCATATTGTAAGAGAATATTTCCATGCTGATAGTCAAGCACAGGATGAAACATGGCAGCAATAACATCATAAACAAAGGTAGAAGGCTTAATACAATACTGTAGTGTAGAGAGGAGTTTTATCATCATATGCATTTTGTGTGTGGAACAACATTACCTTGCATGGCAGTTGAAGGTTATCATGGAAGTGTATATGAGTATTTTCATGACAGTGAATTATCACAAAAATGTCAATTCATATCTGATGATTGAACATCTGCAGTTATAGTGTCTTCTACTTTGTTATCTATCACACTTCTTAAACCACCACATTGTGATGTATGTTCCTTTGTAAAGTAGGAAATATCTTCATATACGTGAAAAGAGATCATCTGAAATTCATATGGCAGTTACTATGAAGAACAGTGCCATCTGGGATGTGATAGCGTATGATCAAGCAGAAATTTACCAGTGTTTTGGAGGAAACTACTACAGCCATTTTCAGAGCAGAATTAATTAAATCTGACAACTATCAGGGCAAGAAGCTGTGTCAATCACAAATACCTCACTCAATGAACCAACCAAACATTCTACCCTAAATCTGGGAGGGAGTTGGTTCCTCTGAAATGTTGGTATATTCCTGACTATTTGATATCAATCCCTAAAGACAGTACTCTTCAGAATGCATTTCTGTGTCTACAGTGGTACTGTAGGAATAGAGATATTCTATGTTATTCATTGTAGTAGCAGTTTGGAAAAGAAAGTTATATATTAATATATTAGAAAATATGTTGTGCCATTACCACAAATTATTAAGTACACAGAAATACACAAACTTTTATTCAGAAGGGTCAGTGGTCCGGAAGATATTAATACTTTGCATTATCCAAGGATATTCAAACTGTGAAAGCATGGCTGTCCAATGCACAAAGAGCCCATAGGAAAATATTTCAAGTTTTGATGATCACATGGTGGTGACTGTGAAGCTTACAGCATTCTGGGATAAGACCCTGGTAATGGGATGCGGGAGATAGGTATCAACATTTCAGAGGAAGATGGCAGTAGGTTTTTCTGAAATGTTGGTACATATGTACCAGCAATACCAAAGGATTTTAGTCTTAGTGTACACTTGTATTGTAATTTTCTTCTCACTTCCTGGCACTAAAATAAAGTACTACAAAACTAATGTAGCCATTATACTATAAGAAAGCAAGTTATTAAGCAGCTGACTGTTGCAGCTAAATTTACTCATATGCAAGAACTTCAAACATAAATTATTCTGAAGTATGTTTGGATCATCACAGATTACAGTGATTACATATCCAACACAACTGATGGAGTTCCAATTTCGGTACACAAAACGACTCAGGAGAATATTGTGGTGAGGGTGTTGAACATTCAGTGTCTGTGACAAAAATTTGCCTTAGTAGTTATGCACTGAAGTATCCATAATATTAGGTTGGTGTTGAAACAATTCATTGACACACATACTTTATATTGTGCATCATCTGGGGGTTGGCATAGTAGCAAAAATGGGATTTCCTTGTTTTATTGAGAAGACAGCCACAACAGTAAATATTAGAATAATATACAGTTGATCTTGGAAATTACTTTCAACAGGAATAATTTTTGGGAGAAAAAAGTTTTTTAAAAAACTTGGTTATTTTTTCTCTTTTTCTGGAAGCTTGATGTATTTTATGTACACTGTATAATTCCTGCTTTATACACTAATGTGCACTTGTTGGTTTTGATATCACATCTGATTGCATGGTCATGGATCATTTAAAAATTCATTGTTTTAATTTATGTGAAAAAGTTCTGAAAGTGTGTATCAGGCACTGGAATAACTTGGTGCTGCTTTTCTTGGAATCCCACATTTAGAACTCAATTATTTATAATAAATAAGCAAAAAAAATCATATAATGTACATGTCTTAAAAACAGTTTAATATTTTTGTTTTGCCTTTTGCATTTATAAATTTTAAACAAGCTGATGGTTAAATAACAGCAAATGTTGTAATAGGTAAAATTGTTCAGAAAAACTAAATTAGAAGCATATGGAACCACAACAAATGACTAAATATAGTTATGTGTGTTGTTGTGGGATGTTTTGGATGTAAAAAGTGGACATCAGTTTACTGCCATGGCTAAGAAACCGGAGCCAACACAAAGTACCTGTATTTAATACTAATATAGATATTCTTGAAAACTCTTATAGATATTTGCTAATGGTGAAAATTTCAAGCAAATTATAATGACAGGAAGCTTTTGTTCACAAACTTATGACTATGATAGAAAAGCAGTAAGAGAGTTTGATAAAATAACTACCATTTTCAACTTTGTCTATCATCTCAATTTTTCCCAAACAATTTTTGGAAACTGGGTCTGTTGCCAACATGTGGAAAATACTCCAGACAACAGATATGTTCAGACGTTAGGTTTACTGTAACACATCACCGTCAGAAACATGTTACATTAGATGAAAACATAACACTGAACCAGTGAAGCAATTACTTATATTTGGACCTTAGATTAAAAAGTAAGATTTTATCAGAACATCATACCCATTTTTCCAGTAAAATTCCAATTTTCTGTATTGGAAAAAAAAAAGAAGTGATAATTTGTAACCTGGGCCTTGTTTATATATATATATTTGAAAAGAATAAATTTCAACCATCTTATGTGCCACAAATTGCAAATGTCTTGCACATATAAGCTGCTTTTTCATGTATGGATATGATGTAGGTTTTTGTGACAGGAAATTTTTAAAAGTGAAGACTTCTTGTGACAAGATATTGACTGTCATGATTTCTTTATATAGTTTGTCTCATACCTCAGTGATTTTTTGACTTTCTGCCCTAGGCTAAGTTATGAGATATGTATCATTTTTAAATCATTAGGCACTGGTAAGTGTTACAGTTCCCACAGACTACAGCAAGCACACTCTCTTAGAAGCTGCTTGCCACCAGATCACACATGGTGCTTGTAAGAATTATGAATGGATTTGGAGATCACCATGCTATGAGGTAAAGGGTCTGCCATGGACATGTTAATGAGTACACAAAGGGTCAATGAAGATAAAAAGCAAAGAAATGGACTGCATGCAGACTGTTATTTGCTGCACCTGTAAATCTGCCTGGCATGTGAAGTGTTTCATTTCCTTACGTTAACTGGACCCCCCCTTTCACAAAAACCAGCTCTGAGCAGAATGCTTCAATTCAACCCCTCCGATTCATCACTAGGCTTAGGATTACCTGCAGTTTGCATATTGTGTGTGTAAAATGCATATTTTGAAACTTCTTCAGCAAACATACTTATTTTGCAATCAGCAAGATAATAAATGTATATTCATTATTTATATGATTGGCCTTAAGTTCCAATGTAGTTTCATCACAAATGCAACATGCAAAATGCCTATTCATCACATTATATCGATGTAAATAATACCATCATACTTACAACTTGAACAATAACTGTGCCTTCCAGGTTTCACTTAGCTTCTTGGTAAACTTCAATGCACTAATTCAAGATACAGCATGTTACAGTATGGAGTATAAGAATTTGGATATTTCTGTATGGCTTGAATTACATCATGTTTATAAAATACATACTTGGAGAATTGTTTAAAATTACATTACTCCCTACTATAACAGTGTCCAGTTGCAGTTATTGCCAGTAAAAAATTAACATGTTTTCTTCATAGGAAGTAACCTCATATAAAATAATAATATGAGAGCTATGATCACATAGCAGTGGAATTTAGATTGTCATCTTGTGGGTTGTGACACCTTGTAGCCTTGTGGACGGTTGATGGTGCTTAGAATGAAAAATGCTAACTTCATCTTCAGGACAGCAGGTACAACCAATTTTTAAGATAATTGTGCTGTGTGCTTGGCTCTAGTAGTTTGCAGAAGATGGAGGTAGCAGATTCTTTTGTAAATGCTCAAATAACCACATGATTACATGGTGTACCAGTCAAATAATTACTATATAAAATGAGATTAAACTTAGTAGAATAAGTTATATTAAATGCTTTCCACAGGATGACAATCCAAATATGAGTGTCATTACTTCTTCTGTCTTATTTATAACTAGATGTATGGCAGCTTTTTACATGAGCAGCCAGCAAACCAACACAATAACCATCAGAGCAATCAGGTGTTCAGAGTTGTCAGTTCTGTGATATATTAATGCCCTTCAATAGTAAGATATTTATTACACAATATTCACCTAAAAAAACAGATGCACATCTTTAAAATTGAGAATTATACAACTTTGACAGAAGATAAATGTTAAGAATGAACACACTTTCATTAGTTTTCAACTTCCAACAGTATTTAAGAGTTGGCACTTGTATGAAACTTGCTCATTTCAGTAGATGAGCCTGACAGTAACGACGTGGAAATACAGATTCTGTAGGAGGACTCCAGTCTGGACCTGGTCCATGGTATGTTGAATCAATCATAGATTTTGGCAACCGAGAGATTGGTGGATGATATGGACGGTTCAGGTCACCTTGATTTCCACCATCATCCAATTGATTGGATGATTCTGTACGACTTGATGTTCCAGGTTCTGTATCAGATTCAGAACCAAAACTATCATATTCATCACCAGGTCGAGGCTTTTTCACCCGGCAATAGTCACTTTTTCCGATGGACTGAAAAATAAATATGAAGAATTTAGTTAGTTTTACATATCAATATTTACTGAAGTGAATGGACAGTTATTTTTCACCATACTAAAGAGGAACAACTGAAGGAAATATGCCGAAATGCAAATGCACAATCTCACAGTACTGACAACTGTATTCTTTATCTTTTATTCACAGAAACATGTGCACAAAGGCATACAGATGAGCGGTGAATCTACTTGTTTCCCTGACCTTGTGCACGTGAAGCTACGAAACACTATGATGTATATGTTCTCACTGAATGGAGATGAGAAAATGTTTATTTCAATTCCTCCAGTTTCAGTCTGGCAGTATACTATTAGTCAGGCCGGAGTATTCATTCCTGGCAAGTATGGCCAAGTTTGATTGAATGTGGTGCACCATTAGCTACATCAGAGAGTTCACTGCTGAAAAACGTAACAAAATGTGGTCTGATGGTGCATCTTCACTATTTCAGGTTTCATTATATTGTTTACAAAGTTCAGATCAAACCTTGACTTCCATATACTACTTCGATGCATCACCCTCGGTGTGTTTTATGTAAATTAGGAGTGGGTGGGTAAGTCAAAACACAACTATCTTTGTATCCTGTTTATTAAGCTGATGACATGTTTCGGACACTATGGGCCATCTTCAGGTCACAAAAATATATAATGAGGAGAAAATATACTGTATAAGAACATTAGTTTTTGTGCCAATTCTGAGCTTTCAATGAGATTTGTCTAGCGGTTATGTATATTGAAACTAATAATATATTCGTCAGGTAAAGTGGATAGAGAATAAAGTATATATACATGTTGTAAGTGATGTCTTATGAGTAAAGTACCTTGAGTTTAAAGTACAAATGTATGTTGTACACTTTGATTGCTGTGAAAAAAACCAAGTGGGGATAGCAGTGCTCAGTGGAAAGCTTGGGGTATCCCGAGCGTGTTCGTGGCGTTGGTACATCTGTAGTGGCTACGTGGACGTTTCAGGCTGGCTGTATGTATGATTGTGGAAGTATTCTTTTAGATCGAGTATTCTTAGTCTGTCAGGTCGTGGAGTTTGTTGCCAACATGGCTGCACATGCGCCAACAAACTCCATGACCTGACAGACTAAGGATACTCGATCTAAAAGAATACTTCCACAATCATACATATAGCCAGCCTGAAACGTCCATGTAGCCGCCACAGATGTACCAATGCCTCGAAAATGCTCGGGATACCCCAAGATTTCCACTGAGCACTACTATCCCCACTTGGTTTTTTTTTCGCAGCAATCGAAGCCTAAAACACACATATGTACTTTAAACTCAAGGCACTTTACTCATAAGGCATCACTTACAACATGTATATATACTTCATTCTCTATCCACTTTACATGATGAATATATTATTAGTTTCAATATAGATAACCACTAGACAACGAGATCTTGTTTAAAGCTCAGAATTGGCACAACAACTAATGTTCTTATACTGTATATTTTCTCCTCATCATATATTTTTGTGACTTGAAGATGGTCCACAGTGGCTGAAACATGTCAACAGCCTAATAAATAGGATACAAAGACAGTTGTGTTTTGACGTACCCACTCCCTCCTAATTTCCATATACTATTTTGCTTATTGAGTCACACATATTTCTTAGTATTTATTTTCCCAAGGTCATATTACATTTTCACCTATCCTTGTTAGGGGCCAGCATTCACTGCATAGGTGACCACAGGCCTTACAGGCCTTTCATATAGCATAAATTTTGTCTATTTTCTTAAATATTGTGAGCTCAGCTGTTTCTTCAGGCCACTAAGTGGTTTGGTTTTCTATTAAAATCCTGTGTTTCATTTCAGCAGTTATATTACCTTCTATTAAGACACATCGAATATACGTGAGGTCTCGCACTTTTTATAATTCTTGGTCATCCAATTTAAATGTTTTTGTATTTAATATTATACATCTTCCATGCAATATACATACATAAATAAGTTGTTCTCAACTTGATGCACTAGTTCAAATGCGGAGGTAACTCCTACATGTTACAGCCATATTTTGTGGCCATTTTCTGGACGCACATGTCACATAAAGATTATATATAGTTAAAATATAACAACATTGGTGTTAAGTGTTAAAACAGACACATTACTTGATTGTTATGTCTGCACCCAAACATCTGCTGCAATCAAATTTTTGATTGTTGGTCCTTTAATTGGCTGAGATGTGGTTTCATTGGAAGAATGCACAGTACTGAGTATTTCAATAATTTTAACGCTATCCCCATCATTTTTGCCACATGTTTTGGTCAGCATTTTATTATCTCTTCTGATTATTCGGCATTTTAAACATGCTGCTAAAAGACAGTAAATAGTATCAGGATTAGCAACTCTAAAAAGCTGGATGTCCAAATAAGTTAATACGATGTTGCTGATCAGTAAATATATGAACTGTCTAGTTAAATATTGTCTCACCTGCTGATTTCTAAGTTCCTTTATATATCATTTCATGTGAAAATAGGGGTCCACCTACACCTACATGCTGATGTACTGTATAATTTATGAGTTGCATTCCATTATCATTGCTTTCATTATATATGCCTCTTTTCACATTTCTCTTAAGATGTTTTTGTCTTATTCACAGAACAGGAATATGGACAGATGGGTGTTTAATTATACCATATTACAGTCACCTTACCCACGACCAAATTTTTATTCCAGACTCTCTGTTGTAGGTAGCGCCCCATCGCCAGGTGGAACAATAACCTTGCTGTTCTTACCTCTATTGCTGTTCTACTTTCTGATGGAGATCACTGGAGAGGTGCTGGAGTCACCTGGTTGATGAATATTGTTATGACACAAATATTTCATGCCTAGTACCCAACGTAGAATTCTTCCAAATTTTTTTTATCAAATTTTAAAGAGGTCTTAGGGCCAAACACACCAATAAAGGTGTACTTATGACCTTTGAAATCTGCCTTTAACCTTTAAAACACATCTTATCGTATGTAAAGGCATAAAATCAATGATCCATGACCTTGTATGTTTGCTAACAATGAAGCCTATTCCAAAACCATATCTTTTTGTTGTCACAACCACAGTATATTGTACTGTTTTTATTATCCAATATACTTGTCCCAACCCACTGCCATGCTCTTGAATTGCCCTCATTTATGCTCCTTAGTGCACCACATACAGATCCTTAATCTTGTTGGGTTATCACAGACATTTCCTTCTGGTTACAGCTGGTAAAACCTTCTCAACAGTTAATATTTTGTGGAGTGGAAATGTCAACCCCACACTGAACTCCTAACCTGGAGGACCAGGGTATTCCTTTTTTTGTCTGGTTCATCACATTTGAACCATCCAGCATAAGAGGCCCTTCCAGTATCTACACTACCACTGGCAAAGCTCTCAGGATCATTTTACCATGCAAGCCCCACCACTATGCCAAAGCAGAGACACCTCTGGGGGGACCAGACATGATCACTCCTATATACATTTTCTTGCATGATGCTCAGGTGGCACATAATGATAGCAGAGTATAACAAAATAATTATAAGAATATATATGTTTGTGTATACATACGTATGTTGCTATTGTGAATGGGAATGATGAATTAGTTTTATATTATTACTGTAGTGCCCACGAGTAAAAGTACACCTATACTGATACCTCGACTTGGCAATGAGTGGAAGTATGCTATGAGATTCCCACTCTATAAGATATCCTACATAAGTTATTAAATGCTGCCACCAGACGACAACTAATCTACTGATATCGTCAAATTACTCTCTGTTTAGCAATGGGTATACGAACTTTAGGAATTAAGGATATTATAATGTAACCTCAATTAATTATCCAAGTTTCAAACAAATATATCTATATTCTAATGTATTAATTTAACTATCAATATCACTTCTGTTACACTTAATAAGTCCCTAAATAAATACAAAAGTTAAACCCAAATTAAATTAAAATAGTTGCTTCGTCTCTTCTGTAATTCATAGTCTAAGTTGCGCAAATTTTGAATTTAAAATATCGATCGTACAACGAATAAAGTTGCCAAAATTGCTCAGCTCAAAAAAGGAATTTATAACCCAAAATTGTAATTTCTACACAGTCAACAAGACTTATCTTTTATCAATATCAAACAACTGCACTTCATTATTTCAGTCACTTCACTACTATCAGTTATGTATTAATTCACTTATAATAAATCTTCAATTTTTAGACAGCCTGTAGCCGGTAATGCACAACAATTTGGCGAGCAAACAATATGTCAGTCTGTGAGCGAGTCAGGGTGATTTACCTCAAAACAGTAAAGTTTATAAATTCAGCTCTGCAACTAAGACATTCTTTAAAGTGTAATAAACTCTGAGGCAACATCACTGCTTGTTTGGGCAAAGTCCAGGTATAATGAACCGCCTTCCAGTGCAGCGTTTGCAACTATTCATCTTCCTTTTAAATAAAGTATCGTAAAATATAGCATTGAAATATACAATATTTTACAAATTAACAATAAATTTTATAGTTACGGTTTGCGTTCATTACATTACTATGGCATGCCAATTGATTAAATCGTAATATTTTAGAATCACAACAATGTTTCAAAGACTGACACCATCTCCAACATCAGGTAGTAGTGGTGAGCAGACCTTACCAGTTCGATGCACTAGATAAAGCTAATTTTTATTAGCAGGCACAAAAGCAATCTGTATGGTTTAATATATATGAATATATGAAAAATGGAAACTTCATTATCAAATTTTCCACTTTGGTATAGAATAATCTGGAAGACTGCAAGTTGACCTTAACATGACCTATTATATGGCAAGTTGCATTATCTCAGGTCTGCAGTACAATCATAGTTTTAAACAAATAAGTAATTAGGAAATCTGTATACAAATTAATGAAGATCTGTGTCACAATTATAACTGTTCTGTGTGTACTACGCTAAGGAGATGAAAGGACATACAAATTACCTTGCGTATTCCACCAATGAAGAGCTCAAATTATAAAAATAATTAACCCAACTTGTAAGGCAATGACAGGTAAGGACGGTCATATTTGGCAATGTGTCTGTCCTCTAAATTTTATATTAACTCTGGTATTACATTTTCACCTATTACAAACAGAGGGTAGAACAAAGTATCATTATTCCAGCTCACATAGGTATTTGTGATTCCGTTCTCTGACTGAGGAATATGTTGGGTTTATAAAGCCACACTATAAAATGATATGGCCATACTATGCATTGCAGCAAGCTGTTCAATTATCTGCACAAGGGGTTAAAAGACTAGACCACTTTTCAATGACTTTAGTTCTATTTTTCAGTGTCTTTCAGTAAATCCTGCCTTTATGTCCAGATATTCAAACATCATTATGTTAATTTGTAATAATAAGTTAAGACTGCTGGGTTTGTGGACTTTGGCCAACATCTAGTATTCTGAAGAGAAGACAACATATTGGAAACTGGATCTGTCTTCATTCAGAGGTAAAACGGTGGAGAAACACTTAGTCAGATGCCTTCATTTGAAAAACATCTCATTCTGCCTTAGCTTTAGGTCTTCATGGTTAGTTTCAGAATTATTATTCTCAATTTTCTTATTACTTGATGTTAACAAAACCTGATTGTGGGTGCTTATGTAGATTTAGCTAACTGAATCAGATTGCTCCTGGACTGGAGCAGCTGTTTCTATCAGACCCAGCTTAGTTGTAGAGACCTTCTTGCCTGAGGATGTGAACACATTCAGTTACCAAAACACTGTGTTCTATTCAGAATTCCAAATGATGCATACAGTCCAGAAACCCAGCAATTGTAAGCACATTACAGTAGAATTCCTTTAATTCAGTAGCACCCACAGGACTGGACATGTGCTACATTATTAATATTCCTCATTATGGAACAGTACCTATACTGACCTAAATTCTTCCATGTAATATTTTATTATTACTAATATTCTTGGGTTGCACAACTAACCAGATGAGTATTTGATCTGGGGATCTCCTTCAGCTTACAGTTCAGTGAAGCTGGGGTCTCATTCTACTTTTCCTGAGGTCTGGAGGCAATCATCATAGATACAGCCATGAGTTTTCCTTCAGAATGAACTGGTGTAGGCTGCTTACACAACACTTTGTCCAAATGCACTAATTAAGGCTGTCTGCATGTCTGCTGCTTTAGAGGGTCCTTCACACTTTCATTTGATGCCATAAAGGATTGCAAATGGTCCTTCTGTTTCTTTTATCATAGACAGCTGATAATCCCATGTTGTATGAAACTATAACCACACTATGGCTGTCACCACTTTCAAGCTTCCTAATTATTTACTGTTTCTGAGGAATCCTTAAAATTATGTGCATCCTCTTACCAGCAGCAACTTGTTTACTCATCTTGGGATCTTTTGTGATAGGTTCAATAAATCCAGATAACACAAGATCAAGTCATGGTATCAGTATGTGTACTGGATGTTACTGATGGTGAAACTTCCAGACTTGGGACTATTTTCCTAACCTGCCAAAGTATTAGGATGTCCTGAGTATCAGCATCCAGATTAAAGGAACTCTACTGTATGTTATCATCACAGCCTCTTAGAACTGATGTTATAATAACTGGCAGGTAAGTACCTTCCTTGTTGGAGAAGCATCATTGTCCCTGTAGACAAATGTCTGCAACTTTGTAGTCTCAGAACTGGGTGGTCCTGGGACATGGAATGTAGCGTAAGGCCGAATATCCTCTGAATATTCTAGATAAAAATTGGATTACTTTCTGTAATTTCTCATAGGAAAAATTATTTTATCTGAAATAACAGACTGAGTAATTCGATTTCAATATAACTATACATGAATTTTTAAAGCAGGTTACGCCTTACATCAAAACACGCGGAAGTAGGTGGACAGGATTTTGTCCAGTGTAGCAGACATTCATAAGCATAAAAATTAAGTTTTTACTTTCATAAACCAACGAGAATATCTTGAGTAGCTGAGTGACTACAAACTGCAAAATAAAGAACTCTGTTGCAACACAGTGTTAATTCTTTATGCACCCCATTAAAACAAAACAAAATGAACAAGAAAGGAAAAACATGCCCACAAAAATCAATATTTATCTTATAAACCGATCTTCACCAATGTAATAAAATCATGAAAAATTCCAATAAAAGATTTTGTAGGAAACTGCAGAATAACTTCACATGTACCATAAACTGCAAATTTACCACTATCACAGGTCTACAGAATAATCATAGTTTTAAAGTAAAACATAGAGAAATTATAAATGCTGAACAGGCATTATACCTGGAATACATTCTAATGTTGCTGGGGATGGTGGTAGTTTGCGTACAGTGGCGTAGTATTGCTCCCTACGAGCTAAGTTGTGTTTGTTGTCCTGTGTGACACTGCTCTGGACATCCTGCAGACTGGGGTTGGGGGAAGGCCTGCTTGAGCCTGACTCTTAAACAGAGTAAATGACGGCAGTTATAAAACAGCTTCATTGTCTCCAGTACATCAAAATTCAAATAAACAAGATCACTTAATAAAGATAAATAGTATAACAACAAATTAACATATTTAAAAACTGTTTTCATGAATCAAACTTATGTTTTAAAATAACATAAATTTTGAAAAATGAATGAAAATTTAGGAAGGGAGTGAGTTTACTAACAAACAATCATCAGGTGGTTTCTGAAGTTATAAAACTTGTACTACATTTTATTAAAATTCAAATACCTTGTGTAACGTGTATTTCAGTTCATGTCCTCTTTCACATTCTTATTTCAACAAACACCAGAGGCCAAATCTCAAAATTGGCCTAAAGCACATGATCCCCTCATTAGGTATATCTGCTATGATACAATTCTGACACAATTGTGTTCACAATGGTCTAACATCAGAAGAATATTCACATGTTATGAATTTCACACTACATGATAAAGGGAGCTGACTTCCCTCTTATATCTGTTCACTTCTGGCTTTCTCTATGATTTTATAAAAATTCTGTGTTAATGGCAATTTAACTGAAAAAATTCTGTTATTTACAATATTAATGAAAGACAATCTTTAAAAATTTGCAGTCCATTTTTAGCTTATATAAACATAATATACCATATTTCTTTCAATGTAATAGGCACTTTCCCACCTCCAAAAATGTAGTGGTTCAGCAACAAATATTTTGATGAATACTCAGTATTGAAGAATATTAAAGGAACAAATGACGTACACCATGAAGTCTCATCTATGCAAGATTTATAATCTACATTTCCAAACAGTTTTGAGCTATATGTTTTCATAAGAAACCTCATAAATCTGCTTCTGAAGTTTGAGTGCATAAGCCAACATCTCTTATGTAAGTCTATATAACATTTAGATGGTGGTGGTACAGGTTATGACACTATGCTGCATGACAGGTCATTGCCAACTTTTCAAAGGAAGCTGTTACCTCCACCTTCAATCCAGCAGTGAAGATGTAGGTATGTAATATTTTCTCCCAGAACATGGTAACCATTTGCCAGACTGCATGATGTCATAATCTAAACTACAATGTAGATTTTTACTGATATGGAAACCTGAATACTCATAATGCTTGTCACTTATTATTGACTTACTTCTTTTTACACAGAAGCAAACACCTAACAAGCTGAGGCACAATGCTACTGCTGAGCACACTCCCAAGAGTATTATTTTCACATCTTTGTGAAGTGGTGCTCTCTGCTCTGTCTCAGTTTCCATCATCACAAGACTTGGACTAACAGTTCCTGCAACAGTGAAATATATAAATGCATGCTACTCCAAACAACATGACCATTTTTTTACTTTTATTTTAATGCCACATGTTTCAATCATTATCATATATGATCAGGTGTCTTATACAATTACTTAAAAACAAGGTAAAATATCACTATGTGTGAGAAATCTAAAATATCACAATGTATATATCATAATAAAATTGTAACAATGATAAAATCTCATGTAGCTGTTAAACTGATATCAAGTATAGTGAAAATCTTACAGATTTTTAAATATATACATTGGCAGCATTCATCATACAGGATATATATCCATGTTCTACATCTGAAAACTCTATAGAAACTGAGCATTCTCTGATTATGTGAATAAATGTTTGTCAAATTATTCATTGTGATTAATCTCAGAGCAAAACTTTTGGATTTGATTTCATATAAGTTTGATTTATTACAGAATTTTCATATTTTAATGCACATTTTACATTACATTTCTTTTAGCAGAAACTGACAGTTACCAAAGATATTTGTAAAAACCTGGAAGACTTTATTTGCTTTTAGTGCTGCTAACATATCAATATACTTATAATTCAATGTTTTTTAAAGAAATTCTTGAAATACCTCTACACACAAATACAAAGAACACTGACAGCTGACAGAATAATATTACCCTATGACACAATCCTTGCAGAAAATACATATTTTAGTTCACTTGGGTTAGGCAACATGTAAAGTGCTAGCTAATTACCTACTCATATTATTTAGTAAGTTTATAGTGACGATCATTTCTAGAAACATAATGACTGAATGTTGCTCAGTAATGGAATATTTTTCCCCAAGATAATGGCTATAAGACTGAAAACAATGTATTCCATAAAGCCATTAATGAACAAACTGACTAATTAACTGACTGACAAACCAATCAAAAGACATACAAACAAAAACCAATGAATAAACAAACAAACAATGTAACTCCACAGAACAGTTCTTCATGATCAAATAATAAGTCCTCAGCTAGTAATGGAATTCTCTGCATTTTACAAAACCTGAAGGTTCAATACATGGTGAAAGGAGATTGTGCCCCAAAACACACAACTACAATTTTTTTTTTTTTTGTTCCATGCAATAGTTTATGATTGTAAATATGGTCCAACTACTTGCACTGTTTTATGTTATTAAAATATTTATTTACATAAAATAAACATAGTCTTATGTTTTCAATTATTTTAATAATATAAAACAGTGCAAGTAGTTGGACCATATTTACAAACACAACTACAATGTACGACCCTCCACCATAATTCTCTAACATCCAGTTTAAACTATCCTCACATCTGTGCCTCAATCTTACCAACACTCTTGATCTTTCAGATTTTTCAACTAAAACCTTATATGCATTACTCTTCACTCCCATGTGTTCTGCATGCCCCAGTCCTCTCATCCTTCATAATGTAGTACACAAGATTCACAACAGCATTCTGTAGAGTCTATTCAGACCAACTGCAGTTTGTTTAGAAAATTTGAACTGGCTTAATTACACTAGACTTAAGGGTCAGTGTTCCCAAAAATCAGAATTATCCACCAATGTTTACTGAACTTTCTCATATTAATATGTGAATAAATGTCCAACACTTCAGACACAAGATACCAGATCACAGACAAACAAAGAGACAGGCAGACGTAACCTCCATAGAAGACATTCCTTTTTAGTTTGACCAGAACCCTTGAAAAATATGCTTTGTGAATGCTACGACACTGTTTTAGGAATCTTCCAGTATTTTCTACATGTATAAGTAAATGTGTTTCTTTATGCTCAGAGTAAAGAACAATTAGAACTGGTAAGCAAAGTATGAAAACTACAGTGATGTCAGTGGTACATGTAAAGTATGACATGATAGTTGCATATGCTTGGTGATACTATGTTGTTGTCAGGTTTGAATAAATTTTGTAGTTATTTATTTTTACCTGAATAAACTCACCTCCAATAGCCGTGAGCGTTGTAAATCGATAATTGGCAACATTGGATCCAGCAGCATTGTAAGCCGTTACACGCAACTTGTATGGCGAGCCTGGATGGAGGTCAGTTATGGCGAAAACTTTCCCCGGAACAATATTGTTACCCACTACAAAAATAAATATTCTATTAGAAGATTTTATTGTTTCCGAAAAATTTCTGGTGTTTTAACATGGAAGTAGGTATCAACTGCAGGTGAAGTATGTAAAGTTGTGCTTGTACTTAATTAAATACCATGTCATGAGAATTATGAAGGGTGAAGGTACATGTCCACATTTCTTAACCCTGGTGCTAGATGGAAATGAATGGTAGATTTATGCCCTAGCGCCTTTATATCCTGGGAAAGAGTCGCATGGAACCCACTTCAGACGAAGCTGGGTAGGCCCCAGAGATAACCTGGTTTCTTAGGAGAAGAGAAAAATCTCTTGCCTCTTTATGGAATTGAAAGATTACTGGACTGTTTGGGCATTAGCCTCATGACTGTATGCTAACCCAGTTTCAGTGAAAATCAGGTGTGTAATAAGTTCTTTTGGATGAACTGAGACTTCAGACCACAAATCTGACCGACAATTGATATCTACTTCTAGGACCAAAGAATGAAGTCCCCAGATACATCAAGGTTTAGTGTCCAAGATGGATTCTCATTATATTCTGTTCATCACTGTATTGGGCCTTATTATAGCAGACCTTACTGTTATTTATCCATGTCATAATTTCTCAGGTGAGAACAAAATATCCCACGTCTTACTGCAGGCTCTAATGGTTTCTTACTGTATTCACAAAAGCCTAACCCTGGACCCTCTGCTGAGCAAGAAGAACTCAACACACACAATTACAGCCAATTTCTTCAAGATGCACTTTCATATTAACCTCCTACCTATACCTAGGTCACCAAAATTGTTTCCTATATTTGGTACTGTGACTAAAACTTGTACCCCTGTCATTTCTGAATGCTTGTTATATGTCTCATTAATCTCAACCTCCTTGATTTGATTTAAGTGTGAAGCCCTTCACACCATGTCATAACATTGTAGTTCTATTGTAACTGTAATTGTAATTTATTTGCATTCTATAAATCCAAATTAGGATACAATCCTGTGGATGTAGACATTGTCACATACATACTAACATAGTATACATAGTGTTGGAAGAATCTTAGCTATAAATAAACTACAATAATAAAACACCTAAAACCAATTGTCAATTCAATTTTCAATGGAATATCTCAGATAATTAAAATATTCTTTATTATTATAAAAGGAATTCATGAGTAAAAACCTCTTTAAAGCATTCCGAAACAGTACTGTCTCATTAGCTAAGTCTTTGATATTGTGAGGAAGGTTGTTAAAAATTTTAATTGCTGAGTAGTGCACTGCCTTTTGGAACTTTGTTAGATTAACTGTGG
>Ga0123355_10002193_pt1 | contig 27549 bp, 27 predicted proteins | sample TergutEmb28metaG_3_FD_89872 | JGI IMG/M metagenome (GOLD analysis project Ga0123355, IMG submission 89872) | Embiratermes neotenicus P1 segment gut microbial communities from Petit-Saut dam, French Guiana - Emb289 P1 | ecosystem: Host-associated > Arthropoda: Insects > Digestive system > Gut ... | reverse complement strand
TTTGATTTTATGCATTTTGCGCAAACCAGACTAGCTACAATTGATAGCTATGTTACTTTATTTGTCATAGCAATGTATTTCTTTATGTATAGGTTTATACATGGGGTGGAACGTGATAGTTTCAAGAAAAAACTATGGATTTTGGCTTTGTGTGGGATAAGTGTGGGATTAGCCGCTGCTTCAAAGTGGCAGGGTGTATACGCAATCCTTGGGCTTCCTTTTGTATTCTTCCCGGCGTTATACCGTTTGTATATCCGTGATCGCAAACAAGCTACACAAATTTTTTATTCATGTTTCGGATTTTTTATCGCATTACCGCTATTAATATATATTTTGAGTTTTATACCCTTTGTAAGAGCTACAGGCGGCAGTGGACTGAGTGCTATATGGCACAATAATCTCCATATGTATAACTATCACTCCACATTGGAAGCAACCCATCCATTTAGCTCTGTGTGGTGGGAATGGCCATTTACATTAAGACCCATATGGCTTTATGGTGGTCGTATCGTCGATGGCGTTAGATCTTCAATCGCATCATTTGGTAATCCAGTGGTTTGGTGGCTTGGAGCTGTGTCTATTATATATATGATTTGGTATTTCTTCACCAAGTTTACACCCAGTGAATTTATCGCGTATATGAAAAAGCCAGCACATTCGCGGCGCAAGTTATTATCATTTACGATGCTTGACAGAGATGTCGGATTCCTGCTTGTAGCATTTGCAGCTCAGTATTTACCATGGGTAGGCATTTCTAGATTGACATGGATATACCACTATTTCCCTAGTGTGCCTTTTATGCTTCTAATACTCACATGGGTATTCAAGCAAGCTATTGATAGACGACCCCAGTGGAGGGGCTGGGCTATAGGATATGCCTGCTTGGCAGTTGTACTATTTGCATTCTTTTATCCTGTGCTTAGCGGTTTGCCAATGAATACGGAATTTGTGCAAAGGTGGATGCAGTGGCTGCCAAGATGGCATTTTTAGAAAGGAGAATGGATTTGGAAAGACCAAACCCTGTATACTCTGTAGTAATTCCTGCTTACAACGAAGAAGAAGTAATCGTAGAAACTTACAAACGCCTTACCAAAGTAATGACTGGTATGGGAGAACCCTATGAGCTTATTTTTGTAAACGATGGCAGTCGTGACCGGACAGCGGAAATTATTGCAGATTTTTGCAACCAGGATGCCTCTGTGCGGCTCATAAACTTTACTCGCAATTTTGGGCATATGCCTGCAATAACTGCTGGCATGGACAATGTAAGAGGTCAAGCGGTTTTTATAATAGATGCAGACTTGCAAGATCCACCAGAACTTTTTCCAGAAATGGCTGCACGTTGGCGCGAAGGTTATCATGTTGCATATGGCAAGCGCACAAAACGTAAAGGCGAGAGTTGGTTTAAGAAAATAACAGCGAAACTTTTCTATAGGTTTATTAGGCGGTTGACCACTGTTGATCTTCCACCAGATGCCGGCGAATTTCGACTAGTGGACCGCAAGGTCTGTGATGCCGTTAGCCGTTTACCAGAAAGACATCGTTATATCCGCGGATTAGTAAGCTGGGTAGGATTTAAGCAGATTGCAGTAGAATATGTAAGAGAAGAGCGTTTTGCCGGTACCACTAAGTATCCGTTTAGGAAGATGATTTCTTTTGCGCTAGATGCTATTACAGCTTTTTCTGATAAACCATTAAAGTTGGCAACATCCCTTGGTTTTTTCCTTTCTCTTATCAGCTTTATTTATCTGGTGATTGTGTTTATACAGTGGGCTTTTACCGATGCTTTGGTTAGTGGATGGGCTTCGACTATAGGAGCCGTGCTGTTTACCCAAGGTATTGTACTAATGATTTTGGGACTTATGGGTGAATATATAGGCCGCATCTATGACGAAATAAAGGGTCGTCCTGCTTATATTATCCTGGAGATTGTGGAGCAAAATGAAGAGACTAATAGAACTTCTGATTAAGCTACTGGCTATTTTTACGCCAAAAAGACTACATCGGTTTTTATCATACGAAACTATCAGCTATTTATTCTTTGGAGGTCTTGCTACACTTGTAAGTATCGGGACCTTTGCTTTATTTTTTTATGCTGTTGGATTAAATGGTGCTATAGCCGGTGCGATTTCTAATGTGCTGGCTATTATTTTTGCATTTGTTACAAATAAACTCTGGGTATTTGAGTCGCCAAGTTGGGGAAGAGGCATCCTTGTTCCCGAGATGATAAAATTTGGCATATCCCGTGGGTTTACGTTGATACTTGATGTACTTGCACTTATGTTACTGGTAGATCGGTTTGGTTTTAATGCAATGTTGATGCGGCTCGTGACTATGATAGTTATCCAAGTAATCGGGAATTATGCTTTTAGCAAATGGCTGGTATTTACAAAAAAAGGAGAACAGAATGACACGTAGAAATATATTTATATGTACACTTATATTTTTCGTCTTAGTGCTTGGCATTGCATTTGTTAGTTATCGATTTTTTATAAGTGACGGGGATGACTCTGCTATCGAAACGTCTATGCCTACTGATACGCCTACAAACAATCATGGAGAGGAACCAGAAGAAACTGACCCAGAGCCAGAAATAACTGATGATCCACCAACATATTATGCACCCTACGAGCTAGAGTATGAAGGTGACACTTCAAGTCCATGGCACCCAATCCATTTTGTCGATATCCGTACACCACAGCCTCTTTATCCAGGTGTGCCACATGGGCATATTTCTCTAAGGCATATTAGGTATCTAAACGACTATTTTTATAGCCGATTCCCTTTTTCGTACCAAGAAAAGCGAGCTGCTGCTTGGATAATTGAAGAGCTTCTTGCAATGGGATATACATGGGACAACATTAATATACAAGAGTTTGACCTCATTAGTTTGGAGGTACCTATCGAGCATTTTATGATGAGAAGCGGCCAAGCGTTTTATCATAACTATGATTACTTGCGCGACACATATCAAAGCCAAAATGTAATACTTACTGTACCCGGGCAAAGTGGTCAAGTGATTGTTGTAGGTGCTCATTATGATACTGTTTTATATCCAGGTGCCAGTGACAATGCATCCGGAACGGCACTACTGCTAGAAAGTGCACAACGCATGCTTGATGTCGATAATTACTACACCATTGTATATATTTTTTTTGGCGCAGAAGAGGTAGGGCTTTTTGGTGCAGAATACTATGTTATGAATCTCACAGAAGAGGAAATTGACAATATTTTGTTTATGGTAAATGCCGACGTTTTATTCGAAGGCTCATATTTTATTTTTGGTGGAGGATATGCGAATCGTTGGTCAGGGACAAGAACGCCTGGGAGTAATGACATTACTAGACGGTGGGAAGAAATAGCAGACGAACTCAATTTAGATGACGATTTTAATATAATATCAAAGCCAGATGGCATATTTTTATCTAGTGACCAACTTGTATTTATGGATGCTGGACTTACAGTAATGATGCTCTACGGTACTGATTTTCATCCAAATGGGATGTACAACTTTAGAGTATTTCATTCATATAGAGATTGTTATCATTATATCAATAATAGATGGCCCTACAAAATCCGTGATGCTATGCGTACATTTAATATCTTTTTAGAAAGAGTCTTATTGGCACAGTATTAATAAAGCGCAAAAATACAACAAAAAAAGACAGTTGCCTCCTTGGACACTGTCTTTTTTCTTTCTCGATTATACCACATCTAAAACAAAAATATAAGTCTTGTAATCTTTACTTCCTACTCTATAATTCCACAAGTAGCTCAAATAATGATATTGCCATTTCGCATGAAATAATTCATTCTTGATTGGAGTGTGTATGAATACAAAAATCATTGCTCATCGTGGTGCATCTCAATATAAACCAGAAAATACTCTTCCTGCCTTTCGGCTGGCTATGGAGCAAGGCGTTCATGGCTTTGAATTGGATGTACATCTTACAAAAGACGGCTGTGTTGTTGTGGCTCATGATCTTTTTTTGGAACGTGTATCAAATGGTAAAGGAAGAATTTGTGATTATGATTTAACTGATCTAAAAAAACTTGATTTTGGTAAACCCATACCAGGTAGTGATCCATGCTCTATTCCCACTTTAGCAGAGGTATATGAGTTGGTTGCTGGCACAAATCTAACAATAAATGTAGAACTAAAAAACCTTGAAGAACTATATCCTGCACTACCAAAAAAACTGATCGAACTAGAAACTGAATACGGGATGGAAAACCGGGTACTTTATTCGTCTTTCAACCATTATTCTTTACTTCACATAAAACAATATAATAAAAATGCACCCATCGGCATATTATACGATTTGGGGTTGGTAGAACCCTGGGTCTATGCAAAACAGTTAGTGGCTCATGCAATCCACCCTCACTATAAAATAATTGCTGCACTACCTGAAACCGTATCCATCTGTCATAAAGAAGGCATCGAAGTAAATGTCTGGACTGTTGATGATCCTAGCGCAATGAAGTTGATGATGGACTTAGGAGTCAACAACTTGATGACAAACACACCCAATATTGCACTCCAATTACAACAAAAGGAGCTTTCTAATGAATGACCCAATAGAAGTTAAGCACTTATCACAAATAACAGAACAGATTTTGGAACAAATCAATCATGTCGCCAAGGGTCTTAAATCCCGTAGAGAGAATTTGTTGGAAGCTCGGCGAAGTATGGCCAAAGCTACGGGGATTATCCGCGATTTTGATGATGTGGCACTTCTAACTATGTATGCCGGCGAGGTAGCACAAGTAACTCAGGCTTATGGCGAGATTAGTAAGCGTCTTAAAATCTTACAACGGCTTTTGCATTCGCCTTATTTTGCACGTATAGATTTTGTGGAAGATGGCTTTGATTTAGAACATATATACATCGGACGCCATTCTTTGATGGATGAAAAAACGCATGCTTATTATATTTATGACTGGCGGGCACCTATATCATCTATGTACTATGATCATGGAGTTGGACGTGCATCTTTTACAATACCGCCTGATATAAACGGCACCCCTCCACCAATAGAGGGTGAGATACTACTCAAGCGCCAATTTCAAATAGAAAATGGAGAGCTTGTCTACTCGTTTGACTCTGATCTTGCAGTAGAAGATGATATCCTTCGGCTTGAACTCTCCAAAATATCTGATGCCAAAATCAAAACAATTATTCATTCGATTCAAAAAGAGCAAAATACGGCAATCCGTAGCGAGGATAAAGATATATTGGTTTTTGGCCCAGCAGGGAGCGGCAAAACCTCTGTTGGTTTACATCGCTTGGCATATTTGTTGTACCGTCACAGAGAAACGCTGTCGTCTGCGCGAGTGCGCATATTTTCGCCTAGCCCAATATTTGCATCATATATCGAGGGTATAATACCCGATTTGGGTGAAGATGACGTAGAAACCCTGGATTTTCCTAGCCTTATTGAGAAATACCTCCCTGGTAAACGCGCATTCCATGATCAATATAAACAGATCGAATATCTTGCCAAAGCTCCGATAAATGACCCTTGGCGATGCTGGCTAAACGAAAAGTATTCGTCTGGCTTTATCATGTATTTAGAGGAATATATAAAAAATTATTCGCCATCATTTGAAGCAATTACTTTTAATCGAGATATATTGTGCGCAGGAGAACGACTTGCATCTTTGTATACAGACCGTACTACTGCTGGCACTCTGGCATCAAAGACATCAAGAATCATAACACATGTTAACCAGCGATATGATGAATATTTTTTACAAAGCAAACAAAGCATTACGGAACTCTTTAATACGATTCGTGACGATAATTTTTCTACAGGGGAAATACGTCGGCTTTTCGAAGAAGAGCGCAGCATTGTGCTTGCAGACCTTCGTAGCCGCCTAATGCCAAAGGCAAAGCGGATATACGAAAAGGTGCTAATCGGTTGGGCAAAAAAAAGGCGCAAAGAGACCGGCAATAATAATTTGCCTATTGGTTTTGCAAAAGAAGCTCTATCTCAAGAAAAGCTATACTTCGAGGACGCATTAATGCTTATGTACATTGATATCTTGATTGGTCGCATCCCGCAAGAGAAGCAGGTAAAACATATTTTATTGGACGAAGCTCAGGATGTATGTATTTTGCAACACTGTATATTAAAACGGCTATTTGCAAACTGTCACTTTACAATACTTGGGGATACTAATCAGGCACTTTATCATGGTATCAACATGCACAATCAGGCAGAAATTGTGGCAGAGTATCCCAAAGCCAAAGTGATCCCTCTAACAACCAGTTACCGCTCCACATATGAAATCAGTCGGTTTGCGGCTAATGTATTGGCGGACGGCCACGAAATTGATCTATCATCTTTGTATATGAGAAGTGGTGACGAACCTGTACTTATCAAGACCCTAAAACCCGCCGTAGCTACACTTGATATAATAAAAAATTTGCCCAAAGGATACAAAACAGTTGGGATTTTATTGACAACAGCGCATGCAGCAAGAACGTTTTATGACGATTTAATGATCGAAGCAGAGTCACATGAAAACATACCACCTATCAAGTTGATAGCCGATACAAATGCTGGCTTTGCGCCAGGCTTAATGGTTATGGCACTACCATTTGCAAAAGGGTTGGAATTTGATGCTGTAATATGTCCAGAGTACGGTCAAGATGTTTTTGATGGGCAATTTGGTCAGAAGATGCTATATCTGACTTGTACCCGAGCGTTGCATCAGTTGTATCTGATTCAAGTATAGGATTACAAAAAAAAAGACTGGTTCGCTAAGCATTTTTCTGCATATTTATGCACTTGTCCTGTCATTGCGAGGAACGCAGTGACGAAGCAATCCAGTTTTTACGCGAGTCTTGGATTGCTTCGCTGCGCTCGCAATGACGAGCATTGCATATATATGCATAATTTATGCTTAATAAGACAGCCCCTTTTTTATAACATGAGTGGTTATACCGATTCCAATTAAAAATCTTATTTGCTTATCGCGGTAAAACCGCTTGAAACGCTTGCTTCGCGTTTCAAGCCACCGCTTAGTCAAACAGGTTTTAATTTGGAATCGGTATTATTTATGCTTTTTTATATTAACCAACACAACCGAGTTCGCTGGAGCATAGATTGGGATATCAAAATCCTCTGGCATATATGTTGTTCTTTCTTCGACTGGATGTAATGTTAGGTCGTTTGTCCACCTTTTATCATCATCTATACGATACACTTTAATATCATATAGTCCGATTGGGTTACTCTTCATTTTGATTTTTGTAATGATATCTTTTGCGTCATTATTATTAAAATTGGATATAAAAACATTGATATCACCGTTTTCATTTTGTGCTGCTACTGAGTGGAGATAGTCAGGATAGCTGACTTCGACTTTAAAACGCTCTCCATAAACGCTGTACAGCAATTGGTATAAAAAATATTGTGGGCGGGGATTGCCAGCCCAGTCAAATAATCCTAACCTATGCGGCGCGTCATTCCAATGATCTGCCATATAACGCGCTCTTGAATACCATCCTTCAAACTCTGGCACAGAACAATGCATATCAACGATATGATATTGAAACGTTGCACTAAGCAGCTTTGCATCAGACAACTTTAAGATAGTTGCACCTAGTGATGCTGCACGTGCGCTTAAATATGCAAGCTCCTCCATGCCAAAGACCAAACTTACATTGAGCTCAGTTATATACATATCAACGCCAAGATCCTCAACAATTGGTCGTATTCTTTCGACTGCATTGGCTTGATCATGTGGGCAATCTTCGTAAATATTGTAAGAAACAAAATCAGGTTTAATATTTGCTTTTACTGCATGATTAATAAATTCGGTCATAAAATCAACAGTGTCTTGCCAGCAACCTGCCCATGCCATCCCGCCAATTTTTGCCTGAGGATAGGCTTTGGCAATCGCGTGTGCCGTCATTTGATAATATTCGAAAAATTCATACGGATCTGTAAACTTGTATGGGCAACCGCCTAGTTCTCCTATATTTATTTCGTTGCCCATAGCCCAGTGTGTTACATACTTTTTTTCTACAGAATAGCGGTGTACCAATGCTTCTATTACACTTTGCCATTCTGAAACACTGGTTGGCTGCCATATGTTTTCATCTATTACTGGATACAGAGCTTTTGGTTTAATTGTTATGTGCGCCATTATGTCTGCACCTATTGCATGTACAGAATCCATATAGGCATCCAACTTTGTCCAATCAAACACACCGCTTTCTGGATAAATGAAGAAAAACTCTTGGATAAATATGCGGATTAGTTTTGGTTTAAGTTTTTTTATACCGCTAACTACTTTGTCGGGCATTGGCAGCGTATTAATCCCACCAATGCCAAACGAATGGTCGCGATAACTGATTTCTCCTAAAGAGTTGTTAAAATCAACGGTTACTTCATGATTTTCTAGACCTGTATATTTTGTTTTCATGCCGAATGCTCCTTTAGTTTTTTTGCTAATAATCGATTTTGTAACATGCATTGTGTTTGGAGATTGGGAGACCGATTTTTCTTCTATTTATACCATACTAATAAACCTTTATACAAAACATGATGCAAAAGAATATGAAATAGTCCCACCCGAGCCAAAATTACGCTTACATGTACGTAATTTCAGCTCGGATGGGACTGTTTTTTTATTCAAAAATGTTTATTACTTTTTAGCCAACTCGCCGCAATCTTGCCTCTGCTAATTTTGGTCTTAGCAACAAGATAGCTACAGCAGCACTTATGGATGCAAGCCCCGTTACGACAGCACCATACTTTACCCCTTTACGTAGCTTTGTAGCTCTTGCGGCAATTTTTGCAACTTCGGACTCTAGTTCTTCCAGGTAATACTCGCTTATACCGCCAATATCATTCCAAAACCTATAGATTCGTTTTTCTTTTTCATCATTGAGTTGATTCATATTATCACGCCTTCCTTTTTTAAAAATGCACCAAGTTTTTTTCTCGCTCTAAATAATATTGATTTTACTTTACTTTCGCTCATATCAAACCGCTGCGACACCCCACGGATACTTTCTCCATGAAAGTACCGTAATACAAATGCAGCTCGTGCTGCCGTGTCTAGTTTGTCTAATCCTGCATTGATAGCATCTTGGACACGCGCGGATTCGTATTCTGCTTCTATAGTATTATTATCTGGGATACAGTCGCCTAGCTCACTTAGTAGCAGATCAATTTCTCCACCGCCTCGCCTGGCGGCACTTCTTGCTTGCCATTTGTTTATAGAAAGATTGCGTGCAATTTTTGCTAAAAAAGCACCAAGCATGTCTGGGCGTATAGGGGGGATAACGTCCCATGCCTTGTAAAGGGTGTCGCTTACTACTTCTTCGGCATCTTCGTTGACCCTAAGAATATTTATGCACACCTTGTAAAGCCGTAGGCCATACTTGAAGCGAGTCTCGGTTATTGCTGATTCGTCCCGATCGAAATACAAATCGAGAATATCGTTGTCTTCCACAACTACACCCCCTTGCATATATAGACACATGATTTTTTTTCTGGTTGCATTATCTTAGGTTTAGTAAAATGTGGTTGTGCCACTTTTTGGCCTCTATTTTATACACTGGATTTCTATTATCGCGCCAATCGATTGGGCTATTACGCTTTTGTCGGTCATGATGCATACCATTTCTGCTTTGTTTATACCCACAAATTGCCCTTCTAGGATAGAATGTTTGTCTGTTGTTATACGCACGGTTTCTCCTCTTTGCAAGATTCCACCGCCAAAATCCATTCTTTCTATCGGGAAGGTTTTGTAACAGTTTTTTAAGATGTCTTCACGTTGGTTTGGTTCGAATAACATTTCGCCGGTACCTTGCCTTAAAACATGTGTCATAGCTCTTATTGCTTTCATCATTAAAAAGATAAAAGCTGCACCAGAAAATGCGAAAATAATATTACCAATTGAAATCGGGATAGCATCCATTATTAATTTCTCCTATGCGTACATATTTATTTCTGTCAAATGAGCATACAACCCACCTCTTGCCATTAACTCTTCGTGTGAACCCATGTCTTCTATTTGTCCATCGTTTAGGACAATTATTTTGTCTGCTTTTTTTATTGTTGACAGACGATGAGCGATTATAACCGTTGTGCGGTTGTGCATTACATCTTCTAGAGCATCACGGATTTGCCGTTCGGTTTCTACGTCAACCGCAGCAGTTGCTTCGTCTAATATTAAAATAGGCTTGTCCCGTAGTACGGCGCGTGCTATAGAAACCCGCTGTTTTTGACCACCACTAAGCCTAAGGCCTCTTTCTCCGACTTTGGTTTCGTAGCCTTCGCTTAGCTCTGAAATAAATTCGTCGGCGCGAGCTACTTTGGATGATTGCCTTACTTCTTCAAATGTAGAACCCGGCGCACCGTAGGCAATATTTTCGGCAAGGGTATCGTTAAAAAGAAATACCTCTTGGATTACATTGCTCATACAATTGCGGATGCTAGAAAGTGACACATCTTTAATATTGTGACCATCCACATATATATCGCCTTCTATAGGGTCATAAAAACGATTTAGTAGATTTATAAATGTGGTCTTACCCACTCCTGTTGGGCCTACCAAGGCAACCCTTTCTCCAGGTTTTATTTCGACACTAACATTTTTTAGTACAGGTGATCCTTCTACATAATGAAAGTTCACATTTTCGTATTTTATATGCCCTTTTACATCTGTTAGGACATGCGGATTTTCTTTTTCTTTTATATCGATTTCTGCATTTAGCAATTCAAAAACCCGTTCGCCTCCTGCAATTGCATTTTGCAAATCTTCATTGATACGAGCAAGTGCAGTGATAGGTTGATAAAAAATAGCTAAGTACATAATAAATGCAACAATATCTGCTACTGGCGCATATCCATGGAGCGTCATATAACCACCATACGCGATAACAATTACCGTACCAACAGAGCTGAAATACTGGATTGCACTACTATACCCAGCACTAAGTCTTAGAGCAGAAAGTATTGCTTTGGCTTGATCTTTTGCATTTTTACTGATTTTTTTGTGTTCGCGTTCATGTTGATTAAATACCTGGATTTCTTTCATGCCAGAAATGTTGTCTTGCAGATTGGCGTTTAGCTCTCCAAGGAGTTCTTGAGACCTACGAAACCGAGGCAACACTTTCTTTGCAAATACAACAGATATCACAAACAAAATAGGCATACTAATCAAACTAAGAGCGGCAAGTGTTGGATTGATGACAAACAAAACAATTGCAACACCAATAAGTATAACAATATTAAACAAAATATCTGGTACTGCGTGAGCAATAAGCAGTTCAATATTCATGGTATCGTTGATTATACGACTCATGATCTGACCTGTTTGTTTGTCATGATAAAATTTCATAGATTGCCGCTGAAGATGGGCATATACATCACTTCGTAAATCGACAAGAAAATGCCATGCAGCATAATGCGTGTAATATGATCGGATATAATTGCATATAGCCAATCCAAAATATACGGCTGCTAAAATCAATCCCATACGTAGTGCCTCGTCAGCCAGACGCGGATCAGCATTGACGGCCATATCTGTCAGTTGACGCACAACAAGTGGAGCATAAAGTTGAGCAACCATAGCACCTACAATCGCAAGTAGAGCAATAATCAAATAAATCCAATACTTACGGGCAGATTTTACTATTTGAAACATTAGTTTCATGTGACGACTCTCCCTTTTGGTTTGTATATTTTCATAACAATCTATCATGGTTTTTGTACACGTTACAATATTGTAATATAGATGCAATTTTATGCAACCAATGCGAATAATTATGCACTGTCATTTTTAGTAAAACGGTATGGTGTCATACCACTTTTTTTGCGTGAAATGTACATTTTATGACTTTTGTTTGTTATTACAAAATGCAGTTATATGCAAATATATTCATTTTATTACCTGTACGTATTGCGCAATCTCTGGCAATCCCTCTGGGATTATTTCGCCTGGGGCAACAAGTGCAATCCCTGGTGGATACATAGCAATCGTTTCAGCTGCTATACGGCCCGGTGCTTTTTCCCATGATATAGTTTCTGTTTTATGATTGAGTGTCTGCCTGGGTGTCATTGCCATTTTGGGTATAACATTTGGTATTGTGTGATAACCTGTTTCTTGTTTTAAATCACACAGGTCGGATTCTAGTTTTATACTATAAGACCCAATAGCTCCCCACAATCGCCAAAAGCCTTCGTCGGTATCCGCAACAGATGTCATTGCCAGTACGTACTTGCCAATAGACATCTCAAACTCTATAAGGTACTGCTCAGATAGTATTTTTGCGATTTCTTTAGCATCTTTGTTTGTATTTATACGAAACAACAATTTACCAATGTCGATGTCAAAAATCCCGTGTTTTCCCACATTTTCTGTACCTGTAAGATTGATTGCCGTTTTGTCACCAGACGTTAAGGCCATTCTTAATCTTTTTAGACGCTCGATATATTTTTCAAATATTTCTGGCCTGTTCCACAACATTTTTAACATATAATCGAGCTGCCCCATCAACATATATGAAGGGCTTGTAGTCTGCATAGTCTGTAGAAACATTTTTAGCATAGTTTTATCCACTCGATTGCTCTTTACATGCAAAACAGCCATTTGACCAAGAGCAGGCAGTGTTTTGTGGAAACTCTGCACAACAATATCAGCGCCAAGTTCCAAAGCGGACACAGGGAAAGCATCATGAAAACAAAAATGCGCCCCATGTGCTTCATCAACAATTAGAATGCCGTTTTTTTTGTGGACAATTTTTGCAATTTCTTTAATATCTGAAACAAAACCTTCATATGTAGGGCTGACAACCAAAACTATAGCACCTTCGTCTATATTGTCTAGTGTATCTGGTTTAATGCCTCCCACAAGACCATCAGCAGTAATTTCTGGCAAAATATATGTGGGTAAAGAAACATCACTAAGCATCATTCCTTTATACATGCTTATGTGACCGTTTCTTGGAGCGTACAACTTGCGTGTCTTGTTGCATACTGCACAAATCGATGCAATTATCCCAGCAGAAGAGCCATTTACCAATAAAAATGATGCGTCTGCACCATAATAGTCAGCTATTGCTTCTTGCAAATCCTGTATAATCCCGGTAGGATTACTTAGCACATCCATCCCTGGTATTTCTGTCAAATCCAAATTTGCTAAACCTTGAGGTAAGAACATTGGATTACGTTTATGCCCCGGCATGTGGAAAGGATAAATGCCTTTTTTTAAATAAACCTGCATCTCTTCGTACACAATATCTCCCCTTTTTACGCGAAATACTCTACCACAAAAACAATAAGAAAAATAAATATATTCGTATTGTGGTTATTATTGTCACGCTTACACATTACGTATGTTCGATGGACGAATATCCGTATATATGTTAATTTTTACTCTCACATCGCGACCCGGTGTTTTTTTGTTGTGAAGTCCATAACGACTACGAAACGCAGCGTAATGTAAAAAGACCAACAAAACTGCGAAACGTAGCATGATATTATTAAGAACCTGTATTCAATAACCGGCTTATTGAATACAGGCTCTAAGACCATTACAAGGCTGCGACCGCAGCATGAGAGAGAGGATAACCATGCGCACAAAAATTACCCTTGCCTGTGTAGATTGCAAACAACGCAATTACCAAACTATGAAAGAAAAAAAGAATCACCCCGACCGTATGGAAACCAAGAAGTATTGCCGTTTTTGCAACAAGCATACGTCTCACCGCGAAACAAAATAGTTTTATAACCATAAACAAGTTATGAACAAAGTATAATGATAAACGCAAATGTGAATGTCATTTGCTTTACTTTTCTTAGCCCATTAAGGAGGCAAGATATAAATGGATAATGATAAAGATAAAAAAAATGTAGTTGAAGGCGGTACCGATGTAGTTTCTGGTGTGTTTCATAAATACCGTGCAGAGTTTCGTAAGATAGTTTGGCCTTCACGCGAGACACTTGCAAAACACACTGTTACTGTTGTAATCGTATCTGCTGCTTTTGGTGCATATATCGCTCTCAACGATGGCGTGTTTGGTTTCTTGTTCCGCCAGTTTGTAAACCTGGTTGGAGGAGCATAAATTATGCCTGACACAAACTCAGCCGAAACCTTATTTGATATAGAAACAGAAAGCATAACAGAAGATATCGAAGAAAGTATCGTAGAAACTGTAGCCGAGACAGGTCTTGACTCAATGCACGAAATCGGGCATAAAACAAGCAAGCAAGAGTCGAGTCCCCCAAAGTGGTATGTAGTCCATACCTACTCTGGTTACGAAAACAAGGTAAAAGCCAACATCGAAAAAGCAATAGAAAATAGGGGAATGCAAGATCTAATCGACCAAGTAGTTGTCCCCACACAAGAAACTGTAGAAATAAAAAATGGTGTAAAAAAGCGTGTCCAACGCAAAATATATCCAGGTTATGTTTTAGTAAAAATGGCAATGACCGACGAAACATGGTTTGTTGTAAGAAACACTACAGGTGTCACCAGTTTTGTGGGTCCAGCATCCAAGCCTATCCCCCTAACCGACGAAGAAATTATATCCATGGGTATAGAAATGCCGGATATCGTGCTAGACATAAGCGTAGACCAATTGGTAAGGATTATAGCCGGGCCATTTGATGGCTCTGTTGGCAATGTAAAAGAGGTTAATGCCCAAAAGAAAACCGTCACTGTTTCTTTGAGCGTATTTGGGCGAGAAACTCAAGTAGAGCTTGATTATCATATCGTGCAACGCATGTAAAAATTTATTAATAAACTTCTCCGCTTTAAGCGGTAGGTTATCTTTTAAAATGTACGCTCCATGGAGCAAGGCATAAAAATCTATATATAAAGTATAAGTGGAAGGGTTAAAACCCGCCAATACCACAAGGAGGAAACAAAATGGCAAAGAAAGTTAGCGGCTATGTTAAGCTGCAAATCCCGGCAGGCAAAGCTACACCTGCACCGCCGGTAGGACCTGCTCTAGGTCAAGCAGGGGTAAATATCCCTGGTTTTTGTAAAGAGTTTAATGAGCGCACCCAATCACAAGCTGGACTTATTATCCCTGTAGTTATCACTGTTTTTGCAGATCGCAGTTACAGCTTTATCACAAAAACTCCACCAGCAGCAATTCTTTTAAAAAAAGCTGCCAACTTGGAAAAAGCAAGCGGTGAAGCAGGTCCAAAAACCGTCATCGCAAAGGTATCTAAAGCGGACGTGCAAAAAATCGCCGAAATGAAAATGGTTGACTTAAATGCCGCCACCCTTGAAACCGCAATGAGTATGATAGCCGGCACTGCTCGTAGTATGGGCATTGTCGTGGAAGATTAAGGGAGGATACGGACATGAAAAGAGGAAAAAAATACAACGAGGCCGCCAAATTGGTCGAAGCCCAAAAATTATACGACGTAAATGAAGCACTTGATCTAGTACAAAAAACCAGCATTTCAAAGTTTGACGCAACCGTAGAAGCTCATATCCGCCTGGGCGTTGACTCACGTCACGCAGATCAACAAGTGCGCGGTGCTGTTGTTTTACCTCATGGTACAGGCCGCGAAGTACGTGTACTTGTATTTGCAAAGGGAGAAAAAGCCGCCGAGGCCGAAGCTGCAGGTGCCGATTATGTAGGTGCCGAAGAACTTGTAGCCAAGATCCAAGGCGAGAGCTGGTTCGAATTTGACGTTGTTGTAGCAACACCAGATATGATGAGTGTGGTAGGACGTATCGGTCGTGTACTTGGTCCAAAAGGCTTAATGCCAAACCCAAAAGCGGGTACCGTTACCGCAGATGTGTCCAAAGCTATAGCAGAAATCAAAGCCGGTAAGATAGAATACCGCCTTGATAAAACCAATATCATCCACGTACCCATTGGCAAAGTATCCTTTGGAACCGAAAAGCTAACAGATAACTTCCAAACCTTGATGAGTGCAGTAATAAAAGCGAAGCCCGCCGTTGCAAAAGGCACCTATCTAAAAAGCGTAGTGGTTGCTTCTACCATGGGACCTGGGATTAAAGTAAATCCAGTGAGAATATCCGAATAATATCGATCACATGTGTGGGGGCTGCCTTTGGCAGCCCCTTTTTTATGTTTATAAAGACGGACCACTCATTTCGTAAGCCCTAAAGCATACAAAACAATACCTGTCGCTACTCCCACATTTAGTGACTCACATCGTTTGTTCATTTCTATATTAACTTTAATATCACACAAACTCAGTAGCTCCTGGCTCAGTCCTTCACCTTCGTTGCCAACCAGTACCGCACGCTTTTCGCATGGTTGTACGTCTTTTATGTTTATTGCCTCTTTAACGTCGGTACCGATAATCTGATAGCCTTGCGCTTTTAAATCTCTAATTAAAGGCTCGATGCTTTTTTTTATTACATTGATATGAAAAATCATCCCTTGACTTGCCTGGATCACTTTTTGATTATACACATCAACGCTATTACTCATGACAATTGTATCGACATCAAAGGCAACCGCACTTCTGATGATTGTACCAAGGTTTCCCGGGTGATGAATTTGATCTACAAGTAAAATATTATTGCCGTACCCCGTTTCCTCTTTTTGGTGACATATACCAAGTATTTTGGTAGGCGTTGCCAAGGACGAAAGTTTTTGCATTACATCCTGTGTTACTTGATATGTTGGCACATCAAACTTTATGGTATTTTCAGTTGTTACTACTTCTTTAAGACTTGCAGTCTTCTTGGCCTCTGTTACAAGATGAAAACCCTCTACGATAAACAGTTTTTGTTTATCCCTCATAAACTTTTCTTTTAGCTTTACCCACTGCAAAACCCTAAAATTTGTTTGTGAATTGATGATTGCCATATCAATAACCCTCCTTGCAGACATTTCGCACCCATGCCAAGGCTTTTCCATATAAATATTATAACAGGGAGGGACTACCATGGAAAATATACGCGAATCCATATGGGGACTAGATGCTTTAGTACAACTAAATGACGGAACCAAGACACATGCGATAAATTTTGACAATGCTGCAACTACACCACCCTTTATAAATGCAATGGTCGAAATCAACGAACAAATGAAGCTCTACGGCTCTATTGGCAGAGGCAAAGGACAAAAATCAACCCATACAACTGACTTTTACGTAGAAGCACGGGAAACAATAAAAGAGTTTGTAGGTGCAAGAGATGATAGATACACTGTCTTTTACACCACAAATACAACGGATGGGATAAACAAACTAGCATCTGCACTAATCACATGCAAAAACGACATGGTTCTTTCTACAAGAATGGAGCATCACGCCAATGATCTACCTTGGCGAGTAAGAGCTCGAGTTGTATATGCAGAAACGGATAATCAAGGGCGGTTAAAAATCGACGATATAGAACATCTCTTAAAGCGTTATCGCGGAAAAATAAAATATGTATCTGTGACCGCTGCCTCAAACGCAACCGGATATATCAATGAAGTGCATCACATTGCAAAACTTGCTCATCTTTATGGAGCCAAAATAATTGTTGATGGGGCTCAAATAGCAGCTCATCGCGATTTTTCGATGCTAGGCTGCGAAGAAAACGAAAATATTGACTTCTTTGTGTTTTCTGCTCACAAATTATACGCTCCGTATGGTGGAGGAGCAGTTGTTGGACTAAAAGAAGAACTGGACAAACATATCCCAGCATTTTATGGCGGCGGTATGGTTGAGGCGGTTTTTGACAAACGGGTATGCTACGCACCAGCTCCAGATAGTTACGAAGCTGGATCCCCAAACTATCCAGGTCTTGTGAGCATGATAACAGCAATCAAAATGTTAAAGTCAGTCGGTTTTTATAATATCGCATACCACGAACAAGAGTTGATGCAATATGCGATACAAGGCTTAAAGCAAATTCCAGGTGTTATATTGTACGGCGATAACGATTACACCGACGATCGTGTTGGCATTGTTTTATTTAACGTAAATGGACTATCTAGCAGTGATACGGCTGATTATCTGGCAGGACATCATGGCATTGCGGTACGTCATGGTGCATTTTGTGCGCATCCATATATACGCCGCTTAACCAATGAACCAGAATGCATAAATTGCACACCACCAGCAGGTATGGTACGGATAAGTTTTGGTATTTACAACAATAAAGCAGAAGTGGACGCGTTACTTACTGCCGTAAATCAATTGGCCTTAAGACCGCTAATGTTTCAAAAGCCACAAAGGTCCGGTGGAAGAAAAAACGAGATTGGTCGCCCTTTTGATAGAGGGTAATATATAGCCAATGACTATAGTTGACGGTTAATTTTATATGTGTAGAATGAATAGTTATAGCAATTCCCCCTTTAAACGATCTCGTCAGAGCCGAAAATCGCGAATGCTTCAACGCATTTTCGGCGACAGACGAGGCCGATTTAAAGGTGAATTGCTATAGAAAAACGGAATTATCCCATGTCGCACGGATAAGCGGCTTTTGTTGCTGCAAAAATTACGAATGTACTGTGTAGCTGCTTATCCGTGCGCCAGGGGATAATTCTGTAGAAAAATTCAAAGGAGGCATTACAATGAACAAAGGAAAGATAACAGGTTTAGCCCACATTGGGATTTTTGTGAAAGACATCGACAAATCCATCGATTATTACAAACGTTTAGGTTTTACACTAGATAAAGAAGAGCAGCTTAGTATCCGATTAGCCTTTTTGAGTGCTGGCACCTGCTTGATAGAACTAGTTGAGCAAAAAGATCTACCAAAACGCTCTGCAGGCGTCGTTGATCATATTGCAGTAGTAGTAGATGACATTAAAGCAGCTATCAATAACGCGAAAGCACAAGGCATAGACATTGACGAATCTAAAATAAACGAAGTAGCTATTCTTGGTGGTGTAAAAAACGTTTTCTTTGAGGGACCTGACGGCGAACGGTTGGAGTTTTTCGAATATAAGTAATATGTACGCATTCATATGAAAACGATAACTAAAGGGGGGAGCATCATTTTAAAACTTAATAACGACTGGGACAATTTTCTCGCAAATGAGTTTCAAAAGGAATATTATCAAGAGTTACGTGCATTTTTAAAAGATGCATACTCCACCCGTACCATTTATCCAGACATGCATGATATTTTTAATGCATTCAAGTATACATCTTATAAAGAGGTAAAGGCAGTCATTGTCGGTCAAGATCCATATATTAATCCAAATGAGGCACATGGTTTAGCTTTTTCTGTATTACCAGGAGCAAAGACGCCTCCATCCCTTTGTAATATTTTCAAAGAGCTAAAGGATGACATTGGCTGCACGATTCCAGATAGTGGTCATCTAATAAACTGGGCTAACCAAGGCGTTATGCTTCTTAATACTGTACTAACAGTAGAAGCACGGCGTAGCCGTAGCCACGCACGTAAAGGCTGGGAGCAATTTACCGATACGGTGCTACAGCATCTTAGTGATCGGACAAAACCAATGGCTTTTTTATTATGGGGAAAAGATGCTCAGGCAAAAAGCCGACTCATCAACAACCCAAGTCATTTGATTTTGAATGCGGCACATCCAAGCCCACTAGCAGGGGGACGTTTTTTTGGATGCCGACATTTTTCAAAGACCAATGAATTCTTAATACAAAACGGAATAGAACCTATCAATTGGGAGTTATAGCCACTTTTAAACAGTCCCACTTGAACGGAAATTGCGAGCGTCTCTACGCAATTTCCGTTCAAGTGGGACTGTTTATGGGTGAATATATGCAGCATCACACGACTTATACGATTCTCGAAAATCATCGACAACACATCGCGAAAAACGGCTTAAAGCCGCCGATTTTCTGCTCGGTTGTCGACGTGATTTTCTGAGATTCGTATCACATATTACAAAGCGTCCAAATTTATAGAGCCAACACTAGCTACAGCCTGTAAAACATATGGTGAGTTGGGATTGCCGACTAGATTGTTTTTTAAAGATCCAATACTTGGTTTCTTTGCATTTATGCGACAATTTACGTCTTTAGGCAGACGCATGTGGATACCGCCGGCAGAGGATTTTGCGGTAATATTACCGTGTACTTCGTTGGCTTCTAACCGGATAGTCCCCGCAGAGCTTGCGAGTTTTGTTGTACCTCCTAGCTTACCTACTCGCACATTAATCTCACCAGCAGAAGAATCTAAATCTAGGTTGCCTACCCCCTGCCCTTCTACTTTTACAAAACCGGCAGATGCTTTTGCGTTGACATCGATAATCCCGCAACGTGTAATATTTATTCCTCCAGCAGAGGAGCGCAACCGTGCATGTTCGCCTATATGCCCATCTATATGGATAGAGCCAGCCGATGTGTTAACGTCAAGATTGCCACTCAGATTGGTTGTGCTAACATTACCTGCTGAAATTGTAGCTTTTATCTCTCCGTTAAAATCTACAGGTAAGTATACCATTGCCTTGAGCTTTACATTAAAACGAAATATTTCGAACCTAATTTTCGGGTGCTTTTCTTTGATGATGAGGCATCCTTTTTTGTTTTCTATCATAAATTGATCATAACGGCTGCGTCCTTTTATTATTACCCTGGGAGTCTCACCCTCTGGAACAGGAAGGACTATGAGTTCGCAAAAACTTAAAGTTACATCCAAGTTTTTAACATCGTGAATTGTCTCTTCTATATTGATTTCATATCCGCCTTTGATCCGAGTAGAGCTATTTGAGTTTGTGTATCCCCTAAAATCGTTTGAAAAATTATTTGCAAAATCACTCATATTAGTATACACACCAACATCGATTTTCTTGCCCAAATCACTGCCAATATTGCCAACCATCTCACCTACATGCCCGACAATGTCTTCTATAGAATCAATGACTTTGGATGAGTTTGGCCAGGGATTTTGGTTATTACCATCTGGGTTTGCACGGTACTCCTCGAGAACTTGTTCTGCAATTTGGCTAGGTTGACCTAGGTTTATGCATATTTCTTCTTCGGTCATACCATGTATTGCACCTTCGGCGAAATGTTCGTTTATATCTGCTATGATTTCACTTTTTGTTTGAAGATCTACTTGTGACAGTGCCTTTGTTAATTCATTTATGAAGTCATGCTTTTTCATGTTTTTGCCTCCTTTGTGGCTTATGCTTCCAATATTTTGTTGATGCCAGCTGAGATATTGCGCCATTCTTCTTCCACAGTCTGTAGATGATCTCTTCCTGACTTGGTTAGTTGATAATACTTTCTTGGTGGACCCTCTTGCGATTCGCGCCAATACGTTGTTACGTATCCTTCGTCTTTGATACGCTTCATAAGGGGATAAATAGTACCTTCTGAAATTTGTATTTCTGCTGAAATTGCTCCAACCAGTTCGAAACCATAACGATCAGCCTTGGATAATAGGCTTAGTACGCATAATTCTAATGTGCCTTTTTTGAGTTGTGTAGTCATATGCTCCTCCTTTCACATATATATTGGATTACGAATGTGCATCATTAGAGTTGTAACGAAATTACATTTGCGGTCATAAAAGTCTCGGGCTTTAACGAGCTTTTATGGCCGCTCATTCGGTATTTCGTTACAACTCTATTGTTATGTTTTGAATATGCTAACACATAGTACAATGCATTGCAAGGTATGTTGCAAAATATTTTTGTCACAAAAATGTAAGTTGGCAATAAAATAATACTCTATTATGCTTATAGTAAAAGAATGTTTGTATCATTACATATTTGGAGGATCATGTATGCCAAAATCAAATCAAGATGACACATTGGGCATCACAGACAAGACGATTTTCACATTTAGAGAAATTATGTACAGGGTATTAGCACTGATATTTTTAGTAGCTGTTATTGCCGCAGTGCTACTAATTGCAGAAGATACCAATGCAGCAGTAGATCTGCGGGATTGTGTTGCAAGCACTATAAATCTTTACATCATGTGATAAATGCGAATGCCTATATTCATTGTTCTTGTAGTTTGCATCTCACCAATTTATAATACCTACATAATCCAAAAAAAGGAGGTATTATAATGACCTTAGGCGATAAAATCCAAAAATTGCGTATGCAAAAGAACATGTCACAAGAGCAATTGGCTCATGGTATGAATCTATCTATGCAGACAATTACAGAATGGGAGACCGGTGCAATTACCCCAGAGGTGTCACACATTGTAGCTCTTAGTAAATTGTTGAATGTGTCAACAGATTATTTACTAAAAGAACCTACTACACCCAGTGTACAAGCTGCGCAAACAAGCCCTTTTGATATCCGTATCGGTCATTGGGCAGGTGATGATGAATATGAAGATGACGAGGACTTCGTTGATATCAGGGAACACATTGAGTTTACAGGCAATTTTCATTTAGACCTGTCAAAGGCTATTTATCCTATTGCAGTTTTGATTTACCTATTTATTGGCTTTGTACATGGATTATGGCACCCTGGCTGGGTTGTCTTTGTCGGAGCATGGATTTTGGAAGAACTTGTTGGATTTATAAAAACAGGCAAAGTTCGTATATCTGTGTATGGAGTTGCGGCTGCGATTTATATTGTGCTAGGTATCTTTTTTGTTACGTGGAGTACGGCACTCTTGGTTTTTGTTGTAGCTTGGATAATAGATGAAGTTGTAGTGCTAGATAAACCCGGCAAGAAAAAGAAAAAAAGAAGAAATGATGAATGGTAATATGCAATTATATTCACAAAACCTTTATGCAATAGTGCCAAGAAAAAATCGAATAATCTATATTTTTCGCGAAAAAAGCGGTATGACACCATACCGCTTTTTTTATACTGCTTATGCATATTTATTCGTTTTATCTGCATAAAAATCAACTTCTAACCCCTACACTAATAACCCCTTGTAGCGGCCTATAAGATGATGTATTAACCTTTATTTCTTCCACTTCTTCCCCATTTATAAATACATGCTTAAATACCTCAAATCGGTATCCCATTTGTGATTCTAACGTAACTACTCGCTGGCCTGGAGCCAATGTTGTGTCCACTACTTCTTTATATGGGTCTGGCGGGATAACATCAACCCTTCTACTCGAAAATTGCAAACTCCGGTTAGGGGGCCTTGTTTCGTTGCCATAGATGCTGACGCTTAGAGCATTGGGTTCTAGACGGCTCACAATTAATATAGGGTGAGCTGTATTATTCTTAAACTTGAAGTCATAATAATCGCCTGCAATAGTCGCATCAAAACCATAATCTGCATAACTAACCCTGGCAGAATGGTTGTGCCGCTGCACGACAGTCAGCTCTGACAACAAAACTGCATTATACAAAGTAGTCACAACCTGACAAATACCCCCGCCGACATCCTCTACTGGCTCTCCCCTCACCAGTACAATCGCTTTTTCATAATCACTATCAGGTAAATGGACTCCAATGAGAGCACTGGCAGAAAACACATCTCCAGGGAAAAGCATATGATTATGTATCCTATCTGAAGCACGTCGTATATTGCGCACACGCGGGTCTGCGTCATGATCCATTATTGACGTGCTGTATGTACCAATGGCAAAAACCTCAAAATTCAAATCATCTATTGTAAAACGAGGCGGTATAGTGCTTGTGTTAAAAACAACCGCACCACCTCCAAAAGAGTTGATCATTTCACCCAAACTCTCTTGAGCAGATTCGGTATCAACAGTAAGCCCATCCGCTTCTTCGATAATAGAGATTTGCCCGCTGTCATACGCAAAACTAGCATTTTGGGGTGCTAGTTCAACCTGACTGACAATTTCTTGTAATTGGGCTTCTATTTTGGATTGGTTATAATCAAGAGCTGGCTCTAGAGTCACTTTGTGCGGTCGACCAAGTAGTCGCGCTATCCTAGAAGGGAGGTTGCGCCTATTGCTATAATCTCTAGCAACTTGGATTACCTCTGTAAAATCTAGCTGTATACCCAAATCCTTATAACTCCGTTCGGCTACAATTTGCCCTTGATGGATAAATGTGATGGTGATTTCATCCAAACTGGGTTGGAACTGCTGCATTAGTGCGGCATCAGCTTCTTCTGAGGTTAGCCCCCCTACAGGCAACCCATGTATATACATATTGCTGTAAATACTGCCAGTTGGAGGCGGTGGGTTTAAACTCAATACAGCAACCAATAAAATAAGAACCCCCGCCGCCACTGCCAGTATGCTTAAGGTTTTGTTGGAGATATTTCTGCGCATGATTCACCTCTTTTTTTATACATATATATTTGTATGAGTACAAAAAAATGAAAAGACCTTTTTCGCACTGGGTACCGATATCAATTTCAAAGTTAATTACATACAATGAGATATAGCAATTCCCCCTTTAAACGGTCTCGTCCGAGCCGAAAATCGCGAACGCTTCAACGCGTTTTCGGCGACAGACGAGACTGATTTAAAGGTGAATTGCTATAAAAATATAGTCGATTGGCTATAAAGAGGCGATTGTATGAGCATATTTACTTCCTATGTATATGAAGCAATGATCCAAAGCTTGAAAACACATTATTCTTTTTTGGAAATTGATGTAATTGGCAATAGCCGTATGGGAAAGCCGATTTATGCACTTACACTTGGATACGGACCTGTATCACTCCTTGTAAATGCAGCACATCACGCCAACGAATGGATAACAGCACTTTTGCTGACAAAATTTGCAAAAGATTGCGCTAAGGAAATAAAACCTGCTTGGGACAGCTGGACAAACAATAAAGAGCCAGGAGGTACAAATGCCTGGTACGAGCAAGTTACACTACACATGGTACCGCTCGTTAATCCTGATGGAGTAGACCTAGTAACAACCACATCATCACACAATAATTGGAAAGCCAATGCTGTAGGGGTCGATCTAAACTCCAATTATCCTGCATCTTGGGAGCAAGCAAAAGCACATAAATTTGCAAGAGGATATACAGCCCCAGGCCCGCGTGATTATGTAGGCCCAAACGCATTATCAGAACCTGAAAGTATGGCAATGACAGCCTTTACTAAGTATGTTGATCCTGCTTTTACAATAAGCCTTCATACCCAAGGAGAAGAAATTTATTGGCGATACAAAGACTTTAATCCTCCAGGTGCTTTAGAGCTAGCACTTGGTTTTTTTCGTGCCAGTGGGTATCATCTTGAAGATGTCCCTGCCGAATCATCACATGCAGGGTATCGAGATTGGTTTATAAGTCACTACAACCGTCCCGGATTTACAATAGAATGTGGATTAGGGACAAGTCCATTACCTCTTTCAGACTTTGACGAAATATACAAAAAACTGCACCCATTACTATATTTTGCTATTCAAAACAGTTAATACGAATCTCAGAAAATCACGTCGACAACCGAGCGGAAAACCGGCGGCTTTAAGCCGTTTTTCGCGATGTGTTGTCGGCGATGATTTCCGAGAATCGTATAATAATGTGATTGCAAAAAACAACTTTGTCACAAGACATTAATTTGACACCCTACTCCAAAAAAGGTAAACTCCAATTGTGCAATTGCGCACAAAAATTGGAGGTGTAGTAGATGATAACGGCAGTCATTATCACTGCCGCTGTAGCTGTTATCTGTGGAATAGTTATTGGTTTTTTCCTTGGTGTTATCCATAGGAAGAGAATTGCTGAGTCTTTATTAGGCTCTGCCGAGATACAAGCAAAGAATCTAGTCGAAGAAGCCAAACGGGCCGCAGAAAGTCGGTCTAAAGAGATGCTGTTAGAAGCAAAAGAAGAAAGCATCCGCACAAAAAGCGAGGCTGACAGAGATGCGAAAGAGCGCAGAAACGAGTTGCAGCGTTTAGAAAAACGCTTGTTACAAAAAGAAGAAGTATTGGACAGAAAGCTAGAAAATTACGAGAAAAAAGAAAATCAACTTCAAAAACAAAAAGAAAAATTGGAAGACAAAGAGCAAGAAGTAGCTCATGCATTATCCCAGCATCATCAAGAGCTAGAACGGATTGCAGGGATGACATCCGAAGAAGCAAAGCAAAACCTAATAACCTTAATAGAACACGACGCCAGGATAGAATCAGCAAAACTCGTGCGAGAAATCGAAGCAAAAGCAAAAGCCGAGTCAGACAAAAAAGTTCAAGAAATATTGTCACAAGCTGTACAACGCTGTGCAGTCGATCACATTGCCGAAACAACTGTTTCTGTAGTAAGCCTACCCAGTGACGAAATGAAGGGTCGTATTATAGGAAGAGAAGGCCGTAATATCCGAGCATTAGAGTCCCTGACGGGGATTGATTTAATAATCGATGACACACCCGAAGCTGTTATTTTATCTGGATTTGACCCTATGCGCCGCGAAATTGCTCGTATCGCATTAGAAAAATTAATAACCGATGGACGGGTACATCCTGCTCGCATCGAAGAAATGGTAGAAAAAGCACGCAAAGAAGTAGATGCACAAATAAAAGAAGAAGGTGAGTCTGCAACCTTCGAAACAGGTGTACACGGTGTACATCCAGAGCTTGTGCGGCTACTTGGTAAAATGAAATTCCGGACAAGCTACGGTCAAAATGTGCTCAAGCACTCGATGGAAGTAGCATACCTGAGCGGTATTATTGCAGGCGAACTGGGAGCAGACATTACTTTGGCAAAACGCGCTGGCCTTTTACATGATATCGGCAAGTCTGTTGATCATGATGTAGAAGGGAGCCATGTATCAATAGGTGCAAACTTATGCAAAAAGTATAAAGAATCTCCGCTAATAATCAACGCAGTAGAAGCGCATCACGGTGATGTAGAGCCTGATACAATTATCGCTGTTATTGTACAAATGGCAGATGCCATATCAGGAGCACGCCCTGGCGCTCGACGCGAAACATTAGAGGCATATATAAAACGCTTACAAAACCTAGAAGCAATAGCTGATAGTTTCAAGGGAGTAGAAAAATCTTTTGCCATACAAGCTGGACGCGAATTACGTATTGTAATTCTTCCAGAAGAAGTTGGTGACGCTACCCTTAATCTATTAGCCAAAGACATTGCAAAGCGTATAGAGGACGAACTCGAATACCCTGGTCAGATAAAACTAAGTCTAATAAGGGAAACACGCGCCATCGAATATGCGAAGTAAGAAGCTATATTCATAAGAAAACCGCGCTATGCGCGGTTTTCTTTTAACTTTTAACTACCCTACATTCTCTTCAAAGCTATCACATTCTGTATCGCATTTATTATGAGGCTCTGGACAGGAGTTGCCCACTACGATATCTGTAAGATTGCAACAATGAGACGGGGTATCGTTGTGCTTACAACGGCTTACATTGCACTTGATGTGTGAATTTGCTGGCATATCATTACTCCTTTCATTTAAATATAGACATATTCTACCCGTGTGGTATTTATATATTCCTGTACATGTCGAATGTACGCAGGTCATTTTATTATATTTTTCACATGATTTTGCTAACATGTAGTAGACTCTATATTCTTTAGATGAGGTGTTATATGGACTTAAAAAAATATGTACGTGACATCCAAGACTTTCCAATCCCGGGTGTGCTTTTTCGGGATATCACTACGGTTTTAAAAGATGCTACAGCTCTTACTTATGCTGTAGATGCTATGATTGACCTACTTGGCGGCCTTGAATTTGATACAATTTTGGGACCCGAATCAAGAGGCTTTATATTTG
>Ga0123355_10002192_pt1 | contig 27553 bp, 20 predicted proteins | sample TergutEmb28metaG_3_FD_89872 | JGI IMG/M metagenome (GOLD analysis project Ga0123355, IMG submission 89872) | Embiratermes neotenicus P1 segment gut microbial communities from Petit-Saut dam, French Guiana - Emb289 P1 | ecosystem: Host-associated > Arthropoda: Insects > Digestive system > Gut ... | reverse complement strand
GGAAGGCTCGGTCAGATACAACACCGCGCCAACCGCGCCAAGCGATGTACCAAGTAACCCAGGCTACAGCTTTGGCGGCTGGAATCCGGAAGTCGGCCCGATAACAGAAGACACCACTTTCTACGCAATCTGGACACCAGTGTATGTAGACTATGTATTCGACTGGGGCTTAACTGATGTAACAAACCCGGAAGGCTCGGTTAGATACAACACCGCACCAACAGCGCCAAGTGATGTACCAAGCAATCCAGGTTACAGCTTTGGCGGTTGGAATCCAGAAGTCAGCCCGATTACGGAAGACACCACTTTCTATGCAATCTGGACACCGGTGTATGTAGACTATGTGTTCGACTGGGGATTAACGGATGTAACGAACCCGGAAGGCTCGGTCAGATACAACACCGCACCAATAACGCCAAGCGATGTACCAAGCAACCCCGGTTACACCTTCGGCGGCTGGAATCCGGAGGTAGGCGCGATAACAGAAGACACCACTTTCTATGCAATCTGGACACCAGTGTATGTAGACTATGTATTCGACTGGGGATTAACCAATGTAACCAATCCGGAAGGCTCGGTCAGATACAACACTGCGCCGACAACGCCAAGTGATGTGCCAAGCAACCCCGGTTACACATTCGGCGGGTGGAATCCAGAAGTCGGCGCGATAACAGAAGACACCACTTTCTATGCAATCTGGACACCAGTGTATGTAGACTATGTATTCGACTGGGGATTAGTGGATGTAACGAATCCGGAAGGCTCGGTCAGATACAACACCGCGCCGACAACGCCAAGTGATGTGCCAAGCAATCCAGGTTACAGCTTTGGCGGTTGGAATCCAGAAGTCGGCGCGATAACAGAAGACACCACTTTCTATGCAATCTGGACACCGGTGTATGTAAACTATGTATTCGACTGGGGCTTAGCGGATGTAACCAATCCGGAAGGCTCTGTCAGATACAACACCGCACCGACAACGCCAAGTGATGTGCCAAGCAACCCCGGTTACACATTCGGCGGGTGGAATCCAGAAGTTGGCGCGATAACAGAAGACACCACTTTCTATGCAATCTGGACACCAGTGTATGTAGACTATGTGTTCGACTGGGGATTAACCGATGTAACCAACCCGGAAGGCTCGGTCGGATACAACACCGCACCGACAGCGCCAAGCGATGTACCAAGCAACCCAGGTTACACCTTCGGCGGCTGGAATCCGGAAGTAGGTCCGATAACCGAGGACACAACCTTCTACGCAATCTGGACACCGGTATATGTAGGCTATGTATTCGACTGGGGATTAACCGATGTAACCAATCCGGAAGGCTCTATCAGATACAACACCGCACCAACAGCGCCAAGCGATGTACCAAGCAACCCGGGTTATACCTTCGGCGGTTGGAATCCGGAGGTAGGCCCGATAACAGAAGAAACCACTTTCTACGCAATCTGGGCACCGGTGTATGTAAATTATGTATTCGACTGGGGATTAACCGATGTAACCAACCCGGAAGGCTCGGTCAGATACAACACCGCACCAACAGCGCCAAGCGATGTACCAAGCAACCCCGGTTACACATTCGGCGGCTGGAATCCGGAAGTCGGTCCGATAACAGAAGACACGACCTTCCACGCAATCTGGACACCGGTATATGTAAGCTATGTATTCGACTGGGGCTTAACTGATGTAATCAACCCGGAAGGCTCTGTCAGATACAACACTGCGCCAACCGCGCCAAGCGATATACCAAGCAACCCGGGCTACACCTTCGGCGGCTGGAATCCGGAAGTAGGCCCGATTACGGAAGACACCACATTCCATGCAATCTGGATCCGTAATGAAGTAACAGCAACCATAACCTTCGTGGCTACAACCAACGGCACATTGGCGGACGGTTCAACAGCGCGAACTGTAACATTACCTGCGGGCGCAACTATAACCGGCAGCGATGTACCGGGAACCATGGCCAACGAAGGCTGGGTGTTCTCACACTGGGAATTAAACGGTGCGCGTGTCGAGCCGGTGGGCAGACCAGCCGTAGACGGTCAAAGGTTTTATGCTGTATTTGTACCTGTAGATGATTGGACATCGACCACCACCATACTCATCAGATACTTCGATATAGATGAGTACTTGGACGGAAATGCAAACCCATTTGACGTAAGCTGGGTAGAGATTGCTTACAGGCCCGGTGTTCCGGTTTCCTACGTATATACTGTACTGGGCATACTGGATACTCCACTTGTAAGATATATCCACGAACGCAACCCACTAGGCCCTATAGGTGATGTGCGCTTTGTTGTAAATGATGACACTATAGGTGCCGGCTGGTTCCAAATGGATCCAAATACTCGTCAGGTAGTATTTAGCAATATTGCTACCGACGGAACAAACACCATCGATGTATTCTACAGGAGAGCAAACGTAGCGGTACAAGTACGTCACGTAATAGTAGACCTAAATGGCAATATTCTGGAAGAAATTGCAGATGAGCCCGCAATGGTCAGAGACGGAACTGTATTTGCTCCGGAACTCTTAGCCCAGGGCGACCCGAGAGTTACCATAACAGGCGAATTTGAGTTTGTGGGTGCCGGCGATATCAACAACCCGGATCCTGGCTTCGAAGCGCGTCAAATGGTTGCCAAGTATGGCGAAGACAACACAATAGTATTTGTCTACCGGATTCAAAACTTGACACCGACAGGACAATACTACTACGTGCGACACTTTGTAATCATGCCAAATGGCGAGCGCGTGCTTATGGATACCAACCGTATACCCGCATTTTGGGTTCCGGCTTCGCCATTCACACCTGCTGCACCGCCGGTAGAAGATGGCAATAACGCAGGTTTACCGGAACAAGATGCTCCAACAGGCGATGGATATTGGCCGGAACAAGACATTCCAACCGATGATGAATACGACCCAGAGCAAGACGCACCAACCGACGAAGGATACTACCCAGAGTACGATGACCCAACCGACGAAGAATACTACCCGGGGCAAGATAACTCAACCGACAATGGATACGACCCGGAACAAGACGACGCAGCAGACGATGAAGATTCTATCTACCCGGAATATCACAGCTTTACTGTTCTTTCCGGAGCAGGCGGATTATTCCTAGGTTCAGCAATATCTGCACTGGTTGGTTTCGAAGTTGAACTGCCGGAATTGTTTACACCATTCTCTGTTCAGCTGTGGATAGCGGATCTTCTCACACATCACTATGTTGAAGCATCTATGGAAGAAATTCAGAATATTTTTGCAGCATACGGAATAAGCAGCTTCGTTACTTGCGACGACAGCTATATCAAGCATGGCGGTAATGTCTTAGACTTGATATACACCTTGGAAAACCAATATGCATATGTAACAGTGCATCACTACCACAATGGTGTGCTACTTGGTTCTGACATGTTTGTACAAGTTGCAATAGGCTCTATGTTTAATGCAACACCACGTGGCTTTAGTGTTGGTGGTACAAGCTTAGTGCCTATACTGCCTATAGCCAACAACCCAAGAACCATTGTTGCAAACATGGGCGGCGGAGAAAACCACTTTGTCATTCACTATGAGTTCGCACCGGAAGATAGTATTATTCCTACACCGACTTCGGTATATATTGAATTTGTGGAATATGGCAACCATAGTCATGTGCTGCGCCCGCGTGCTTACTACACCACATTTACAGGAGTATCACAGGAAGTTGACATTAGAAGCCTGCTTATCAGCGACCGGGTATTTATCCATGCAGGTTACTATTGGATACTTGTCGGAAGCCCTGTTCAAATGGTTACTATGATAAGCGATGGGGACAGCTTTACAAAAACATTTGAGTTTAGACGCGGCGAACCTGTAAGGGAACCGCAATATCCTCCGCTTCCGCCATTCGAGCCGCCAACTACTCCGCAACCTGAACCGCCGCAGCCGCCACAGCCAGAGTTGACCCTGCCTCCTTCTGAAACACCTTTTATACCATGGAGGCCACGCCCGCCGGTACAAACCATTGAATATCCAACCGACGATGCGGAAGCGCCAGCACTTACACCTGTCGACCCTACACCAACTTCACTCATTCACTATGCGTTTATGATTGGCCATTCAGATGGTACCGTTCGTCCGCATGCAAATATTACACGTGCAGAGGTGGCAACCATATTCTTCCGTTTGATAACAGACCAGCATCGTGCAAACATTTGGTCTCAAACAAACACTTTTGCCGATGTCCAATTAGAAAGATGGTTTAACAACCCAATTTCTACAATGGAACGCGGCGGATTGTTCGCAGGTATACCGTTGGGAGCAAACTTTAACCCGAACCAAGCTGCAACCCGTGCAGAATTTGCGGCAATGGTAGTTAACTATCTGGGACTTGGCCATTACCAGATAACAGGCGGTAATGCGTTTACAGACATCGAAGGCCACTGGGCAAGCGACGCAATTAATGTAGCATATTTGAAAGGCTGGGTTAACGGCTTTGGCGACGGAACATTTAGGCCTGACCAAACCATTACCCGTGCAGAAGTTACCGCGCTTGTCATTCGCGCGCTTGGCCGTATGCCGGAAACACCGGTGTTGCTGGATGGTTCGACGATGTGGTCTGACAACGCTAATGTAAACGCTTGGTATTTCTGGTATATCCAAGTGGCTACAAACTCTTACAGCGCAGACTGGACCCGATTGATTGCACCAAGAAACTGGCGCAGCCTTGAAAGGCCATACTCTACCCCAAATGATATTTTTCGTTAAAAGTTAAGCAGCAAAAAACGCCTATCCGGTTGTCAACCCGGGTAGGCGTTTTTGTTTTCTTTACATTCCCTTTTTCAACATCAACAACTTTTGCCCAGGCGCAATTTTCCCGTGGCCTTCAAGTTCGTTTATGGTTACCAACTCATCGAGTGGGGTATTGTACTTTTTGGCAATTTTCCAAAGATTATCACCGGGCTGGACGATATACACGGTCATACTGGCTTGGTTGGCCAAAACTTCCGGGTCTATATCACCAATTTCTACGTCACAAATAATGTTGATTTCTTGCGCCTTTACTACCTGTGTGCCAAATGTAAGCTGGAAACGTACTTCTGTTTCGCGGGGGCTTAACATGTTAAATGCCACGTGATCGATGGATGTGTCTACATTTACGCTCATGCCCGGGGCCGCGCCTTTGGCTTCTATTACTTGGCGGTATGGTATAACGGTGCGATAGCTGGCAAGCGGTGTTGCGTCGCTTTCTGCTACATATAAAATGTCGGTGTTTATTGCGCCTTCTACAATTATTTTATCCTCAATTACCCGCACTTCGTCTAGGTGAACTTGCCCTTTTACCCGGAAGATTTGCAACATATCCGGGGAATTTTCCCCAAGGGAAACGACTTCTTTTACAGGGGTTTGGTTGCGGTTTAGGCATACCAGCTGCGGGTAGCGCACCGCTGTTTTGGTAAAGTTTAACTGCTGGTTTATGCTATAAGCATCTTCTAAAATGGACAGCGTTTCGGTGCTATATACTTTCATTTCTACGCCTACGGATATTTCCACTTCCAGTACACGGTCTTCGCCGTCTTCGTCCGGGCGAATGGTGATATGTTGGTCCAGCACTTGTAAATTTACATCGGCCAGCATATTATCCCTTGCACCGGAAATATCTATCGGGCCGTTAAATGGCAGTTCGGATTCCAGAAACTCTATGAGACTGTCTTCGGTATCGCCCCGGTAAAGGGTGGTTAGCAGCAACTCGCCTGTAAGGTTGACTCTGCCATTTGACAGGCGTATATCACGGTTGGTAATGTTTGCCGTAGCTTGTAAAATTTCACGCAAGTTGGGCTTGGTGGCGGGCAGTATAATTTGGTCTTTTACTTGGAAGCGGTCTACCCTATGCTCTATTGTGCGGTTTACGCCCAGGCTGGTTTTTAGCAGTTGGTTCTCCGGTACGTCATTGATATGTACAACCATTTCGTGGGCGTCGCTGCGCTCGGCAGTGACAGAAAGGCTTATAACGGCACGGTAGTTCACTTTTCGGTCGTTTACTACCCTATAGTCGATATTGACGATTTCTGCCTTTACACGCACCCACATATCTTTATTTACGCCTTCTAAGTTTATGAAGTCGTCTATGCCGCGGCTTAACTGAATAGATTGGACAGACTTATTCAATTCTTTTGCTACATATAGCACAGATATGTTCAAATGCCCTACATAATTTACCCTATCTGTTCCTGCTTCTGTATGATCGATAATTATTTTTTCTTCTGTTTGCAGCAACAATGCCATGTCCGGTTTTATGTCCGGAACAATAAGGTCGCCTTCCAACATAATTTGAACGTTTTCGTTGCCTACGGATTGGTCTAAAAATACTTGCTCTTTTACGAGTTCAGCCATGGTTAGCCTCCATTTCATTTGGTGGTGTGCAGAATAAAAAAGCCCCTATCATCCACTATGTCCTTTGACATTGTATGATAGAGGCTTGTTATTTATACCAATATTTTATTATGCTGGGGTTTCTTCACAAAGGGTAATTTCTACAGTGTTGGTGAGGACATCTGTATAGCTAAAGGATAAATGACGTGCATGATTAGCACCGCTACTTAATAGGACGGTAAATATGCTAGGATATGCATTAGATATTATGCCCCGGCTTATTATAGATTTGTGACGTCCTTTATTGGTTTCTAGTTGAACTGTACTACCGATAATCCGCCGGATATCGTTTCGTACTTGGGATACATCAGTTCTATCAAACAAATGCTTCACCTCTTCTAAAATAGTTTGGTTGTCCGCCCTTTGTCCAGAACCCTCCTTCCCAAAAAAACATTATTCGAATTATACCATACTTAAATAGAATAAGCAAGGAAAGTAATATTGCCGAAAGCATCTATACTATAAGCCGTAAGTGGTAGAATTTGCTCGAAAAATGTGATTGGCACGTACGTAACGCCATTGTTGTTATATGGCGGTGCCTCTAGTACCCGCGTCATATCTTGTGTGTGGTACTCGTTAATACCCCAATACAGCCAACTTATCAGCTGTACATTATTACCCGGGACAACATGCCATATATTGGCGCCAATGCCATTGCGCCCAACGACATGATATCCGAGTTGCTCGGTAATATTACGTAGCGGAACCATCATCAAGTTGTAGGCGTGGTCGTTTTCAAGAAGTTGGTCCGAAGATATACTTGCGGTTCGTATACGAGCTTTTCTAAGTTCAAGAGAAAAAACGCCGCTTACCATAGAAGAAAGCTGGAACTCGTCGAAAAGAATGGTGATGCTGGTGCAAGTCATAAAAAAGGCTTGCTCGTCTAATGAAACAGACGGGGCAGCATAGAAGTTTTCCGGAGTGCGGCGCATTCTTTCTGTAAGCATCCGGTTGGCAAGCGGGACAATATCATACTCCATTGCGTCTCTAATTGTAAGAAAATCCCCTGTATATGGGCAAAAGTTAACACTGCGTACCAATGTACGATACATAGCAGCAGACACAGAAGCGCGTATCACAATAGAAACCATACAAGATGTTTTAACTATTTCGTCGCTGAAGGTTACTGACCTTGCACGCATACGCCTTGCTTCATTAATTATTTCATCTATCGTGTTGTCGATGCGCTGGTTAATACGATAATAGGGTTCCCCAAATGCAGGTGCTATCATATGAATATCGCCAAGAATATTTAACCCCATTTGCCTGGATGGCAATTCTTTTCTAACGAGCCAATCATCGTCCGGTTCGGGTTGCCCCGGATATAACCAGTCACAAGGTGGTGTATCGTCTATTACGTCATCCGGTGTACCATTTGGGCCGTTTTGCCCATTTGTGTTAGCGAGTGCTGAAACCGGCAAAATGGCTATGCAAATTACAAGAATGAAAAAAAGCAATTTCTTTTTGATGCTATGCCTCAAGGTATTCACCTCTATTCCTTCATGTCTTAACATTTAATCATTAGATTTGCTGTAATGCAATTACAAATACATTACACTTTGACAACAATTAAAGTTGTTTTTAAACGCCCATAGCAAGCCTTTAAGACGATTTTGAAAAACGCCTGCATGCAGGCGTTCGGACTGGCGACAAAGTGGTGCCCCACTATCAATGAGGCACATTATAATACCTGCTAGCAGGTATACAGACTGTAGGCAAACCTGCAAAACAACGGACGCGCACTGCGCGCCCCTACGCACAAATGGCGAAATTACGGTGTTTTGTAGGGGCGGCCATTGGCCGTCCGAGGTTAAAATCGTACTTTGTCTTCAGTCTGAATACTTGCTAGCAGGTATAGATTTTTTGCAAAAAAGCAATTTAAGGCGTACTAGGTCCATTTGCTATGAAAAAGCGCGTTTCGTATAGAGCAATTTCCTGGCAAACAAAAAAAACGCCTGACGCCTGACGTTTTTTTGTTCTCTAGGAAATTGCTTTTACAACGCAACCACTATGCCGCCCCTACTCCCATACGTCGTGGTAACACCCTTGCTCTCATGAATAATGATATCCTTGGCATTTAAGTGTTCGGCCAGTGTTTCTTTAAGTTGTACTGCTTTTTCGTATGCTTTAACATGGGTAATGCTAATGATACGGCTTTCTATATCCGGCGTGCTTTCTTTGATGATATTTACCAGGCGCGCTAACGCCTTACTATATCCACGGGCTTTATCCAGCATTTTTATTTCGCCGTTGTCGGACCCGCAAATGGGCTTTACGTTTAGGAAAGACGCAATTTTGGCAACATAAGGTTTAATGCGCCCTGTTTTAACCAAGTTGTCAAACTTATCTAATATAATGTACGTGTTCATGCCCTTTATAAACTGGTTTACTTGCTCTACTACTTCACCTGCACCCAAACCGTTTTTTAAAAGTTCGGCAATTTTTAGTGCAATAACACTTTCGCCAACAGATGCGGACAGACTGTCGAAAACATGGATAAATTTTTTACCATACTCCTCAAGATACATATCCTTGGCTGTCATGGCACTTTGATAGGTAGCACTAAGCTTGTTGGACAATGTTACCGCAAAAACATTTTCACCTATTTTAAATTGCTCAAGAAACAGAATTGGAGATGGGGCGGAAGTTTTTACTGCCACTGTGCTGGCCTCCATATGTTCTAAATACTCGTCTTGGTTAAAATTTTCGTCATCCGGGTATACTTTGTCTTCAATTTGCAAGTTTATTGGCACATGGGTTAATGTACAATCTGTGCTGTCAATTAAGTCTTTGTTAATGTCACAGCTACTGTCAACAACAATATGATTTTTCATCACTTACCTCCCTTGGGTTAATTCTAAATGTATCGCCGAAAAGGATACTTTTGGAATTTGGTAAAGTATAACATGAAGTGGCGGCAACCGTCTATTCTTCTATTAAAATTGCATGGCGAATATCACAAAACGACACAGTGACACCGGAGCCCGATATGCGGCCGGCATCTGTAAAAATGCGTCCGTTCATTTCTATAGTGGTGCGCGGCATAGGAATAGATAGCTCTGTCGTTAAAGTCTCTGTGTCTACATAGATGCGCCCTTCCCAGTAATAGCCGGTAAATGCAGACCGCGCCCATCCCGGCTCCTGCGGCGCGTCACTTTCCAGTATGGATATAAAATGCATGTTGGCTATGGCCTTTGTGTAGGCTGAAATAAGGTCGTTTTCGGTGGAAACAGAAAAATCGTCTTGTGTGGCCGGGGCCAGTCTAAATGCATCGGCATAAACCACCAGCCCCAGCCGCGGAAAGCCAGCAAGTGCTTGATATGTTCGCAAAATTTCTGCTGCTGCTTCCTGCAAATGATAAATGTGGTCGCTTCGCGAAAAATGGCTAACCCCCAGCGGAAGCACCATCATTGGATGGTGTGCCTGAAATTCGTGATAAAAAGGCGTAAACTGCTCGATTATATCCCCTACAAAGCCGTCATTATCCCGCTGTGCAAGCAAAGAAACGCCAACCCAATCCACAGCGTCATGCCCGGGGAAAAACGGGTTGCGCGTAGTGGATTCCACGCCGGGTGCAACCCACACAAACGCCACCTGAGGTGCGTGTTGCAAAAACAATGCCCGCGCGTATCTGAATATGACGGAATATTCTTGTGGGATCATTCCATGCCCGGGCGGATAAAAGGCAACAAACATTGGCAAATTAAACGCCCCAAGCCTTTGCGCAAGATGAGATATTTTATCCCCTATTGGTATTTCGGAATTTTCATCTTGCGGTGGGTGAACAACGAACAGCGGCGTTGCAAGCACAGCAATGCATTGCAAAAGCCAATTGATAGGAATTTCTTCGCACAAGTACATTTCATGTACAAAAACGGCATGGTTTTTGTTGGTTTGGTCTATAAAATTGCGTTTAGATGTGTGCGGTGCAAGCCAGGCACCCAAATAAACGCCCTCCGATGGCTCGTATATCCCACGCGTGGTATTTTCAATTTGGAATAACACGGGTACTTGCATGGGGTAGTTTTCCACTGCTTCGCCTTGAGTTGACGCATCCACATGTGATATTTCAAATGAGCGGCTGCGGGGCGTACCTGTAATGGGCGCAGGGGAATCTGTCATACAAGCGGTCAGCACGAAAATTAAGAAAATAGTGGCAGCGGCAAATAATTTTCTCATAAAAAATAGACACCCCTTGGAGTTCGTTTTCCTTAGAGTATCGCCATATTTTTGTATATTAATACATATTTAGATTTTCCACGAACGCCGCCCGAACACTACCGACAAAACCGCCCCCACAAGCCCAACTGCGCCCGTAAATACAAATGCCGCCATCAGCCCAAACCCATGGCTGATATGCCCTGTAACAAAAGGCCCAAGGAACATGCCCAACCCATACACCGCCTGAAAAAAGCCCATTGCGGTTGCGCGTTTTTCCGCAGAGATATCCCTGATGCACAACCCAAGAAGTAACGTGGCAATAATGGCGCCCCCAAGGCTTGCCGCAATTTGTACAGCAAACAACATCCACAATGTACTGCTCACTGCTACCAATGCGCTCCCCGCACCGGCAATTAAAAAGCCAATAACAAGCGTCGCAGATGCACCCAGTTTTTTTGGCATTATCGTACCCGCCAGCGGCGATATGAAAATGGCGGGAGCCGTAGAAAGCACGCCCAGCATACCCAGTTGAATTTGCGACGCATCCATTTGTGCGGCGGCCAACGGGGTAAAGCCAAAAGTCGTGGCAAAGCTGATATACATAGCTAAAATCCCCAAAATGGAGCAAAAAAGCAGCTGTTTGTTGCGTGCTACTTCAAGTAGGCCGGCCAAATTAGGTGGCTTTTTGTCTTCACTCGGGCGTTTTTCCACAACGCCAACGCTAAGCACAAGCCCCACAACCCCGGCTATACCGGCCAGCAAAAATGCGTACGGAATGCCCATAAACTGCGCAATAAGCCCGCCCGTTAAAAGCGCGACCATTCGCCCAAAAGCATTGGCGGCGCTCATATGCCCCATGACTTTTGTCGATTCATCCGCTTTATAATAACTGGCCCCCAAAACCGTAAATGTAACCCATGCGCTGGCTGCAACGCCCCCAAGCGCCCGCATCACTAAAAGCATAATGGGGCTGGGGAAGAAGAATGCTAAAAACGCACTAAGTGCAGCAAATGCAATGCCTAGCTGCACAAAAATTTTACGCCTGCGCAACCTATCCGAAAAAATACCAAGCGGAAAGCGTATAATCATTTGTGTAAGCCCATACGCACCGGCTATAAGCCCCATAAGCCGCATACTTGTACCTAAATAATCGGCATAAGGTGTTACATATGGCACATATGCATATAACGAAAACCAAAAAAAAGACACCACTATGTAAAATAGTAAGCGGCGGTTGTTAGCCCTTTTGTCCAAAGCAAAATCACCTCGGTAGAAACTTTACCACACTTATTATGGAAAGCCAACCCTTAGTAATTCTAGTTGAAAACAGTCCGAAAGCGAGACCGAAACGCGCGGCAGTAAGCGCGTTCTCGGGCGAAGCTTGAGGCGATTTTCAACTTAAATTACTAGATATTGACTTGGCATTTTCATAAGAACCTTGTATAATGTTAAAAAAGTGTTAAGAAATGAATTAGCAATACATATCGTTGAACTTTTTCAATACAGGAGATGATTTATGAGCCGAATACAATTAAGACATAAGCTTCCCAAACTGCCAAGGCGTAAATTGTCGCTTAGAAGGCAGTCTAAACGTAAACAACAAATATGGATATATAACGATGGCAACTTAGAGCAAGAACGCATTTGCCCGGAACGCTGGATGCGCCTTATTTACGAAAACCCCGTAGGCGGTGCATCTTTGCTGTGGCTGGTAAAACGCAAGGCTGTAAGCCGCTTGTACGGCTTGTATTGCCGTACGCCTATGTCTGCCAAAGTCATACCAAAGTTTATAGCGCAGTACGACGTAGATATGAACGGCTGCAATGGAAAATACAAAAATTTTGCCCAGTTCTTTGCCCGGGAAAAAGAAAATGTGTTATTTCCGGAAGAAACAAGCACGCTAGGCTCCCCTTGCGAAGGTCTTGTTTCAGTATTCCCTGATATTAAAGCAGACCAAGTGGTTGCGGCTAAAGGCGCAAGCTTTTCTTTAACAGAGCTTTTTAGAGACAACGCGCTTGCAAGAGAGTACGAGGGCGGTACAATGGTTAGTATTCGCCTAACCCCTGCAAATTACCACCGTATGCACTTTTTTGACCATGGTGTGGTTAAAAGCACACATATGATAAAGGGCGATTTATATTCTGTAAGCCCGCTGGCGTTAAACCGTGTAGTTCGGCTGTATTGCAGAAACAAGCGCGCAATTATTAAATTTTCTACAGAAAATTTTGGCGACGTGGTACTTGTGGAAGTGGGCGCAACTTTTGTGGGCAGCATTGTCCATTGCTTCACAAATGGACAAAAAGTGGAACGCGGGCAAGTGGCAAGTTATTTTAAACCCGGCGGGTCGCTTGTGCTGATGTTCCTTAAAAAAGGATGTTTTACACCTAGCCAAGATTTAGTGTCGCGCACCACAGAAGGCTATGAAACAAAAATACCCATTGGCAAACCTTTAAGCACAGAGGTGCATGTATGAAATTAGAAAAAACATCCCCGATCATTAAATATTTGAATATCCCCAACTTGATAACCACACTAGGGTTTGTGTTCGGCATATTTGCCGCATTTTTTCTCACCCAGCGGGACTTGAGAATGGCCATTATCTGCCTGTTTTTTGCAGGGGTAATGGATCTTTTTGACGGCTTTGTTGCGTCAAAGCTTAACCAGCAGTCTGAATTTGGCAAACATCTGGATACATTGGTAGACTTTTTTACATGCGTAATCATGCCTATTTGGATGGTTTTCGACCTGCTGGACAATAACCCGGTAGTTATTGCCGGGCTTATATTCTACTGTATATGCGGGTTATGGCGGCTGGCTAACTATAATTTAGTTGGCTCGGGCAAAGTTTTTACGGGGTTGCCGGTGCCCGGGGCAATGTCCATTGTCGTAGTCGTAATCTGGTGCGTGGTCATGTACAGTGTGCCTGTTTGGGTTGCTGCTATTATGTTTTTTACAGTAGGTTTACTGATGGTATCCGGCATACAACTCCCCAAGTACGGGATATGGCAAAAGGCATTTGGTTTTCTTGGGCTTGCGTTTTTGTTTTTAGTTATCTTTTCATAGATAGCACCGTAATAAAAAATCCGCATGGGATAAGGTATATGTCAACCTTATCTTATGCGGATTTTTTATTTACCAGGAAATTGCTCTATAGCGGTTTAACTTTAAAACCATATCACGTGCTATAGCATAAACCGCTGAATTTCGGAAAGTCATATCAACTTTTAGAACGGACATAAAGTCCGCTCTAAAAGTTAATAGACTATATACGAAACGCGCGGCGAAGCCGCTTTTTATTTCACCTTGTTACAAAACTTCCATAACCTTTTTAGCATAGGATATTCGTGCAAGCCTGTTGTGCTCCAGTACAACGTGGCGAAATACTGCCGCCAAAGTGTAAAGTCGGGATATTTTGCATAGTGCGTGGCAGAGCGGCTGTTAATTTGCCAAGGTTTTAACCCCGCGAAATGAATGCCATTTAATACATCAATACGTGGATAACCACCAATGGAACAATAACGAATATCAATATTGGTCCACTTGCCGGACCACAGCAGCGTAGCTAGTTGCATTTCCGGCCAAGGGAAATTTTTTACTAAGCACATGATATCATGTGTGTGCAGGGCGGCAACAAAATTGTCGTATGCTTTCTTAGATGGTTCCAGTACCCACAACCCTGCGTTTACACCCATATTCGACGGGTCGTAAGCCACACGGTCGGTTATCTCTTTTGGAATATGCGCCCCATGGGGGCAAATTGGCTCGTAGTGGCTGTGCCAACTCCATTTGTCGGAAGTGGCAGATGCGTTGCTGTAGCTTTCACTCCTGCCTTCCATAATAATGCCCGCAGGCGCCGGAAGCGAAAACAACGCGTCATAATTGCTAATGGGCAAAACATCTGCATCCAATAATATAATTTTGTCGTAGTGCTGGCCAAGGCCGCCGTCTTGCCCAAGCCGTAGTGCTTCGAGCCTGGTCATCAGCAGGTTGCGGTCACTTCTTCCTGTGCCAACACTGCTTTTTATGCGCAGTTCGTTTATGGAAATGACTTTGTCGTATACCAAACTAAGGGCATGCTGCGCTTTAGACGATACATCGCTGGTTACAAGGCATATGCAATCGTGTTCCGATTGTGTTTTTAATGCGTAGGCAAGGACTAAAGCCCCCGGCAAGTATCCGTCGCCACGCATAAGAAAAGTGGCGTAAGCGTATCGCAACGTAGATTCATTATGTATGTTCATATGCATGGCAGGGTCCACCCAATCGTTATTTGAATTTTGTAGAAAAAACCGCTCAATTCCACGCCTAAACGGGCACGAAATTGAGCGGCTGCTTTATATCGCGGTAAACTACATCATTCCCATTCCGCCGCCCGGTGGCATTGGAGGTTCCGGCTCTTTAATGTCTGCAACCACCGCTTCGGTTGTAAGCAGTGTAGATGCAACACTTGTTGCGTTTTGCAATGCAGAACGTGTGACTTTGGTTGGGTCGATAATACCGGCTTCGACCATGTTTACAAAAGTTTCGGTAAGCACATCAAAACCTACGCCTTTTTCTTTGCCTTTTTCTTTGCCTTTTAACGCTTCTACAATAACTGCGCCCTCAAGGCCTGCGTTAAACGCGATTTGGCGAATTGGAGCCTCAAGTGCTTTAACCACAATTTGGGCGCCGGTTTTTTCGTCGCCGGCAAGGCCATCCATTACAGCTTTAACGTTAGCAAGTGCGTGGATATACGCGCTGCCGCCGCCGCAGATAATGCCTTCTTCAACAGCAGCACGGGTTGCGGCAAGGGCGTCTTCCATGCGCAGTTTTTTCTCTTTAAGTTCGGTTTCGGTTGGTGCGCCAACTTTAATTACCGCTACACCGCCGGCCAATTTAGCCAAACGTTCTTGTAGCTTTTCTTTATCAAACTCGGAAGTTGTTTCTTCGATTTGGGCTTTAATTTGGGCAACACGGGCGTTGATTGCGCCTTTGTCACCTGCGCCATCGATAATAATTGTGTTTTCTTTGTCAATTTGTACAGATTTTGCACGGCCAAGCTGTTCGATTGTCGCTTCTTTAAGGTCAAGGCCCAGCTCGGAAGAAATAACGGTGCCGCCGGTTAGGGTAGCGATATCTTCAAGCATGGCTTTGCGTCTGTCACCAAAGCCCGGGGCTTTTACCGCCGCGCAGTTAAATGTGCCGCGTAATTTGTTAAGCACAAGCGTTGTAAGCGCTTCGCCTTCAACATCTTCTGCAATAATAAGCAATTTTGCACCTGTTTGTACAATTTGCTCCAGCACAGGTAAGATTTCTTGCACTGTAGAGATTTTTTTGTCTGTGATAAGAATATAAGGGTTGTCTAGGTGGGCAACCATTTTTTCCATATCTGTACACATGTAAGCAGATAAATATCCGCGGTCAAATTGCATACCTTCCACAAGCTCAAGCTCGGTATACATGGTTTTGGATTCTTCTACAGTGATAACGCCATCGCTGGACACTTTGTCCATAGCGTCGGCAATCATTTCGCCCACTTCGTTGCTTGCGGCAGAAATGGCAGCCACTTTTGCAATATGGTCTTTGCCGTTTACTTTTTGGCTCATGCCTTGGATTGCTTTAACAGCGGCATCGGTTGCTTTTTGCATACCGCCGCGCAAAATAATTGGGTTTGCCCCCGCTGCAATGTTTTTCAAGCCTTCGCCAATCATTGCTTGTGCAAGCACGATTGCCGTTGTTGTTCCGTCACCGGCAACGTCGTTGGTTTTTGTCGCCACTTCTTTTACCAGTTGTGCGCCCATGTTTTCAAATGCATCTTCAAGTTCTATTTCTTTGGCGATGGTTACGCCGTCGTTAATTATTTGCGGGGTACCGTATTTTTTGTCAAGCACCACGTTGCGGCCTTTTGGGCCTAATGTAATGTTTACGGTATCTGCCAGCTTGTTTACACCGGCTTCAAGTGCTGTACGCGCTTCGATGGCGTACTTAATTTGCTTTGCCATGTATTAATCCTCCAGTTTTCAATTTTGTAAGATTTCAGTGAGAAATCCTCCTTATTGTACGATTGCCAAAATGTCGTTTTGCTTTACGATAATAAATTCTTCTTCGTCTAGTTTAACTTCTGTGCCTGCGTACTTAGAATAAATGACTTTGTCGCCGGGCTTTACTTCCATTTTAATTTCTTTGCCGTCTACTACGCCGCCCGGGCCTACGGCCACTACTTCTGCCTGTTGCGGCTTTTCTTGTGCCGCGCCCGGTAAAACGATGCCTGATTTTGTGGTTTCTTCCGCTTCAAGCTGCCTAAGCACTACGCGGTCGCATAATGGGTTTAACTTCATCTTAATGCCTCCTTGGGTTATGTTAATTGCCTCGCAATTGACTATTTGTTAGCACTCTGTATAAAAGAGTGCCAATTGCTATTTTAACAGTGCAAACTTGTTTTTGCAAGTGTTATTATTGACTATTTCTAACAATTTGTCAAAGACTTTGTTTGCTTTGCCCGCGCAAAGTGTGTATTGTGATACAATTGCAGAAAACGGGGGAACAACAGGAGCGAATAAACCATGAAATATGCAGTAATTTCGGATATACATGGCAATAACCATGCCTTCCGGGCAGTTTTGGCAGATGCAGAGACCATGGAAGTGGATACATACTTGCTTCTGGGTGACTATGCAAGCAGTTTTCCACAGGGCGGTGAAGTGGTTAACGCTATCCGCAAGCTAAAATCTGCGGTGGTGGTTCGCGGAAATGGTGAAGACTATTTTGTCCCCTTAAAAGGGAAAGCCCCGCACGAGCTAACACACGAGCAGATGAAACCCGTATATTGGGGATATCGTTCCCTTTCGCCTGAGAGCTTGGAATATGTATTAAGCTTGCCCAAAGCGGCGGCGTTTATGGATTGCGGCATAGAGATTAATCTTACACATCAAATGGAGTTGTTTTACCGCAAGCCTAAAATTAAACCGTTTTGGTCGGAACATTTTAGAGAAATTATGAATGAGAAACCTTTTACTCATGATGAATATGTGCAGTTTGCGCGTGAAGCGTTGTTGTCTACGCCGGGCACTATCGACGAAATATTGCGGCTTCCAAAGGGCGTGTACTTGCTTGGGCATAATCATTTACAATTTCATATGGAGTACGAAGGAAGGTTATTTATAAACCCCGGTTCTTGCGGCGAACCGCTGGACTGGGATACACGCGCGGCGTACACCGTTTTGACAATAGGCGACGGCAGTTGGAACGTTGAAGAACGGCGAGTACCGTACAACACGCAACTGATAATTGACGCGTTGGACTCCTCCGGATTTACAGAGTATGCGCCGGTGTGGAGCAGTATTATGAAAAAGGAGGCATTGGAAGCAAAAGATAGCTTTGCGCCGTTTGTGTGGCATGTGCTGGAAACCGGGCGGAAAATGGGTGAGTATGAATCGCCTGTGAGCAATACGGTGTGGGAAGCGGCTGTGAGAACTTGGGATATGGATAAGAAATAAAGAACGGCAATTCAGTTGGTTAGTGTCACCAACCAACTGAATTGCCGTTTTTATATGAAAATACTACACTACAAACCCTACCGCTTCCTTAACCTTCGCCAACGTCAAAGCCGCTTTTTCCGCCGCCTTTGCTGCGCCATCTGCAGCAACTTTATCTAAATATGCGGTGTCTGCAACAAGACGCGCTTGTTCTTCTTGGTACGGTTTTAGCATTTCTACTACCACTTCACCAACGGTGGTTTTCAAATGTCCGTACATTTTGCCTTCAAAGTCCGCTTCACTTTCTTTAAGTGTTTTGCCCGTGATGCAGGAATAAATGGTTAGCAAATTGCTAATGCCCGGTTTTTCCGGTGCAACGCAAATTTGATTGTCTGAATCTGTTACCGCGCGTTTGAATTTTTTCAAAATTGAAGCTGGAGCATCGGAAAGAAAAATAATATCGTTTTGGTTTTCGTCAGACTTTGACATTTTGTTTTCCGGTGTTTGCAGCCCCATAATACGTGCGCCAACCGGGGCAATAAACGGCTCAGGCACAACAAAAATATCGCCGTATATTTTGTTAAAACGTTCGGCAACGTCGCGCGCAAGTTCAAGGTGCTGCTTTTGGTCGTCGCCAACAGGGACCATATTGGTTTGGTACAATAAAATATCCGCAGCCATAAGCACAGGATAAGTGTACAACCCTGCGTTTATGTTTTCTTCGTGTTTTGCAGATTTCTCCTTGAATTGTGTCATGCGGTTAAGCTCGCCTACATATGTGAAGCAGTTCAAAATCCACGCAAGTTCCGTATGTGCAGGGACTTGTGACTGGTAATACAATATATTTTTTGCGGGGTCAAGCCCAATAGCCATAAGCCATGCAAGCATTTCCCGGGAATTATTGCGTAGTGTTTCCGGGTCTTGCCGCACGGTTATAGAGTGGGAATCCACAACGCAATATAAGCATTCGTAATCTGTACTTAGCCGTTCCCAGTGCTTGATAGCCCCAAGAAAGCTGCCAAGGGTAGGTATGCCGGTTGGTTGTATGCCGCTGAAAATGGTTGGTTTTTTATTCATGAGTACACGCTCCTTACGTTTGTTCACAAGAATACACTAAATTGTGGATTTTGTCACATGGATTTTTCATGAGAACGGACATGAAGCCCGTTCTCAATTTAAAAGACTATATCTGCACGGGTAAAACGCCTGACGTCAGACATTTTACGATTTCGCATATACGATATGCGATTTGCGTGATATATTTAGCACAGCATAGAATATAGAAGGGGCAAAAAATATGTACACCTTACTAACAGACAAAAGCATATCAAATGGCAAAACGCACGGTTCGCGTGCCTATTGCGTGGCAAACGGACAAATTAGCAGCATAGAAACCGACACTGTCAGCGCAAATTCACACAGCGAAGTTATAGATTTGCGTGGTCTAACCGTTATGCCGGGGCTTATTGATATCCACACCCATGGCCTGATGGGGCTGGATGTAATGCGTGCCACACCGGAAGCAATTAATCAAATGTCTATCCACAAGCTAAAAGAAGGCGTTACGGGATTTTTCCCTTCAACAGTAACCGCACCAATGGAGCAAATTTACCGTGCCATCGAAAATATACAAACAGCAATTACAAATGGAATAGATGGCGCAAATATACTGGGGATATTGCTTGAAGGGCCGTACATTAACCCAGAGTACAAAGGTGCACATGTTCCCGAACATATCCGCACTATTGATGTAGACGAAATAACAGCGCTTGCGCTGGCGGCGCAAGCCGTACCCGGCGGCATTGCAAGCATAATTATTGCGCCGGATATCCCCAATGCCATTGAGGCGATACAGGCTCTTACAACGCTGGGCGTAAACTGTTGCCTTGGGCATTCTGCCGCTACGTACGAGCAGGCCACGGCGGGCATAAAAGCCGGCGGGAAAATAGCCATTCACACCTACAATGCAATGAGCCAATTGCAGCACCGCGCCCCGGGCATGGTTGGCGCAATACTTACATCGGAAAATATTGCGGCAGAAATTATTTGCGACTTGGTACATGTTCACCCCGCGGCAATTAAACTGGCTGTTATGGCGAAAGGCCCGGACAGCACTATTCTTGTTACAGACTCTGCTGCCCCGGCAGAGTTGCCGGATGGCGAATATTGCTTAGGTGACCTTACTATAACCAAAAAAGATGGCGTGGCTCGTACCCAAAGCGGTGCATTGGCCAGCAGTTCCATAGGGCTTATAAATTGCGTGCGGAATATGTACGAAGTTATTGGTATCCCCCTTGCGGATGCCGTTACAATGGCAACGGCTACACCGGCGAAGGCAGTGGGGGTGTTTGAAAAGGTAGGTTCGTTGGAGGCAGGTAAGAATGCGGATATTATCGCTATTGATGATGATTTTAATGTTCGGTTTGTGATGGTTGGTGGTGTGGTGAAGCAGCTATTTGTTTAAAAGATAGTACCCCCTGATAGCACATTCAATACGAAATGTGATATCAGGGGGTAGCTTAATTGCGCCGCTACTTCTTCACCTTACCAATAAAATCCTTCAAAACATCTTCCATACTGGGCTGCCCAATTTCTTGCAAACTGTATTCAACCCTGGTATGCGGCTTGTTTATTTTTATAATCCGACCCAAATCAATTGGCGTAGCCACCACCACAGCATCGCATTCAACTTTTTCTACGGTTGCGGAAAGGTCATTCACCTGCTCGTCGCCGTAGCCCATGGCTGGTAGCACGTTTCCGATATTCGGATATTTTACATAAGTTTCTGCCAGTTTGCCTACAGCGTATTCGCGTGGGTCAATTATTTCTGCTGCGCCAAAGCGGCGGGCGGCTACAACGCCGGCTCCAATGGTCATGTCACCGTGGGTAAGGGTAGGGCCGTCTTCTATTACAAGCACACGTTTGCCCTTTATTGCGTCCGGGTTGCTTACCGTTAGCGGCGAAGCGGCGTCTATAACAATCGCGTTAGGGTTCACTTTCTCGATATTTTCCCGTACGGTTTGTATGTTACAAAAATCCGCGCTGTCGATTTTGTTTATTACAACGATGTCCGCAATACGTAGTGTCACTTCACCGGGGTAATAGGAAAGTTCATGCCCCGGCCTGTGCGGGTCAACCACCGTAACCATCAGATCCGGCTTGTAGAATGGGAAATCGTTGTTACCGCCATCCCACAAAATAACGTCACATCCGTCCGGGTCGTTTTCCGCCGCGCGAAGTATCGCCTCATAGTCTACACCCGCGTAAATGACGTTGCCGCGCACGATGTGCGGCTCGTATTCTTCGCGTTCTTCTATGGTGCATTTGTGCGTATCAAGATCTTCCAGTTTGGCAAAGCGTTGTACTTTTTGCTCTACAAGGTCGCCGTAAGGCATTGGGTGGCGCACGGCAATTACTTTTAATCCGTTTGCTATCAAAATTTCCGCTATGCGGCATGTTGTCTGGCTTTTACCGCAGCCTGTACGCACCGCGCCTATGGCGATAACCGGCTTTGTACTTTTTAGCATCGTATTTTTGTAGCCAAGCAGCGTAAAGTCGGCACCGGCGGCATTTACCTTTGCGCCAAGGCCCATAACCATGTCATAGGATACATCACTGTAGGAAAATACGCATTCGTCCGCATCCAATTTTTTGATTAAGTACTCCAGTTCTTCTTGCGGATATATAGGGATTCCTTCCGGATACAAGCTTCCGGCCAGTGCGGCGGGGTATTTACGGTCTGCGATATCCGGTATTTGTGCGGCTGTAAATGCCAGCACATCGTATGCGGCATTATCGCGGTAAAACGTGTTGAAATTGTGGAAATCGCGCCCTGCGGCACCAATAATGATTATTTTTCTTTTTGTCATAATTCTCGTCCTTTCGATAATTTACTATCAATTATATTTGCAATAAAGTTGCAAGTCAATGAATTTTTACGAATATTTATTCATCAAATCCGTTGACATAATGAAATTTTCGTGTATAATTATTCATAAATCATTAAAACAATGAATATTTATCACTTGGGGTGGACATAAATGCTAGACAACTTTTTTGGAAGCCGCCTTGTGCAAGGGGGCTTCATACAGTCCTTGGAAAGAACACTTTCACAAGGCCGGGCGCAAATGCTCCTTGACGGAATGCTTGTAACCATTCAAATATCCCTGGGCGCAGTGCTGCTTGGGCTTTTAATAGGAAGCATTGTTGCGTATCTGAAACTGTCTAAGTATAAAATCCTTCGGGCAATTGCTTTCATATATTTAGGAATAATCCGCGGTACGCCTTCTGTAACCCAGATTTTAATTATAGGCGCGACGCTTTTTGCAGGGTTTAGAGGCAACCGGCTTTGGATAGGCGTCGTCGGGCTTGGTATAAACAGCGGCGCATATGTAGCCGAAATTATACGCGCGGGCATTATGTCCATAGACAAAGGACAGCAGGAAGCAGGCTTGTCGCTGGGTTTTACTAAGGCGCAAACCATGCGGTATATCATCATGCCGCAGGCGGTTAAAAACATCATACCAACATTTGTGAACGAGTTTATCGTACTGATTAAAGAAACAGCCATTGTAGGTTTTGTAGCGGTTTCCGACTTGACCCGTGTTGCGCAGCATATACAATCCCGTACATTTGAATTTACACCGCTGCTGGTATCCGGGGTTATGTACTTGGTACTTATTTCAGTTTTGACCTTGATACTCAGCTTCTTCGAGAAAAAATTACGCGCGTCAGACAAGGATGCGCCGGTGCTGAAAAAACGACGGGCAAAATTTACGGGTAGATAGAAAGGGGGAGCCTTGTGATAAGCATAAAAAATTTGCATGTCAGCTTTGGCGATTTGCATGTGCTAAAAGGAATAAGTGAGGAAATACAAAAAGGAGAAAAGGTCGTAATCATAGGGCCATCCGGTTCAGGCAAGTCCACCTTTTTACGCTCACTCAACTTGCTGGAAACACCGTCCGAAGGCGAAATTATCTTTGGCGGAAAAAATATTACAGACAAAAAAACCAATATAACGCTCGTTAGGCAAAAAATGGGGATGGTGTTTCAGCAGTTTCACTTGTTCCCGCATTTGACGGTATTGGATAACATCACCATAGGGCCGCGACGAATTAAGGGAGTACCGGCAGAAAAGGCAGTCGCGCAAGCGCGTAAACTACTGGAAAAAGTAGGGCTTGCGGAAAAAGAGCCGGTATATCCCAATAAACTGTCCGGCGGGCAAAAACAGCGTGTGGCCATAGCCCGTGCGCTGGCAATGGAGCCGGAAGTCATGCTCTTTGACGAGCCCACAAGCGCACTGGACCCGGAAATGGTTGGCGAGGTATTATTGGTAATGAAGGAACTCGCCAAAGAAGGGCTGACGATGATAGTCGTGACCCACGAAATGGGCTTTGCAAAGGAAGTTGGCTCGCGTGTGCTGTTTATGGACGAGGGCGTTATAGTGGAACAGGGCAAGCCAAAAGACTTGTTCGAGAACCCACAGCATGAAAGAACACAAGCGTTTTTGAAGAAGATATTACATTAAATTCTAGGAGGAATTCATAATGAAAAAATTAATCTTATTAGCAGTTCTGGTTTTCGCAGTTGTAGCATTTGTAGGTTGTAACAACGACGAGTCTGAGCAGCGCACATTGGTTATGGGAACCAGTGCAGGATTTTTCCCATTCGAATTCATCGCCGACTACGGGCAAGGCGTTATTGGGCAGTACGCGGGTATCGATGTGTCTTTGGCGGCCAGAATTGCCGACGAGCTTGGCTTTAACGTTGAAATACGCGACCAAGAGTTTGGCGGTCTTATTCTTGCCTTACAAAACAGGGAAATTGACTTTATTGCCGCAGGGATGACAATCCGCCCGGACAGACAAGAAGTTGTAAACTTTACAGTCCCATATTTTAACGCAGGCCAATATGTGGTTGTGCGCAGCGACAATAATGCAGTTCACTCCATAGCAGACTTAGAAGGCAAACTTGTAGGCGTGCAACTTGCCACAACAGGCGACCTTGCCATTACCGACGGCCATGACGAAGGCGTTGTAACCTTCGGAAACATTGCCAGATTCACCCAGCCCCTGCCGGGTATCTTGGATGTTATAGGCGGCAGCTTGGACGCATTTGTTATTGATGCGCCGGTAGCCCGTGGCTTTTTAGCAAACCACCCGGACGATTTGCGCGTTTTTGCAGACCCGAACGGTTTCTTTGGGCCGGAATCTTTTGGCATGGCTTTCCACAAAGATGATACAGAACTGCTTGCACAGTTTAACGAAGTATTGAGCCGCCTTATTGCAGAAGGTTATGTGGATTACCTGTATGCATATTACACAACCCACTATGCGCACCACGCGAACTAACAGTTTTATAGGAACATACTAAAAGCGTTATTCAAAATGGCATACAATAATGTGCCGCTTGGTCAAAATTCACATAAGTGAATATCAGGTGGCACATTTTTTCGCCTCACTAAACATGCTTTGCATAGCATAATTAATAAGTATTTATATTATTTGCCTTCGTAATCTATTTGACATAATTTTAGATTTATGGCAAAATTTCTTACTAATATCTCAAAAACCGCATTAGAGTTCTTCTGAAAATTGCAAAAAACGCAATTTCAAAAGAAGCAAAAGATTAAAATGTAACCCTTCCGAAATTACCAAAGGCAATTTCGGAAGAAGTCTATCTCATCAATAATCGCTCGAAAGGCGAGTGCCTTATGGGAAATTCAGAAAAATTACTGGAAGTTAAAAACCTGCAAACGTCCTTTAGAATAGAAGGCGAATATTACGCTGCGGTAGATGGCGTGAATTTCACCGTTAATAAAAATGAAGTTTTTGCAATCGTTGGCGAATCCGGCTGTGGCAAGTCTGCCATGGCTTTAACTATCACGCGCCTGCACAACCAAAATTACACAAAATTTGATGGCCAAGTGCTGTTCAAAGGGCAGGATATTCTGCAAATGAACCCTGCGGAACTAAGCAAAGTACGCGGCGGCGGTATTGGCATGATATTTCAAGACCCGCTTACGGCACTAAACCCACTGCACCGCATTGGTGCGCAAATAGAAGAGTCCCTTACATATCACACAACATTGGACAGGGCAGGCAGAAAAGCAAGAGCATCGGAGCTTTTAACAAGTGTAGGCATGGTAAACCCAAAGCTGACTTACAACCAGTTCCCGCACGAGCTATCCGGCGGAATGCGCCAGCGCGCCATGATAGCCATTGCAATTTCCTGCAAGCCAGACCTCGTTATAGCCGACGAACCCACAACCGCACTGGACGTTACCATTCAGGCGCAAATTCTTGATTTGCTACGCGAAATCCGCAAGGAAACCGGCGAAAGCATGATTTTGATTACCCACGACTTGGGCGTTGTGGCGGAAATGGCAGACAGAGTAGCCGTTATGTACGCCGGCCAAATTGTAGAAACTGCCGAGGTTGAAGAACTGTTTGCAAACCCAAAACACCCTTATACAAGATCATTGTTAAATTCAATACCGAATTCCGCAAGCGAAGACGCACGGCTACAAACCATTCAAGGCATAGTACCAATGCTTAAAAACCTGCCACGTCAGGGTTGCCGCTTTGCGGAGCGTATCCCGTGGATACCGGACAGCGCGCACGAAGCGAACCCTACGTATCACGAAGTTGGCCCGGATCATTTTGTGCTGTGCAGTTGCTATAAGACTTTCCACTTTGATGGGAGTGCAAAATAATGGCCTTACTTGAAATAAAAAACCTGAAAGTGTACTACCCCATAAAAGGTGGCATACTTGGGCGCGTCGTAGGCTATGTAAAAGCTGTAGACGGCGTAGATATGGAAATTGAAGCCGGCCAAACCGTTGGGCTTGTTGGCGAGTCCGGCAGCGGAAAAAGCACTATGGGCAAGGCCATTCTTGGATTAGCGGAAATTACAAGCGGGCAAATTTTTTTCGACGGCAAGGATATCACCGGTTCGGTTAAAAAGAACCGTTCACCATACCGCAAAAGCGTACAAATGATATTCCAAGACGTATACTCGTCGCTAAACCCACGTAAGCGCGTGCTTGATATTATCGCAGAACCTATCCGCAACTTCGAAAAGCTGTCAAAAGCGGAAGAACGCAAGCGTGTAGATGAGCTGCTTGCAATAGTTGGTATGTCCAGCGACAACGCAAGTAAATACCCATTCGAATTTTCCGGCGGGCAACGTCAGCGCATTGGCGTTGCAAGGGCAATTGCATTAAAGCCCAAGCTCATTGTGGCTGACGAGCCTGTATCTGCGCTGGATTTATCTGTACAAGCGCAGGTTTTGAATCACCTTAAAGATATTCAGGAAGAACTGGGGCTTGCCTATCTATTTATAAGCCACGACTTGGGCGTTGTGCGCCACATGTGCGAAAATCTTGTTATTATGCACAATTCCCGTTTTGTAGAAGTGGGGACACGGCAAGATATTTACGATAATCCAACGCATATTTACACCAAGCGTCTAATCGCCGCTATCCCTGATATCGCCCCCGCAAAACGCGCAGAGAATGTACAAATTCGCAGGGAAATAAACACAGAATACGAAACAGGTATGGATAAATACTATATTAACGGGCACGATGTGCCGGATTTACAAAAAATTTCAGATACGCATTATGTAGCGGCTAAGTAAGGGAGGTATCAGCATGTGGAAAACCATTGTACGGCGTTTTTTGATATTGATACCGCAGCTTTTGGTACTTAGCCTTCTCATTTTTTTGCTTGCAAGTATTATGCCGGGGGATGCGCTTCGCGGTAGGATAACCCCTGACACTCCCCCCGCTGTTTTGGAACAGTTGCGGGAACACCACGGCTTAAACGACCCATGGCACGTTCAATATTTTCGTTGGATGCGGGCAGTTATTTTAGATAGGGATTTTGGAAACAGCATAGTACACAACCGCCCCGTAATGGATATTGTGGGGGATCGGGTTATGAACACCGTCCGGCTTTCTATGCTTACTACATTTTTTACGTATTTGATTGCCATACCGCTTGGGCTTCTGGCAGGGCGCAAGCACGGCAGGCCTGTAGATAAAACGGTTATGCTTTACACATTTATTGCTTTATCTATGCCTACAGTTGTTTTGGCAACCATTAACCTCTTATTGTTTGGCTTTGGGCGCGATATTCAAATTTTTGGCTTTGTCATAAATTTTGGTATATTCCCTACGCATGGCAGTGTCGATCCCAGGGTAGTTGCGGGTACCGCAGGTTACTTTTTTAGCCGGCTGCACCACTTAGTTTTGCCGGCGTTAACGCTTGCGGCGCTCAGCACAATTGGTATCATCTACTTCTTGCGGAGTGAGGTGATAGACTATGAAACATCAGATTTTGTTTTAACTGCACGCTCTAAAGGTGTGCCGGAGAATAAAATTTACAGGCACCATATTTTGCGCAATGCATTTCTTCCTGTTGCCGGCAGCATGGGGGGCATTATTGCAGGGCTGTTTGGCGGCTCGGTATTTATAGAAACGGTATTTTCATATCCGGGTATGGGCGAGTTGTTT
>Ga0123355_10002191_pt1 | contig 27565 bp, 31 predicted proteins | sample TergutEmb28metaG_3_FD_89872 | JGI IMG/M metagenome (GOLD analysis project Ga0123355, IMG submission 89872) | Embiratermes neotenicus P1 segment gut microbial communities from Petit-Saut dam, French Guiana - Emb289 P1 | ecosystem: Host-associated > Arthropoda: Insects > Digestive system > Gut ... | reverse complement strand
TTTTCTACTCACAGTTTATCGGCTTTTCTGTTTTTTCGGCGGGTTTACTCTTTTTTACATCCGCCTTTCGGTGCTACACTTTTTTATTAACTTTTGCTACATTTCAATTTTACAAAAAACACAATATTGGGATATCAACAACAGGCTTGCCATTTTCGATATGAAGAACACCGCATTCTGCAAAGTGTGGGATATTTTCAAAAAGCAACAAGTCGGCTCCCGTATCGGACGGGTTAATGCCTTCGTTGATGATATACAGCATTTGCGCTAAATCAACATCATTAAGAGTGTATATAGTATTGTTTTTACTACCGGCGGCATAGTACCGTTTCTCCTCAAGCTCTGTATCAAAAACCTTCAAAATTAATTTTTTTGTACCAAGCCTGTACTGTATTTCGCTTGTTCTTTCACCTGACCAGTTGTACTTGCCATATTCGTTGTCTTCACTACTTTTGTCCATTGGATGAGTGTTTCCCATAGCCACCCATTTTCCGCCGTTGGGACGTTGGGGGTAGTCGTGCTTTGGGTCATAAATTTTACTGCCTACGCCAAAAAAGCAAGCCGACATCGTGTGCATCAAAAAATAAAACTCAAGTTTCCGCTGTCTCCTTTTCGATAAACCGATGTAAAAATCTGTCGCTTTTAATCTATCAAGCCCGCTTTGTAGCGGCTTCCAGAATAAACTGAAGTTATTATCTATTAACTCTATTTGCGATTTGATTTTTGCGCCTGTATCGTCATGTGAGTAGATGATAAAATCGGTATAGACTTTGTTTCCGATACGCTTCATCAATTCGGCACTAACAAGGGACTCGACAATTGACTCAATGTACGCCGTGGGTATACCAATTGCTTTTGCAAGCTCGGTTTCCGTTACGGGTTTATCGTAAGCAAGTATCAAAAGATTTTGTCCTATTATATTGTTATTTGTAAGGTTATACGGCTCGCCGTTTATGCCGGGCTCGCCACTTATGCTCACATAGAGTATTTGTGGTTCGTAACTGTTTTTCGTGTAGTTCTCCATACCATCAAATCCTTTCTTAATTTGCGTCCTTCCACCGGACAGTCTGCTTTTTACCGTGCCCGCCGGGATAGCCAAAGCCTTGGAAATATCTTCAACACTTTCGCCATTGAGATAATGACGGACAATGACCTCCCGGTAAATACGAGACAAAAAAGCAACCTGTTTGCGAAGTTCTTCTGCTTCATCAATATCGGTAATCACATCACTTTCGTCATCGTCAATTATCATAGCCACATCATTGATACTGATGGTTGGAAGTTTGTACTTCCTGCGCAAAGCGTCGTAGAATTTTCGGTTCATTACACCTGAGAGCCATGCTTTTATGTCGCTTATTTCTTTACCGCTCGCCATATATTTGAGTGCGGCAAGCATGACTTCTTGACATAAGTCTTGCGCTTCGTCAAGATTGCCACACTTTTGGATGGCCACCTTCAAGAAATATTCAACATAATTTTCAAGCCCTCTTGGTTTCATAAACTTTTCCTTTCGCTGTTTTGCCCTTTCACAGTTTTGCCTTTGAACGCGTTCATATATAAGTCGCGGATTTTATGGTTTGGTTCAGTGGTTGGGGAAAATATTTTTTCGGGTTTTGCATCTTGTGTGTTTTTCTGATTTTTCCATTATTACCGCTATTCACTGCATCAAGGGTTTGTTATTTGATAAGAACTCAAACTTTTGCGACATCAAAAGCGGCTAGAAGGCATAGGCCACCGCCACGCAGGGGACAACGGCATACCAGGCCGTGAGGTTTACAAGCGCGAAACAACAGGTAATTTCATGGAGTATCATATGTATGTATGCCCATCGGGCAGTGCGGAGCTAACGCAGCATTTGAAACTGCGGGATTATACTCTAGCCAAAGAACAAAGAAACGACACAAATGCCTAATCTTGAGCCTCACCCCTAAGCTCATGGACCGCTTTTGCATAATCATGTAAGCCAAACAATGCCGAGCCTACAACAAAGTTGGTAACTCCCAAGAGTGCCAGCTTTTTTATATTGCTGTGTGATACCCCGCCGTCAACACAAAGGGAGAAATCATACTCTCTAGAAAGTGTCCCAAGCTCTTTAATTTTCCTCAATGTAAAATCCAAAAATTTTTGCCCACCAAAGCCGGGGTTGACCGTCATAACCAATACATGTCCACATATGGGCAGCAGCTCCTTAATGGTTTCAACAGAAGTGCCGGGGTTGATGGCGATACCGGCAATAGCACCCGTTTCGCGGATAGCAGCCAAGGTGCGGGCGGCTTGTTTATCTGCCTCTGGGTGGATGGTTATAATGTCTGCCCCCAAATCACGAAAAAAACCTATATGCCTGGCAGGGCTATTAACCATCAGGTGTACATCCATTGGTATATGGCTATGCTTTTTTATGCATTTCATAATTTCTGTGCCGCATGCAAAGTTTGGTGCAAAATCTCCATCCATTACATCTACATGGAAGTAGTCCGCACTTGCATCTGTCATCTGCTTAATTTCCATTGCCAAGCTGCCGTGGTCGGCACAAAGTATGCTTGGGTGGATTTTTATGCCGCTCATGATATTTCAAGCGCACTGTATGCGCCGGGGACAGGTTTGTCGCTCATTGCTGTTAGCATATCAACGCGCATGGTGTGGCGCTGACCGCCTTCAAAGTTGGCTGCAAGCCATGTTTCTATAATCATCTTTGCCATTTCTATGCCTATTACCCTCCCGCCAAGTGCTATGGCATTTGTGTTGTTGTGCTGCCTCGAAAGCAGTGCGGTATATGGCTCTGTACAGTTTACACAACGTATGCCCTGTACAGAGTTTGCGGCAAGAGATATGCCAATACCTGTGCCGCATACCAGTATTGCCCTGTCTGCGTCGCCTGTTGCAACTTTTTCTGCCGCAAGCCGCCCATACATAGGATAGTGGACGCTTTCGCTGCTATAGGTGCCAATATCGGTCACTTCGTGGCCCAGTGATGTAATGTAAGGTGCCAGCTCTTTTTTCATGGCATAACCCGCATGGTCACTTGCTAGGACTACTCTCATGTCAATCTCCATTCCGAGACTTCAGCACTACACGCCTCTTTCTTCTGTTTTCAAGTGAAACCCAACAAAAGTATATCAAAATATCAGCAATGACAAAATCTAAGACATTGTCTTAGAAATAAATTACACGTTGCGTGTATAATCGATTCATCGAGCCGCACAAATGTGAAATTTACAAGGCTAGTGACCGATGGCCAGTGGCCAATAGCCATTGGTCATAGACCAGCGGACGATAAACTTTACGAAAGGAGGTGAAACAATGGCAATTGCAAACAAGCATATATCTGCCTCTTTACGGTTTACCGACAATGCAGGCGATACAATCCACTCATACCACCGCATAAACCCAAGCATCCAAAGCGAGCAGGTAGACAACTTCCTAAATGCGGTTAGCGGGTTGACGGGCCGCACAGGCAACAACGCATTTTTGACCATTACAACAGAGTTGGTTGACGAGAGTGTGTAACGCAACACGGTAAATGAGAACCTGTATTCAATAACCAGAAAGGAGGTGAAAAAATGACCACAAGGAATAACGCAATACTAACCTTCAATTCTAATATCGGCAAGGTAGTACGGCTATCTATCCCCCGCGCGGATATGACACTTACATCTGCCCGTGCGCAAACAGCAATGGATGAAATGATAGCCGGCGGTATTATCATCACAAGCGGCGGCACGCCAACATCCATACGCGGGGCGGAGCTGGTGACTACCACCAGGGCAGGACTGCTTGATTAATCAAGCAACCCAATGGTTAGCGCTTTAATTAACAAAAATAAAGAAAGGAGGGATACAATGAACGAACGTGGCAGGAGACTTGTACTAAACTACAACCCAGGCGTGTTTAGCTTTCGCAACTTTGACGTGTTGGCAACCGACACGGAGCTATACAACCTAGCGGTACAAATTAACTCAGTCCAAGAAGACGCTGTTTACCAGATACGCAAGGTTCGAGTGCTTCAACTGCGCTAATGAGGATTTAAATTGTTCAAATTTGTGAAAAAGGAGGTGAAAACATGGAAAATATAAGGGAAACCGGCGAATTAGTCTTTGCCACATCGCTTGGCGGCACAAGGACAGTACGCATACCAGACCCTGTAGCAAACATTACTTCGTTTATGGTAAGCACAGCGGTTAATAGGATGTTGCTGGCCAACCCGTTCGATGAGACGGTAGGGGACTTGGTTGACTTCAAACATGCCAACCGCGTTACTGTTAGCCGCATTATATTATTGCCTGTGTAAAGTAAGCATTGATATTGGACTACAATAAAAAAGGTGCTACCGCGTTTGCCAATGCGGTAGCACCTTTTTTGTATCTGCTGGTATAAATATTACTTCATTAGCATTGCCATTACAGCCTTTTGGGCGTGTAGGCGGTTTTCTGCTTCGTCAAAGATTGTATTTGCATGAGCCTCAAATACCTCTGTTGTAATTTCTTGTTCGCGCTTGGCTGGTAGGCAGTGAAGTACGATTGCGTCGGACTTGGCATGAGCCATTAGCGCAGAGTTGATTTGGTAGTTGGCTAATGCTTTTTGCCTGGCTTTGGCTTCATCTTCTTGGCCCATGCTGGCCCACACATCTGTTACCACAACATCTGCGTCTTTGGCGGCTTGGGCTGGGTCGCGTACTAGTTCGAATGTATTGGGGTATTTTTTTGCAAAGTTAAGCACATCTTCGTGAGGCTCGTGGCCTTCGGGTACAGCTACAGATACCTTCATATCACATTTAAGGCTGCCAATTACCAAAGAGTTACATACATTGTTGCCGTCGCCCACGAAGGCCAATTTTAGGCCGTCTAGCTTGCCTTTATGTTCGCGTACTGTCATGAGGTCAGCCAGGATTTGGCATGGGTGGTCATAATCTGTTAAGCCATTTATTACTGGGATTGTAGCCCATTTTGCCAAGTCTTCTACGTCTTTTTGCGCGAAGGTACGTATCATTATCCCGTCTACATAACGGCTAAGTGTGCGAGCGGTGTCTTCGATAGGCTCGCCGCGGCCCATTTGCAGGTCAGATGCAGATAAGAAAAGAGCCGAACCGCCAAGTTGGTACATACCTACCTCAAATGATACGCGGGTACGGGTCGATGATTTTTGAAAAATCATTGCCAGGGTCTTACCTTCAAGTGTTTTTGTTGGCTTGCCGTTTTTGAAGTCGGCTTTGATGCTGTCGGCCAAGTCCAGGATTGATAGGATTTCAGACTTGCTTAAATCCAGCATTTTAGTTAAATCTTTTTTCATAGTATATCCTCCTCTAGATGGGTAAGTATGCGTTTGCGTTGCATATTTATGCAGCGCCTAGCACATTGTGCAATATTTTTAGCCCCATGTCAATATCTTTTTTTTCTATTATTAGTGGGGGCAAAAACCGTAGTATATCTGTGCCCGCTGTCAGGGCTGCCAGGCCAGAATCTAGTAGCTTTACGTTAATTTCGGCTGGTGGTTGGTCTTTTATTTTAAGGCCAAGCATTAGTCCTTTACCGCGTATGTCGGTTACTTGCGGTAAGTTCATTGCGTTAATTTTATCGCATATATATTCACCATTTGCGGTAACCTGCTGTAGCAGAGGCTCTACTATTTCTAGCACAACCAGGGCGGCGGCCGCGCATATTGGGTTGCCACCGTATGTCGAGCCATGGTCGCCAGGGCCCAAAGTCGCATTTAACTTATCGGCAACCAAAAAACCGCCAAATGGTAGGCCACCTGCTATGCCTTTAGCAAAACTTATCGCATCTGGGCTAATGTTAAAGTGTTGATAACCAAACCACTTACCTGTGCGGCCTATGCCCGTTTGAACTTCGTCTACCAAAAGCAGCCAGTCGCGCTCTTTACACAACTGCGCTGCTGCATGTACATATTCGGTGTCCAAAGGCATTACGCCGCCTTCGCCTTGTATTGTTTCTATTAATAAGGCGCAAACATCATTGCCTTGGGCCTCCAACGCCTGTATATCGCCAGGCTTTACATATCTAAAACCAGGGGTAAAAGGGTGAAAATGGTTGTGAAACTTATCTTGGCCTGTAGCCGTAAGTGTTGTTATAGTGCGCCCGTGAAAGGAACCTTCTAGTGTAATAATAGTTGCGCGGTCACTGCCATATTTATCACGGCTGTATTTGCGGGCGGTTTTAATAAGCCCTTCGTTGGCCTCTGCGCCGGAGTTTGAAAAAAATACACCGGCCATGTTGCTTATCTCGCATAATTTGTGGGCTAGTTTTGCACCAGGCTCTGTATGAAATAGGTTGGATACATGGGCAAGGTTTTGCGCTTGGGTTGATATGGCTTGTACCCATGCAGGGTGGGCATGGCCAATAGATGTGACGCCTATACCCGACATAAAATCTATATATTCTTTACCGTTTGCGTCCCATAGGCGGCAACCTTGGCCTTTTGTAAAGGTCACAGGGTATCTGGCATATGTGGGAAGAATATACTGGCTGGGTTGGTGTTGTAGGACTTGGTTGGTCATAGTTTATCTCCTTTACTAGTTGGGGGGATAGGGGTAAAAGGGACATGGTGTGTGCATATACATTCACGAGATGCGCATAAATATGCACTGACTAGTGTATTGTGCCGTATTTTTTACTCCATGTCAACATTTGTATTTTGCATATATATTCACTTGATGCATGTGCAAGCAATATCCAGTAGTGGCAAACATATTTGTGTCATTTTATGCTAAAATATGTAGACCGCCATGCTAATCTCAAATGAAATGTTAGTTTGCCCAAAAGGAGACGATTATGGGATTATTTCAAAAGAAAAAAGCCGCAATAGAACGCGCGATAATTGAGTCCACACATGAAATAGTGTGCTTATATTGCTTCCGCAATTTTGACCATAACGAAGTAGTATTCAGGGCTGCTGATATAATAGATGAAGACGGTTACCGCGCCGAGCCAGACCGACTGCTAGAAGCGCATCGCGCCCGCTTCAACATGAGCCCAATGGGTGCAATTGCACCGGTGCTTAACCCAGACGATTATAGCGAGAAAAACAAAGGCTACCTACGAGGGATACTTACCACCCTTTACGACAGATACAATAACCCGACATCAACAAGACTCTGCCCATATTGCCACAATGACCTTCTCCCTAGCGCTGGTTTATCGCCTAGCACGGTTATCTCTATCGTGGGGGGGAGTAAGGTTGGTAAGTCTTCATATTTTGCTAGCTTAGTCCATACACTCAAGACTGTGACTTCGCACAATTTTGATATGTTTTGTACGCCTATTAATAATGAAACCGGCCGTAAGTTTAAAATAAAGTACGAAGAACCATTTATGCAAAATGGATATTTCCCTAGCCACACGCCTGGTGAAGTGTACCAAGAGCCATATGTTTTTACGTTTTCGTTTGCAGATGAAACTAAGCCAGAGTTAAACATTGCATTCATCGATATAGCAGATGAAGGTGCTACTGGCAGTGCTAATATGGATATTTATGCGGCATATATGCGCAACTCATCGGCGATGATTTTTTTAGTTGATCCGCTTCAGTTTCGCGATGTCAGTCATAAGATTCATATCTTAAACAACATAAATTTCAACCCAAGTATGATAGCAAGTGACACTACACAGGTACTAGTGAGCCTGGTAGAAAACTACATCTACAAGCAAGCAAATGGCACGTGCAGCATCGCCACTGCTGCTGTTTTAACAAAGACAGACTTGCTGGTAGCTCTTGGCCATAGCGGGGAGTACATCCACCCAAGAAGCAACCTTTTTGCACGTTATAGCCATCATAATATTTTTAACCTGTCACAGTTTGATGCTATCAATTATGAAGTTGATGCGTTTTTGCACATGGTCGACCCCAATTTACGTAACGCGCTAAAACGCCGTTTTGCTAATCTTGGCTTTTTTGGGGTATCGGCTTTGGGTGCGCATCCAGAGTTAATAAGCAAGCAGTTAGCCAGTTTTGCGCCAGCGCGTGTAGATGAGCCACTGTTGTGGATACTATACAAGCTGGGCTATATAAGTGGCCGCTATGATGAGGTGCGGACATGAGCGAAAGCATATTTCTTGTAGAAGACGATGTAATTATAGCTTCTGGGTTAAAATATGCCCTGGAGCAAGCAGGTTACAGCGTCACACATGCAAAAGATATCACCACAGCCAAGCGGGATACAGGCATATACGACTTGGCAATCCTGGATGTGGGTCTGCCAGATGGCAGCGGCTTTGACCTAATAGACGGGTTAAGGTCAAAAGGAGTATCTATACTTTTTCTTACTGCGGTTGATGATGAAGGCAATATTATTAGAGCCTTCGAAAGCGGAGCCGACGATTATGTAACCAAGCCGTTTAGACTTGGGGAGCTTATTGCGCGAGTAAAAGCCGCACTGCGCCGCCGAGGCGGGCAAGCCGAGAATTTAACCCTTGGGCAAGTAACCGTAAACCCGGCAGAGGGTAAAGCATATATAAGCGGCATAGTTTTGGACGTCACAGCACTGGAGTATCGCTTACTTCTAACCTTTATCAATAACAAGAATCAAGTTTTGACACGCGAACAAATACTAAGCCAGATTTGGGATTCTGCTGGGATATTTGTAGAAGATAACACACTAACAGTGTATATTAAGCGGCTAAGGGACAAGCTTGGAGATGCCATGCAAATAGAAACCGTAAGAGGGATAGGCTACCGTGCCATAGGAAACTAATCATGATTATTTCACGCAAAGAAATAGAAGCATTGTCATGTGATATCCGCCGTATAATAGACGGCCAAACCGTAGACCTTCGCGATAACTTAGAGGGTCGCCTTTCTACGCTTAAAAATGACATCCATACCCTGTCCTCCCGCCTAAACGAAAAGACAAAAAACTTACAAGAAGAAAAAGCCGCGATGGCCAACACATTGGCTGACATCTCTCACCAGATAAAAACCCCGCTAACAGCCATGATGGTAATGGCAGAGTTGCTAGAAACCGCGCCACCAGAAAAGCACGCGGAGTTTATTTCCAACCTTAAACAAGGCTTGACCCAAACAGAATGGCTGGCAAGCACCCTGCTAAAAATGGCCAAACTCGAATCCGGCAGTGCGGCATTTAACATAATCCAAATTTCTGCGGCAGAGCTTGTAGATATAGCTCTTTCTCCGCTAAAAATACTGCTGGATATCAAAGACCAACGCATAAACCTTATAGGCGTGGCAGAGCTATTTTGCGATAAAAATTGGACTGCAGAGGCCCTTACCAACATCATAAAAAATGCGTCGGAGCACTCGCCACCGGGTAGCACTATCGAAATAGCCGCAGCTACTAACCCCATAAGCCACAGTATATCCATAACAGATGCTGGAACCGGGATTCCTAGAGAAAGAATAAAAAACCTGTTTGCCAGGTTTGGCGGCTCGTCGAAAGGTATAGGCATTGGCTTGGCATTAGCAATGGCTATCATGCGCGAGCAGGATGGCGATGTAGAGGTAGAAGGCGGCGGGGATGGTCGTGGTGCGACATTTACGCTTAAGTTCTACGCTAGGGGTTAACCAGTTTCTTGACAACCCTATACCCATATAGTACTCTCAAATTGCGCAACAATGTTGCGCAATTTTTTTATGCCTGGTTATCTTAAGGAGTATTATGATAAACGATATAGCAAAAGCCCTGGGTGTATCCAAAACCACTGTTTCAAGGGCATTAAGCGGCAATGGCCGCGTATCAGACAATACCCGCGAGCGCATATTGCGTTATACAGCCGAAATTGGTTACATACCAAACGCAGCCGCACGCAACTTAGCCACAACAAAAACCCGCAACATAGCTTTTTCTATGCCGTTAAACAGGGACTCTACACGTTCATCTTTCTTCCTGGAATGCTTTTTTGGTGTAAGCAAGGCAGCGGCAAGCGCCGCTTATGACATGATAATGGTAGGCGACGAGTTAGAACAAATAAACCGCATCATACAAAGCCGCAAAGCAGATGGTATGGTGCTTACAAGAAACATAATTGGCGACGATGCACTAGAAAAGCTGGCTGCAACAGGTATCCCCATAGTGCTTACTGGTATAACTACGGCCGCCAACATAACCCAGGTAAGCTATGACGGTATGGGCGCGTTTAAAGATTTAACAACACGCCTTATAAGCCTGTGGTCGGAAAATATCGGCCTTATTGTGACCAGCCAGGCCTTCCCGGCCAACCGTGCCAGGGCGCAAGGCTTCACAAGCGCTTTTATAGAAAAAGGTTTGCCATCACCAGTCATAGCCTGGGAAGCAGACACAGAGGATCAAATGTACCATGCATTCCACGAGATGTATGATAGCGGCATACGCAATATTATTTGTGGGGACGACGTGGTTTGCGTAAACCTGCTTAATATTATCAAGGGTGGCGGTAGGTTCGAGAGTAAAGTTGACCCAGGTAAGACTGGCCATGACAATATAAATATCGCATCATTCCATGACAGCCATTACTTGGCAACATTCCACCCAGAGATACCTGTTGTAGCCCTTGACCCAGGGCGGTTGGGTAGTGCCGCATGCAAGATGCTTATCGGCCAAATAGAAAGTAGCGCCGCACCAACAATATCACATCTGGATTACGAGATACGATTAAATATGCTACAATAAGAACAGGACAAAATTAAAAGGAGTGATGCAATTTGTACAACTTGTACATCAACGCTGGCGAAAAGAAAAATGCCATTAACCGCAACATCTATGGCCACTTTGCCGAGCATCTAGGCCGTTGTATCTATGAGGGGATATTTGTAGGAGAAGATTCCCCCATACCCAACACCAAAGGCATGAGAAACGATGTTGTAGCCGCGCTCAAAGCCATGAAAATCCCGGTATTGCGCTGGCCAGGCGGGTGCTTCGCAGACGAGTATCACTGGAAAGACGGCGTAGGACCCAAGCAAAACCGCAAAAAAATGGTTAACACCCATTGGGGTGGTGTAGTAGAAGACAACTCCTTCGGTACCCACGAGTTTTTAGAGCTATGCGCGCAAATCGACTGCGAACCCTACATTAATGGCAACTTAGGTAGCGGTACGGTCCAGGAAATGAGCGAATGGGTAGAGTATTTGACCTTTGACGGCTTATCCCCCATGTCTGAATGGCGCAAACAAAACGGCAGCGAAAAACCTTGGAAAGTAAAATACTTTGGTGTAGGAAATGAAAACTGGGGCTGTGGCGGCAATATGCGCCCAGAGTACTACGCCGACGAATATCGCCGCTATGCCACATATGTACGCAATTATAGCGGCAACAGAATCTATAAAATCGCGTGCGGCGCAAACGGCGCAGACTATCATTGGACAGAGAAAGTCATGGAAATTGCCGCCCGCTACATGGATGCGATTACATTGCACCACTACACACTCCCTACCGGCAACTGGCATAAAAAAGGCCCATCTACCGGTTTTAATGAAGACGAATTTTACAAAACCATGGCCAACTGCTTAATAATGGACGGGCTTATCTCCAACCACCTGCAAATCATGAACAAATACGACCCAAAACATAGGGTGGGCCTGATAGTAGACGAATGGGGTACCTGGTATGACGTTGAGCCCGGCACCAACCCCGGCTTCCTATACCAGCAAAACACTATGCGTGACGCGCTTGTTGCGGCTATCACACTCAATATCTTCAACAAATACAGTAATCGTGTGGTAATGGCCAATATCGCACAAACAGTAAATGTGCTGCAAGCCGTCATATTAACCGAAGGCGCAAAAATGGTATTAACACCAACCTACCACGTGTTTAAAATGTACAAGGTGCATCAAGACGCAACACTCGTAGGAAGCCATATCCAAGCCGAAACCATCGACGAATACAACATCCCCAACTTGAGCGTATCTGCTTCATTGGATGCAAAAGGTGCGCTAAACATCACAGCTGCCAACCTTTCGCTTTCTAAAGCTGCACCCATTGTTTGTGATATAGCAGGTATGGATGTAAAAACAGCCACCGGGCGTATCCTGACAGGTAAAGTGGATGCACACAATACCTTCGAAGCCCCAGATACCGTAAAAGTCATAGACTTCAACGATGCTAAAATCGCAAATGGCAAGCTGACATTTGAGCTGCCACCCAACAGCGTGATACTGGTAACTGCAAGCAAATGACAGCAATTTGCAAGCGATGTCTGTTGTCAGAAACACAAGATACGGACATAGCAGCGCATATCTACAGTTATATCGCCTCCATCCCAGAAGACATAAAGGCAAGCGCGGCATTAATCCAGCAGCGGCTGGACTCATGTCGTGCTTGCGATAACCTTGCTAACGGGATGTGTAAAATTTGTGGGTGCTATGTAGAAGTGCGTGCCGTCAAAAGCGGTCAAAGCTGCCCGGACATTTATGCAAAATGGTAAAATAATAATGAGGTGAATAAGAGTGAGCGATAAAATCATTGACCCAAGTACACTGTTGCCTGTAATAGATGCCATAGTAAAACGCACAATGCGCATGGACATGACATGGGACTGGCCCTGTGGTGTAGCATACTACGGTATTGGCCAAGCCTACACAGCAACTGGCAACGAAGAATATCTAAATCTGTTAAAAGACCGTGTAGACGAATACATGGAGCTGGGTTTGCCTGGTTGGTCTGTAAACGCCTGTGCAATGGGCCATGCAATGATTACATTATACGAAGCCACAAATGACACAAAGTACTGGGATGTAGCACTAAGCAAGCTAGACTACTTGCGCAACAACGCATTAAGATTTGGCGATAAAGTACTACAACACACAGTTAGCTCCAAAAACGATTTCCCAGAGCAAGCTTGGGCAGACACGTTGTTTATGGCGGCGTACTTTATGCTTCGCGCTGGTGTAATCCTAAAAGATGAGGACCTTAAAAACGATGCCCTAAACCAGTACTACTGGCACATAAAATACTTGCAAGACCCTGTAGGCGGCCTATGGTATCACGGTTACGACAACCTAACCGGTGGGCACATGAGCGGGTTCTTTTGGGGGCGTGCCAATGCCTGGGCCGCATATACCATGAGCCAAGTGGGCCGTGTATTACCTGAGTGGTACCTGTATCCCCAGACCCTGGACGTAATTGGCTCAACAAACGAACAGCTATCAACATTAAAACTGCTGCAAACAGAAGATGGCCTATGGCGTACATTACTTGATGACCCAGGTAGCTACGAAGAAGTCTCTGCTTCGTGTGGAATTGCGGCTGCTATGGCTTCTAGGGGCAACCCCCTTCACAGGAAGCACATAAAAGCGGCACTTGATGGTGTGCTTAAAAATATCGCACCAGATGGCAAGGTCATGAATGTGTCTGGTGGTACGGCCATAATGCGTGACCGTGAAGGCTACCGCAGTATAAGCCGTGACTGGATTCAAGGCTGGGGGCAAGGCCTGGCGCTGGCGTTTTTGGCAACGGTATTAAGAATGGTTAATGCAGCAGGGACATCATCTGCACTTTAATATATTATGAAGGAGGCACACAATGTTATTAGAATGCATTAAAACACGCCGTAGTATTCGCAAGTTTAAACCGGTAACCATTACGAAGGATCAAATCAAAGTAATACTAGAAGCGGCAATGCTTTCCCCATCCGCTTGCAATACCCGTCCATGGCGCTTTATAGCCATTACCAACAACGAAATGCTTAACAAGCTGGCAGATGTCCACCCTTGGGCTGGTATGCTACGCACAGCGTCCTTGTGTATAGTCATAGTAGCGCTGCCAAAAACGCAAGAAAGCGTACAAAACGGCCTGCCAGAAGGGTTTTACCCCCAAGACTGTGGTGCCGCTACAGAGCATATAATCCTCCAAGCCGAAGCAATGGGATTAGGCTCATGCTGGTGTGGGGTATACCCCAGAGAAAGCACCATGAATGCGATTTCTCAAGCTTTGGATATCCCAAGCGAGGAACTACCATTCTGCTTAATTGCCATTGGCGAAAAAGACGAGTTCCCCAACCCTCGCGGCCGCTACGAAGAAGAAAAAGTTACTTGGATCGAATAAACCAATAATACATTAGCCGTGAAATAGTAAAAATAGTGCTTGACAAAATACGACTTGCACACTATAATGCCCGGGTATGAATTATTGGCCCGTTGGTCAAGGGGTTAAGACACGGCCCTTTCACGGCTGAAACAAGGGTTCGAATCCCTTACGGGTCACGAAGTTTGGACCGCCTGTGCATATGGCACAGGCGGTTTTTTATACCTGTAGGAAATTGCTTGCAATTTTCACTTGCATCCTCAGCAAAAGCGGCGCAGCCGTTTTTATTACATATTACAACTGTATATAACCATTGCGATACGAAGGTATATTTTCGCGCTTACTTCTAGGGAAATATATCCACACAATCCCCGGTTATCCATTATAAATATGTGGATAACTGTTTGTGTGTATTTCTGCCTTAAATATTAAGGCGCTTGAGTCGTTACAATAATGTAAAATATATGTTATACACATTTATGTGGTGAAAACTTGCCCACATATATAAAAAAGCCCGCAAACACTGGGTTGTTTGGAGATGTATCCAATAAACCCAGTGTTTGCGGGCTTTTCTTATGTTACAGCAATGTTACAAAAATACGAGTTATACCCTGTTAACTATCCACTTTTCCCTGTGGATAATGTGGATAATTAACAGGTCAATAGGTTTTCCCCAACCAAATAAACATCTCCGGCTCCCATAGTAATCAACAGGTCGCCTGGCTTCAGATTTGCCCGTAAAAATTCTTCGGCTTCTTTTAAGCTGTTGCAGTTGCAGCATGTTTGAAGGGGTGAGTTTTGTGCTACGCGCTCTGCTAACATTGCAGATGAAATAGTTGGGTCATATGGCTCACGGGCAGCAAAAATGGGCACGAACATTGTCATATCTGCTGCGGCAAATGCATATGAAAAATCATCGAAAAGGTCCCTGGTGCGGGTGTAGGTATGGGGTTGGAATAAGCATATTATCCGCCCAGCGTGGGCTTCACGTGCAGCGGCCAGGCAAGCTTTAATTTCTGTAGGGTGGTGGGCGTAGTCATCTATTATTGTGGTGCCGTCATACATGCCCTTAAACTGGTAGCGGCGCTTTACGCCTTCGGCCTCGGATAGGGTGCGGGCTATCACTTGCGGCTCTATTCCCAGCTCGCGTGCTACTGCGTATGCCGCGAGGGCGTTGTACATATTGTGTTTGCCGGGTAGTGGCAGGTCTATCCGCGTCTGGATGTACGGCCCTTCTGTTGCGTCAAAGGATGATGTGCCTATGGTGTTATTGGTAATGTTTTGAAGGCTGTATGTTGCGTTTTGGCTTGCGCCAAAGGTCACAACCTCGCATTTGAGCCCGGCGGTTATCCTATCAAAGCCTGGCACGTCCTCTTGAATCACTAACACACCGTTTGGGCGTATGTTGCGTGCAAATTTTGCAAAGGTTTCTATTATCGCGTCCATATCAGCAAAAAAATCCAAATGGTCTATATCAACGTTTAAGATTGTGCCAATATACGGGTGCCAGTGGTGGAAGCTGTTGCTGTACTCGCAAGATTCTAGTACAAAGTATGGTGAGTTTCCTATAAAGTAGTTTTTGTCGCCAATATAGCCGCCTATGTTAACGGTAGGGTCTAGCCCTGCGGCTTGCGTGATTCTTGTGACAAGGGCAGTGGTGCTGGTTTTGCCATGAGTACCTGCAATGCATACGGCGTATTTAAATGCTTTAAGTATTGCGCCTATAAGCTCTGCCCTTACCATCATTGGTATGCCTAAAGCTATGGCTTGCGCAAATTCTGGATTATCGGGTTTTATTGCGGCTGTGTATACAACTAAGTCTATGCTAGTGGTGATGTTTGCGGCATTGCACCCTATAGCTATGTGTATGCCCGCATCACGTAAGTGGTTGGTTGTGGGGGAGGCTGCCCTGTCTGAGCCGCTTACTGTAAAGCCATCGTGTAGTAGTGTTTCTGCTAGTCCACTCATACTTATGCCGCCAATGCCAATAAAATGCACGTGTTTGGCACCGGCCAGGTCAATTTTTTTACGCATTTTTATTTCATGCCTCCTTCGTCGGTGGAACAAATAGGTTGGTGAGGATATATTGTATTTGGAAATAGTATAGATATAAATATATGCTATCTCGTAGTTCTTTGTAAAGCAATTGGTGGTGACACTGTGCACATTGTCATGTATTGTTAGAAATCTTGTACAAGGCCATGTGAAAAAGTACCCATGTATGGTATGATAGCCCCAGAAATAGAAATACAAACTGTGGGAAGGTGATTTGCATGCGAAAAAAAGAAATGATCGCAATGTTGTTGGCGGGTGGGCAAGGTAGCCGCCTGGGTGTACTTACAACCGCCAAGGCCAAACCGGCAGTATCGTTTGGTGGCAAGTATCGAGTCATAGATTTTCCCATGTCCAACTGTATTAATTCTGGTGTGGATACGGTGGGAGTCGTAACCCAGTACCAGCCGCTACAGCTCAACCAGCATATAGGTATAGGTATCCCATGGGACTTGGACCGCCGCCTGGGCGGCGTAACCATATTGGCCCCCTACCTAAAAAGCGAGCAAGGGGAGTGGTACACAGGCACTGCCAATGCCATCTATCAAAATATGGAGTACATAGACGGCTACAACCCCGATTATGTATTAATACTTTCTGGTGACCATATCTACAAGATGAACTATGCAAAGATGCTGGATTTCCACAAGCAAAACAAATGCGATGTAAGCATTGCCGCCCTGGAAGTGCCGTGGGAAGAAGCCAGCCGCTTTGGCCTGATGAATGTCCACGAAGACAACCGCATCCACGAGTTTGAAGAAAAACCTCCACAGCCCAAAAGCAACCTTGCCAACATGGGCATATATATATTCAACTGGCAAGTACTAAGGGATGCGCTTGAGCGTGACAGCAAAATCCACAATAACTCCGACTTTGGTATGCATGTGCTTCCTATGTTGCTCGAAGAAGGTGCGCGTATGTATGCTTATCCCTTTAGTGGGTATTGGAAGGACGTAGGCACAATAGAGTCCTATTGGATGGCCAACATGGACCTGGTAAAAACCGTGCCAGAGTTTAACCTCTACGAAGATTTCGACAAAATATACACCGATGCGGACCACCAGCCCCCAATATATACTGGCCCCAACGCCGTGGTACAGGGCAGCTTGCTTTCGGAAGGCTGCGAGGTGCTTGGCAGTGTATATAACTCTGTACTTGGGACAGGTGTAATAGTAGAAGCCGGTGCAGAGGTACGCGATAGCATTATCATGCAAGACTGTTATATAGGTGCAAACTCCAACCTTAACCGCGTAATAGCAGATACAAATTGCTCCGTAGGTGATGATGTAGTCATAGGTGAAGGCGAAAACACACCCAACGCAGATAAGCCCAATATCTATAACACAGGTATCACTGTGCTGGGGGAAAACACAACAATCCCAGACAGGGTTATAATAGGCAAAAACTGTGTAGTCTGCGGTCACACGTATCCGTTTAACTACCAAGACGGCAAGCTAGAAAGCGGGCAAAGTATAATACGTGACCATCATATGAAAGGAGGGGAATAATGTGAAAGCAGTAGGCATTATTTTGGCTGGAGGCAAGAACGAGCGCCTGGGTGCTCTTAGCGCGATACGCGCAACATCAGCAATGCCGGTGGGTAGCTGCTACCGTGCTATTGACTTCCCCCTTAGCAATATGACCAACTCCGGGATTAACAAGGTTGCGGTTATTACCCAGTACAACTCGCGGTCACTGCACGACCACTTATCCTCGCCAAAATGGTGGGACCTTGGCAGTAAGCAGGGGGGGCTGTTTATACTCTCGCCATATTTGACCAACGAAAACTCCCTGTGGTACCGCGATACGGCGGACTCTATCTATCAAAACTTGACATTTCTTAAGCGCAGTAACGAGCCATATGTAGTAATTTCTTCTGGCGATTGTGTATACAAAATGGACTATAACGAAGTAATAGCATATCACGAAAGAAAAGGCGCAGAAGTAACAATAGCCTACCGCCGTGTACCAGACAGCGACGAAATACGGCAGTACGGCGTAATAGAACTAGACGAAAACGAACGTGTAACAGACTTGGAAGAAAAGCCGCTGGACCCCCAGTCAGACCTGGCTAGTATCGGGGTATATGTCATGTCTCGTACGCTTTTGATAGAGTTGGTAGAGACTATTGTGCGCCAAGGGCGGTACGACCTGGTAAGGGACCTATTTGCCAGGTATCGCAAGCGGCTTAAGATTTATGGCTACCGCTTCGACGGTTTTTGGCGTAATTTAAACAACGTACACGCTTATTTCGATTGTAATATGGAGTTTTTGCGCCGCGATGTACGTAGCCTGTTTATGGGGACATTCCCATATATCAAGACAAAGCCCAAAGACGAGCCGCCAGCTAAATATAACGCCGGGGCTGTAGTAAACAACTGCCTGGTTGGCAGCGGGGCTATCTTAAACGGTAACGCCAACCGCAGTATAATATTCCGCAAGGTGTACACAGGCGAGAACTCGCAGGTAAATAACGCCATAATAATGGAAGGTACACGCATAGGTAACAACGCAATAATAGAAAATGCCATAGTGGATAAAGAAGTAGAAATAAGGGACGGTGCACAAATACGCGGGAGTGTTGAGATGCCGTTAATAATTTCTAAGAGTAGTAAAATAGGCTGATGTGAAGGTTTGCATAAAATATAAAGGCCATCGCGTGTGCGTATAATTGCCGCATATGCGATGGTCTTTTATATTGTGCTTAACTAAAAAGAGCATACACAGTCACACAAAAACAAACCCACAGTGGTATACTTGCCCAAAGGGGTGACAAGCCATACACGCGTGGGAATCTATACAAAAAACCTTGGATTATATCGAGGAAAATATAGGCGATGAAATTAAAATAGAAGCGCTGGCCAACATTGCTGCACTGTCTTTATTTTATTACCAGCGGTTATTTGCGCGCCTGGTAAAAAAGCCTGTGCGGGAGTACATTAAGCTGCGCCGGTTGGCGCGTTCATGTGCGAGCCTTAGGAAAAACAACCACATCACAGATATAGCCGCAGAGTATGGTTTTGGTAACCGCGAAACATTCTCAAGAGCTTTTAAGGAGACATATGGGATTACCCCATCCCAATACAAAAATAAACCTGTGGGCCTTAACAATTTTGACAAACCCAATTTGCTGTTAAACTATGTAATGGTAGGCGAAGGTGTGCCCTTGATAAGCGAAGGGATTGTTTTGGAGTACAACCGCAAGACCTTATGTGCCCCGGTCCACTTTCTTGGTGTAAAAGATTTTTGGCATTTTAGGCCTGGCAAGATGTTGGGTGAAAGGCCCGGTGTTTCCGAACCAGCCGCTATATGGGACAAGTTTTTTGAAGTGCAAAAAGATGTCCCATGCATCACAAACGGCCGGCGGGTTGGTGTTTCATATCATGGTGGCGCGCCAGAGGGTTGCTCTACGTATTTTGTTGGGGCAGAGGTTGAGGCGGCTGTTGTAGGTACGGCTGCTACCCGCTTTGCATCTTGGCAGCTACCGGCAAGGGAATATATTGTTTGCGAGTACGAAGCTGAGGATTTTAAACAGCTAATGGCATCTATGGGTACGATGATGAAGTTTACCAGGGTATGGCTAAAGAAACATGGGTTGAGAGCGGATGGTTTTTTCCCTGAAATTTATTACAACGACCAGTCTCGTACACATGCATATATGGAAATGTGGATTCCGTTCGTTGAACGTGAAAATAATATATAAGCGAGGTATTTAAATGAACAGGTACGATGAAGGCATGGCAATACTTAAAGAAAAGTTTGGCAATGGCAAGGACAATATAATAGGCTTGGCAACCATAGCACAAGAGCCAAATGCGGAAGGAAAGCCCCGTCCCGTTGTACGTGATGTGGATGCATATTACGAAGATGGCGTGTTTTATGTTGTTACCTGGGCAAAATCGTCTAAGATGCTGCAAATCGCCAACAACAATGAAGTTTCTATAGCAGTATGCTTCGAATGGTTTACCTCCAGTGGTATTGGCGAAAACATGGGCTGGGTGCTAGACCCCAAAAATGCAGAGCTAAGGACAAAGCTGCGCGAGGCATTTGCCAAATGGTACGATATGGCCAACAACGAGAAAGACGAGAATTGCAGCATATTAGCGATACGCCTTACCAACGGGATAATTAACATAAACCACCACGAAAAGCTGTATTTTATGGACTTTGTTAATAAAACAGCAACTGTGAAAGAATAAGCAGATTAACATTTTATTTGAAATTAGCGTAAGGAGTTTGATTTCTGTAATTATATAGAGGTCAAACTCTTTTTCTATTTCGCTATAATTTCTCACCCGCCACTTCGTGATGTTTTTGCTTAGCGGTTATACATATCGTGTATTCTATTGCGGCCCTGCACAAAAAGCGTTAATCTCCCTGATGTTATGCTAATACGAATCTCAGAAAATCGAGATTAGTATAATTTAACAAAAAAGGAGCCAACCATTGCGCAATTTAACCTTATTAACAGACTTTTATGAACTAACAATGATGCAGGCCTACCACTATGCCGAGGCAGAAACCGGTCGCAAGCAGATGGCGGTATTTGATATGTTTTACCGGGAAAACCCATGCGGCAACGGGTATGCAGTAGCGGCAGGTCTGGCCCAGCTTATAGACTATATTAAGAACCTACGCGTGGATGATGATGCCATAGCCTATTTACGTTCCAACGGTACATTTGGCGAGGCATTTCTTGACTTTTTAAAAACATTCCGCTTCACAGGCGAGATATATGCAGTGCCGGAGGGCACAGTTGTGTTCCCGGGGGAGCCGCTGGTAAGAGTATCCGGCACCCTAATAGAATGCCAGTTAATAGAAACAGCAATGCTAAATATAGTAAACCACCAGAGCCTTATTGCTACCAAGGCCGCCCGTGTATGTTGGGCTGCTGCAGGTGACAGGGTGCTAGAGTTTGGCCTGCGGCGTGCACAGGGCCCGGATGCGGGGCTATACGGCGCGCGTGCCGCAATAATAGGGGGGTGCCACGGCACAAGCAACGTACTTGCCGGGCAGCTTTTTGGTGTGCCTGTAGGCGGCACGCACGCCCATAGTTGGATAATGAGCTTTGACTCAGAGCTAGAGGCGTTCGAATGCTATGCCAACTTGTATCCCAAGGCTTGTATTTTACTGGTTGACACATACGACACCTTGCGCTCTGGTGTGCCCAACGCCATAAAAGTGTTTAAAAAATTGCGCGAAGCTGGGAAGCAACTATCATACTACGGCATACGCCTAGATAGCGGTGACTTGGCATACCTGTCTAAAAGGGCCCGCATAATGTTGGACGAAGCCGGTTTTACAGATGCATCCATAGTCGCCTCCAACGACCTGGACGAATATCTAATAGCCGAACTCAAAGCCCAAGGTGCACAAATAACCGTATGGGGTGTAGGCACGCATCTTATAACCTCCAAAGAAAACCCAGCCTTTGGCGGCGTATACAAGCTGGCAGCCCTTTCTGAAGCCGGCCAAGAATGGCAACCCAAAATAAAACTAAGCGAAGACCCTGTCAAAGTCACAAACCCAGGCGTGAAAAAAATATACAGGCTGTACGACGCTGCAACAGGGAAAATGAAAGCCGATTTAATCACATTGTCAGACGAAGTAATAGATAACCATGCGGACCTTACAATTTTTGACCCACTAGCAACATGGAAACGCATGACCCTTAAAGCAGGGGAGTTTACTGTGCGCGAGCTATTAGAGCCGATATTTGCAAAGGGGGAATGTGTCTATCCAGAGTACACCGTAGCCCAAATACAAGAATACGCAAAAAAAGAACGCGATACATTGTGGGAAGAACATAAACGCCTAGTAAGACCGCATATAATGCCGGTGGATTTATCACAAAAATTATACGACCTAAAACAAAGCATGATTGTAAAAGCACGCTAAGCGCAATTGAAACACGTAGCATTTCGCAATCGCCAAATCTAGACTAATTTTGTTGAATATTCGCGAAAAACATAACATAATGTGCATATGCAATTTTATGGGAGGCCAACATGTCTAATTTGAAAACCCTAGCAACTACCCTGGAAGCCAAGAAAGGCTTCGAACTAAACATGATAATAGGCTGTGACGGTTTCGTAGACGAAATCATCCACCTAGTTGACAAGCGCCAAGACTACGCCAACTATACCCGCATCCCTACCATAGCAGAATACGGCCAGCGTATAAGCCGTGCTGCTGGGCTTTCTGCCAACATAGAAATGGTAACAATCCAAACCAAGCTTGGCGGCAACGGCCCAATCCTTTCTAACGCACTACTTGAATACGGTGTAGAGCTTGTGTATGTGGGTGCCCTGGGTGCACCAGACATCCATCCGGTGTTTAAACCCATGGCAGACAAAACCAAAGCCGTATACAGCCTATGCAACGCCGCCGGCACAGACGCTTTAGAGTTTGAAGACGGTAAAATTATGATGGGTAAGCACTCTGTGCTCAAAGAGCTGACATGGGATGCCATGTGTAGCAATATGGGCGGCCCTACCGGTATAGCAAAGTTGGTCAACGAAAGTCACCTGTTTGGCATGGAAAACTGGACAATGATTCCACACATGAGTGCTATATGGGAAGGGTTGATAAACGATGTGTTCCCGCTACTGGATAACCGTCCGGTAAAGCCCTTGGCCTTTTTTGACCTGGCAGACCCAGAAAAACGCACAGCCGAAGATTTATTAAAGGCAATGAAGCTAATAGGCCGTTTCGAGGACAAGTTCCGCGCTATTTTGGGCCTCAACGAGAAAGAAGTATACCAAGTTGCCGAGGTCATGGGTGTAAAAACCATAGATGCCCCCGATGCAGAAAAACTAAAACACGCCGTGGTAGAAACACACAAGCGTTTGGGCATATACTGCTTAATGGTGCACCCGGTACGCTCGGCCTGTTGTGCAATTGGCGGCGAATATTACACCATAGACGGCCCTTATTGCGAAAAGCCATTACTAACAACCGGAGCCGGTGACAATTTAAACTCCGGCTTTTGTTTGGCACAGGCTCTGGGGCTTGACCCGCTTGCATCTTTGACCTTGGGTGTTGCAACATCGGGCTTTTATGTGCGCAATGCCAAAAGCCCCACCTTTGACGAAGTAATTGAGTTTATCCGGCAATGGGATGCCGGTAAGGTATAAAAAAGGGGAGAGCAATCATGCCGGTAGGCGACATTAAGGCGGCGGCAAAACGCAAAGCCAAAGAGAAAGTTGTAAAAACTGCTAAGCGCAAAATAACCCGAGCCAGTGGCAACAACAGTGGCGGCGGCGGACGCAGCCGAAAAAAAGGCAGTAAGCTTCCAATAATCCTACTTATAATACTAGTTATTGTGGGCATAGGTGTCGCGTGGCACTTTGGATTTTTGGATGGGTTTTTCGAAAGTGGCGGGGAGGCCCAGCCCCCTGCAGTTGTTGCTGTTGACGGCCAGCTAGAAATGCACTTTATTGACGTTGGCCAGGCCGACGGTGTACTTATAATTACAGATGGCGGCACAATGTTAATAGACGCAGGTGACCACCGTGGCTCGGGTCAACGGCTTGTAAACTATATACAAGACCTTGGTATTACAGAGCTGACATACGTCATAGGCACACACCCCCATGCAGACCATATTGGCGGGATGCACATAGTGCTTGATACCTTCGATATAGGTACGCTTTTACTGCCGCCTGTATCACACACAACTCAAGTGTATGAGCGTATGATAACCGCTATCGAAAACAACAACGTAAACACCCGCGTAGCTATGGTAGGCGATGTGATACACATAGGTGATGCAGTATTTACAATACTTCACCCCAACGACGAGGACCACTGGGGCCTAAATTGTTGGTCTGTATCCGTGCGTATGGCCTTTGGGGAAACCAGCCTAGTAGTTACCGGCGATGCAGAGCGCCCGGCAGAGATGGCAATGCTAGAGTCTGGGCAGTATCTTTCAGCCGATATACTGCGTGTTGGCCACCACGGCAGCCGTACAAGCACCAGTCAAGAGTTTTTTGACGCGGTGTCGCCCAGTATTGCGGTTATACAGGTTGGCGAGGGCAACAGATACAACCACCCGCATGACTGCGTAATGGAAAGACTTAGCGATGCCGGTGTAAGAATCTACAGAAACGACCATCATGGAGACATAATAATCACATCTGATGGCAGAAATCTGGATGTAAGGACGGCAAGATAATGACAAAAGAAATATTTATTATTGACCGCATAGAAGACGGTATAGCCGTGTTGGAATGCCAAGCCACAGGCAATATAATAGAGCTGCCAAGAAAAATCATGCCAAGAGGGGCAAGAGAAGGGCATATGCTAATAAAAGTAAGCGATGATGCCTATTCTATAGACTACGAAGCCACCCAAAAGCGTCGCGATGATATAAAGCGTAGGCTAGAAAAAATACTTGGCCGACCAGTAAAGTAAAGACATCAACAGAAGGTTATTGAGAGAGATATGCATGACACACAAAGTCGCCAAATACCAACATGGTAAATGGCGACTTTTGTGTTGTAGCTATATAGTGAATTATTTCGCTACATAGCGAACTAATTCGAAATCAACTCACCACGAAAGCGGGGCAATAAAGTTGCCGCTTACTGGCAAGTCTACATAATACATAGGGTTTACAAACTGCCCATCACGAAACAACCCAAAGTGCAAATGCGGCCCAGTAGAGCGCCCAGTGTTGCCAGAATAAGCAACCCGCTCGCCTTGGCGTACATCGTCCCCAACACTAACAGCTACACCGTGCAAATGTGCCATAAAGCTGACATACCCGTCTGGGTGTCCCAGCCGCAAAAAGATGCCAAAGCTTGGGGAGTTACCTACCGCAAGCACTGTCCCGTCTCTTGGGGCAACTACCGGTGTGCCAATGGGCGCGGCTATGTCTATGCCGTCGTGAAACTCCCGCCGCCCGGTTACTGGGTTAATTCTTAACCCCCCAGGGGATGATATTATCCCGCATATTGGGTTTACCCATAGTTGTGGTAAATCACATATCATTTCAAAGGCCAATCCTAATCCCACAGTCCCGGAGTAACCGGCGGCTCCGGGACTGTCGGGTTTGATACCTGGTCGTCTGCCGCCGGGGGGTATGGGTCTGTATATGTGCCTTCGTTGTCTATGGATGGGAAGGATGTTTGTTCTAAATCAAAATCCGTAGTCTCGTACGGGAGGCTGGTGGGGATGTAATATTCATCTGATGTGATTGAGGTTTCTGATGGCTGGGATGCCAGCCAGTTTTCGCTTAGCTGCCTTACATCTGCGATAAGCTCGTCCAATGTTTCGGCCCCGGTAAGTACTTGACGTATCCCGTTTCTTAGAGTAGATGCGGGTGCAATGTCGGTCATGCTTGCGATAAGCACAAACACCATAATAATCCCACACAAGATACACTGCATGATTAATGTCTCAACACCAGATACATTGGTGCTAACTGTATCGTCTTCGTATTCCCTCTCGCGTGGGTACTCGCCGGTATTGCGCCTTGACGGCGTTACACGCCTATACGGTGTGCGGTTCATAGTTTCACCCCCTTGCATTTGTATAACAAATAATATGCCTGTAAAAGGAAAATATGCATAATAGTATCTAGTGCGGGCAACATAACAATATAACAGTATCGTAAATGGAGGCTACAATGAAAAAGTGGACGCTGGTATTTGTTTGCTTGTTGTTTTTTTTATTGCATATCCCGCATTTGACAGCAAAAGCCGCTAATGTTACCTTGGAAATGGAAACAGACGAAACCGTGGGTATAATAGAAGACTATGACGGGGACTACCTGTTTATTATGGGTGAGGCGCTGACATATGGCGGCCTGGACGACTTAGTAATACAAGTAGGTGATACACCTATTTACAACTTATTAACGGGCTTGCCGGTATATGCCGGCAGTATAAAAATAGGTATGGAGGTACGCATTGCCTACCATATACAAGCAAACAGCTACCCCCAAGCCGTGGCCATATGGCTTTACCCAGGTCATGAGGATGCGGCTGTATTTTCTACAATAGTAAGCGACAATATCTACTATGGGTTTGACTATACTGTTTTCTTGTCTGCAGATGGGCGCTACCGCATCAACCTTACAGCAGACACCTATATATACTTCCCATGCCTAGGAATTGCAGCCCCTGAGGACATTGTACCGGGGCAAGAGCTCTTTGTATGGGTAGATACGATTACAGCCAGCAGCCCTGCGCTGGTCTTTCCAAAAAAGGTTGTGAGTATATGTCCGTTTCGGTGATAATAACTGCTGGTGGAAGCGGCTTGCGCTTTGGGGGCAATATCCCCAAGCAGTTTCAATTAATAGGCGATAAGCCAATATTGGCACACACAATGGCTGCGTTTAACAATGTTGATATTGTAAACAAGATAATAGTAACCACCCCGGCCAATTATATAAACCATGCATGGGAAATTGCTACAGCCCACAATTTTAGCAAGGTGCGTGCAGTAATAGCCGGTGGAAGCAGCCGTGCGGCCAGTATATATGCCGCGCTTAAAGCGCTTCCCTTTGTTGATACGGGCGAGGCTTTGCCGGGTGGTACGCATTCTGCATCTGATATTGTGCTTATCCATGACGGGGTGCGACCTTTTGCTTCAGAGGCATTAATAAGAGCCGTTTCTGATGCCGCAGGCAAACATGGCGCGGCAATAACGGGCACACCACTTACAGACACAATCAAAGAAGTTGACAGTAAATCCAGGGTAACATCAACACCAGACCGTAGCAGGTACTGGCGGGTGCAGACCCCACAAGGTTTTACATACGATACAATTATGAAGGCCTACGCAAAAGCAGAAAAAGACGGCAACCTTGACCAAGCAACAGATGACAGTATGCTAATAGAGCGCCTGGGCATAACAGTACACATGGTAACAGGCGAGACCAACAACATAAAAATAACGACCAGGGAAGATTTGGCTATGTGTGAAGTGCTGCTGCAGCATACGCGAAAGTCCTAGAATGGAGATATAAATGAAAAACGTCATAATTTATACAGACGGCGCATGCTCTGGCAACCCTGGCCCCGGTGGATATGGTGCGGTGCTTATACATAAGTCACACCGCAAAGAACTCTCTGGTGGCGACCCCGCAACCACCAACAACCGGATGGAAATGCTTGCCGCAATTATAGCCCTAGAAGCCCTAAAAGAGCCGTGCGAAGTGTCTTTGTATTCGGACTCGAAATACCTGGTAGATGCAATACAAAAAGGATGGGCCATACGCTGGAAGCAAAATAACTGGATGCGCAATAAAAAAGATCCTGCACTTAACACAGACCTGTGGGAAAGGCTGCTAAAATTACTAGAAAAACACGAAGTGTGCCTACACTGGGTAAAAGGCCACGCCGGCAACCCAGAAAACGAGCGCTGCGACGCCCTTGCCCGCGCCGCCATAGACGAGATAAAAATAAAACTCATATGAGAAGCTGTATTCAACCCCGCCAACGGCGCCTTTTCGGTCAGATTTTTGCCACTTTTCGTTGCCCCCTCCTTGCTTGCCTTATCAGCCGCGTCAGAGCCGCCTCAATTGTCAAAAATCTGTCG
>Ga0123355_10002190_pt1 | contig 27570 bp, 30 predicted proteins | sample TergutEmb28metaG_3_FD_89872 | JGI IMG/M metagenome (GOLD analysis project Ga0123355, IMG submission 89872) | Embiratermes neotenicus P1 segment gut microbial communities from Petit-Saut dam, French Guiana - Emb289 P1 | ecosystem: Host-associated > Arthropoda: Insects > Digestive system > Gut ... | reverse complement strand
TGCCCGCCCAAAATAAAAGCGATTATTACAGAATAAGGAGGGTACACAGATGCCAAATATTAAATTAAACGGTGTTGCACTCCAAGTTGAAGATGGCTTAACCATTTTGGACGTTGCAGGTGCCAATGGTATAAAAATTCCAACGCTATGTTATATGAAAATGGGCGACGTGATGATCAACAAAGTTGGCTCATGCCGCGTATGTATGGTAGAAATCGAAGGCCGTGCAAGCCTTATGCCCGCTTGTACCACGCAGGTATGGGAAGGTATGTCCATCATTACCAACTCGCCACAGGCCATTAAAGCACGCCGCACGGTGGTTGAACTGTTTCTTTCTAACCACCCGAAAGATTGCCTATCCTGCGAGCGCAACCGCAAGTGCGAATTACAAGACCTTGCGGCGGATTTGAACATTCGCGAAGATAAATACGCAGGTAAGATGTCTAAATACGCCAAAGATACTTCCAGCCAGTCTATTATTCGCGACCCGGAAAAATGCGTGATGTGCCGCCGTTGCGAAACGATGTGTAACGACGTGCAAACTGTTGGTGTGTATTCCGGAACGCATCGTTCATTAGAAGCGGTTGTCGGTACCGCATTTGATTATCCAATGCTTGACACATGCTGCACATTCTGCGGCCAATGTATCTCTGTTTGCCCAACCGGCGCCCTTACCCAGGTCAGCGACATCGGCAACGTATGGACAGCCATTAATGACCCGGAAAAATTTGTTGTCGTGCAAACCGCACCGGCCGTGCGCGTAGCACTTGGCGAAGAATTCGACTTGCCTGTAGGTACAAGAGTGACCGGTAAAATGGTAGCCGCACTGCGCCGCATGGGTTTTGACCGTATATGCGACACTGTTTTTGGCGCAGACCTTACCATTATGGAAGAAGCCAAAGAACTGCTTGACCGCATACAAAACGGCGGCACGTTGCCAATGCTCACAAGCTGCTGCCCTGCCTGGGTTAAGTTTATAGAGCATCAATTCCCGGAATTACTGGGTATTCCATCAACATGTAAATCTCCGCACCAAATGTTTGGCGCTATAGCAAAATCCTATATGGCCGAAAAGCTGGGTGTAGACCCCGCAAAAGTGGTCGTGGTTTCCGTTATGCCATGCGTAGCCAAAAAATATGAAGCGGCACGCGACGAACTTGCAGCCGGCGGCCATGCCGATGTTGACTACGTCATAACCACCCGCGAAATGGCAGGCATGATTCGCGAAGCCTGTATCGATTTTAACTCCCTTCCGGACGAAGATTTCGACCCAATTATGGGCGAGTCTACAGGTGCGGGCGTAATATTCGGCAGGACCGGCGGCGTCATTGAAGCCGCGGTGCGTACCGCTGCTTCTTGGGTAACCGGCGAAACCATTAAGCAAGTAGAGTTCCATCAATTACGTGGGCAAGAAGGTATTCGTGAAACTACGATTAAAGTAGGGGACCTAGACCTTAAAATTGGTATTGCACACGGCTTGGGCCACGCAAGAACACTGCTTGAAAACATCCGCGACGGCAAAAGCCAGTACCATGCTATCGAAATTATGGCTTGCCCGGGCGGCTGTGTAGCCGGTGGTGGCCAGCCATTCTATGGCAACGACCGTTCTGTAATTGAGGCACGCGCTGCGGGGCTTAACAGCGAAGATGTGGACAAAGTTATACGCTGCTCGCATGAAAACAGCGAGATTAAAGCGCTGTATGCAGAGTTCCTGGGTGAACCGGGCGGCCATAAGGCGCATGAGTTGCTGCATACGAGCTATACGAAGCGGGATAAGATGTAATAATTTTAGTGTTACAAACTTGATAGAAAGCGGGGTTGTCTTTTGTTTGGAAAGGCAGCCCCGTTTTATATGAACGCGTAAAAAGGCTGGAGAGATTAGATGAAAAAAATTATCGCTAATAATTTTGCAAACCCGTATTTACCACTGTGGGAGCATTTGCCGGATGGCGAACCCAGAGTTTTTGAAGACCCGGATAACCTGGGTAAATATCGCGCATACATCATCGGTTCCCACGACACCAGGTTTGACGGCTATTGCGGGCCGGATATAAGCGCATGGTCCGCGCCTGTGGAAAATTTAAACAATTGGCGTGATGAAGGCTCCATTTTTACCTATAAAATTGACGGGCAATGGGACACTATGTATGCGCCGGACTTGGTTGAAGTAAGGCGCAAATGCGGCACAAAAGAATACTATTTGTACCCGCACAGCCGAGGACAGGGTAGGGAAGCCATGGTTTGTAAAGGAAGCAGCCCTGTTGGACCGTTTACGCCAATAAACCTGACCGAGGACGGCAGAAATACAACCCCGGGAAGCATTCTTGGTTTCGATCCGGCTATTTTTATAGAATATATTACAGACCCTGCCGATCCGGATTATGATATCGGCTTTAGAGCATACGGATACTGGGGTTTTCAAAAGTCTCATGCGGCAGAGTTGGATCAAAATACAATGTATTCCGTTAGGCCGGGAACAGAGGTTATTCATCATTTCATTCCTGCCAGTTCCAGCTATGGCGTAATACGTGACCCGGAGGGTACGACTTATCCAAACGTATTCCCTGGCGAGGATTTCGCGCGTTTCAATTTTTTTGAAGCTGCGTCTATCCGCAAAATTGGAAATAAATATGTATGGGTTTACAGCGGGTATTCCGGGCCGGATTACGGGCTTAGCAGTACCAATTCCGCACTCCGCTATGCCTATGGCGATACCCTTTTAGGGCCATGGAAAAGCGGCGGCGTACTTGTAGATTCCCGTTCCATTGACTTAAATGAAAGCGGCGTGGCATTGCAAACATATTATGCCGGGCATAATACCCATGGGAGCATAGAGTTTATCAACGACCAATGGTACGCCTTTTACCATAGGCCGCCAAGAGGCTTTGGATATGCCCGCCAGCCAATGGTTGCCCCAATTCATGTGACATGGGACGAAAAACCTGTTGCAAAAGGCGGAAAAGTGATGATTAAGGCGTGGGATCCTTATGCACAAGACAATACTTGGACAGCAAAAGCCGGGAATCATGAATACACCGGTGCAGAGGTAACTTCCGAAGGGTTCAATATTTATGGGCTGGATCCGTACCGCTACTATTCCACCGGTATTGCGTGTTTCCTTACCGATCATGAACTTCAAGCGGATGCCTGGGATATTTGGAACGACCATATGCCTATCGTAGATGCAAAAAATGGCGATATAATCGGATATAAATATTTTGGTTTTGGTGGGCTTGATAAAAACAAAAAAGGTCTGAATGCCTTCGAGGGAACCAAGCCGGGGAATAACACAAAATTCAACGTATTTCTTGTGCCAAAAGCTTCAACGGCGTTTAAGGTGAATATTTGGCTGGACGGCCCTTGGGATAATGATGCGTGGAAGGGTACAAAAATTGGCGAAATAAATGTACCGGCTGGTTCGCCACAAGCAGTTATAAAATTGTCTGCAGACGTATCTGCTGCTGTTGACAACCTTGATAAAAAACATGCAATTTACCTTATTGTTGAAGGCGATGAAGGTGTCCTGTGCGATTTAGTTGGCCTTGGCTTTAGCTGTGATCGTAAAGATATTGCCAAGCCTGTAGTCCCGACGGTGCGTATAGAAGTTGACGGGAAAGCTGTAAAATTACCCGTTGCTCCTGTTAGGTCTACCAACGCTAATGGTATTTGTGGCTATGATATGTATGAAACCACTATTACGCTTACTAAGGGTGCAACAGATATTCCTACTGTAAAGGCATTTGCAAGTGAACCAGATGTAAAAATGACAACAAAATTACCGGACGCAGTGCCAGGCACAGCTGTTGTTGAGTTTGACTACAAAGGCGTGGTTAAGACTTATAATGTTAAGTTTGTTGTAGCGTAAATGTGTTCGATTGTAGAATCCCTACCGCTCGGTAAAACAGGTGGTAGGGATTCTAAATTTGCCAATCCCGCCGTATATATAATTTATAAAACTATTCCGGAGGGATAAAATGAGCAGAAAATTTTTAGTGGTTATCATCGCTTTTGTGTTGCTGTTTACCGCGGCATGTGGCACACAGGAGCTTCGTGGCCCGGCGAATGAAGAAGAAATGAGTGCATTCGAGCAAATACAGCACAAGTTAATTGATATGCAAAATTTCCGCGCTATTGCTACGGTAGAATATCATTCCAACAAAGGTGTAAACATTTACGAAACGGTTCAACATGCCAAAATGACCGGGGAATATCGTATTGAAGTTACCGCACCGGAAAATGTTGCGGGGAGTGTAACGGCGTCTGACGGGCAGCAAATATTCCAGTTTAACAGCCGTGTGAATGGACGCGTTTCATTGCAAGCGAACGAAACACCGGAGCGCAGTGAAATATTTTTGACGAGTTTTGTGCGAAATTATTTGCAAAGTGATCAAATTTCTGTTAGTGTAGCAGATATGGAGCAAGGGCTACGCACTGTTCTGGAGGCAACTGTACCGGGTAACCATCCATATTTGGCAATTTCGCGGTTATGGGTAGACAACGAGACCCTTCTTCCTGTAAAATTAATTGTGTTCGACCAGGACGAAGCGGTGCGGATAGTTGTTACATATCATGTTTTTGAATTTAATGCAGCGTTGGACGATGGGCTTTTTTCGTTGTAGTGATATTTTTAGCAAAACACGGGCGAACACTGTTCGCCCCTACAATAGCCACGATGTTTCCGTAGGGGCGCACAGTGTGCGCCCGTATACCAGCAAGCAAAACGGAGGTACATATGATATACAAAAGAGCGTGGGCAGAGATTGACCTCTCTAATTTAGCTCATAATTTAGGTGTTGTACGTAAAAATTTGAACCCTCAAACTAAGCTAATGGGTATTGTAAAGGCAGACGCATACGGGCACGGCGCAGTACCTGTTGCCCGTACTTTACTTGAAGGCGGTGTAAATGCACTAGGTGTTGCTATCTGTGAAGAGGGGATAGAACTTAGGGAAAGCGGTATTAAAGCCCCTGTGTTAATCATGGGCTTTACGCCGGAGCAATTGCTGCATGAAGTGGTGCGGTTAGACCTGGCACAAACTGTATTTGGCTTAAGTGGTGCAAATGCGCTTGCTGTGCAAGCCGTACGTTTTAACAAGCGGGCAATTGTACATATTAAAATTGACACAGGAATGAGCAGGTTGGGTTTTTTGCCCAACCTAGATAGTGTGCAGCAAATTTGTGAAATTGCAAGCAACCCGAACCTTGATGTTGCGGGAATTTACACCCACTTGGCAACGTCTGATGAATTGGAAAGTAATTTCATGTTTGAGCAGCTGGCGCGTTTCCGGTGGGTGCTTGCCGAATTAGATAAACGTGGTGTAAATATACCGGAGAAGCATATTTCTAACTCCGGGGCTTTTTCTCATATGATAGTTTCGGAAAATTGTTACGGAGGGTTTAACCTCGACTTTGTAAGAGTAGGTATTATGCTATATGGCTATCCTCCTTCTGCAGAAATGATTAAAACATGCGCACCTCTTGGGTTAAAGCCCGTTATGCGCCTTATGTCACGTATTAGTATGATAAAAGAACTTGATGCAGGTGTTGGCATAAGCTATGGGCATATTTATAAAACCGCGCGTAAAAGTTCTATTGCCGTGTTGCCGATAGGCTATGCAGATGGGTATCCGCGTAGGCTTTCCCGCGGGGGCAGGGTACTTGTAAATGGTAAATTTGCGCCTATTGCAGGCGCGATTTGTATGGACCAGTGCATGGTAGATATAACAGGCATAGAAGGCGTTTATGCCGGTGATCCTGTTGTAATGATGGGCGCAGAAGGGATTTTCGCAGATAACTTGGCAGAAATAGTTGGTACAATAAGCTATGAAATACTTTGCGGAGTGGGTAAACGCGTGCCGCGAATTTATGTATAGAAAGTTTTTCCATTGGCAATAATGCAGTCATTGTAAGATAACGATATAAAGAGGTGGATGCAGTGTTACAAGTGCGGCGAGGCGATATATTTTATGCAGATCTTAGCCCGGTAATAGGCTCGGAACAGGGTGGGGTACGCCCGGTTTTAATTGTTCAAAACGATGTAGGAAATAAATATAGCCCCACGGTAATTTGCGCGGCAATTACGTCACAAATAAATAAAGCCAAGCTACCAACGCATATAGAAATTGAATCTGTAAGTTCTACGCTGGTGAAAGATTCGGTGATTCTTTTAGAGCAGATTCGTACAATAGATAAAAAACGCTTGCGGGAAAAAATATGCCGTGTAGATGATAAAATGATGAAAAGAATAAACCGTGCAATCATGATTAGCTTAGGGTTGGATACATAAAACGCCCGAAGTAAGCCGTGTATGCACGGTTTACTTTTACGCTGGGAAAGCGCAGCAGCATTTTCAACTGGTCCGAGAATCGGGCCAGTTCACCCGAAAGTCGGGTCAACTGACCAAAGAAATGAGGGCCTACATAATGATAATCAGTGCCAGCAGACGTACAGACATACCGGCATATTATTCGGATTGGTTTTTCAATAGGATTAAGGAAGGATTTGTATCCGTTCGCAACCCAAGGAATTTTAACCAAGTACGGCGTGTTGAACTTACCCCCGATACGGTAAATGGCATTGTGTTTTGGACAAAAAATCCCGCACCAATGGTTAACCATTTGGGCGCACTGCAAGATTACATGTATTATTTTCAATTTACAATTACGCCTTACGGCAAAGATATAGAGCAAAATGTGCCGCAAAAAAACACGGATATTCTTTTATCGTTCAAACGGCTATCAGAAATAGTTGGTGCGGATAGAATCATTTGGCGATACGACCCGGTTTTGATAAATGCGAAATATACAGCAGACTATCATATACAAGCTTTCGAGAAAATTGCCCGCGCGTTGCACAATGATACCCGCAAAGTGACAATCAGCTTTATTGACACGGATTATAAAGCAGTGAAGCATAATATCAGCAAGTTGAATTTAACCGAATTTTCCGCTGAAATGAAAACAACGCTTGCGGCAACACTTGCATCTATAGCACACAGCTACGGCTTATCCATCGACGCCTGCGCACAAGAAACAGACTTGCAAAAATATGGCATTTCGCGCGCAAGTTGTATAGATGAACAATTATTTGAAAAATTACTTGGCTACAGTTTAAATGTAAAAAAGGACAAAAACCAACGTGCAGAATGCGGCTGCGCTTCAAGCGTTGATATTGGCATGTACAATACTTGTATGAACGGTTGCATGTATTGTTATGCAAATTACATACAAAAAGCGGTAACCGGCAACTATAAAACGCATAATCCACAATCACAGTTCTTAGTTGACATATAAAATTTCCGGGCGCGAACTTCCAAATATCTTGACAGATAAAATCGAAAGGTTATAATAGTGCTGTAATCAAATTGTAATCTAGTTTGCGGTTGTTAAGGAGGCCATATTTTGAATGATTCTGCTATTTATGCGTTCGTAGATCACACATTGCTGTCCCCAACAGCTACATGGGACGACATTCAGGTTATATGCGAAGAAGCTATGAAATATGGCACAGCTTCTGTATGTATTCCACCTTCTTATGTGCAAAGGGTTAAACAGAAATATGGAGACAGCATTAACATATGCACTGTAATTGGCTTTCCTTTGGGCTATAGCACAACACCTTCTAAGTTGGCGGAAATTAAAAATGCCAATGCGGATGGCGCCAACGAATTTGATGTCGTCATTAATATGGGGGACGCCAAAGACAAGAATTTCGATAAAATTACGGAAGAATTAACAGCTCTAAAAAAAGCGGTTGGCAGCAAAATTTTAAAAGTAATTATCGAATGCTGCTATCTGACCAATGACGAAAAAATCGCCCTGTGTCAATGCGTGACACAAAGCGGGGCTGATTTTATAAAAACCTCAACAGGCTTCGGCACAGGCGGCGCAACCATTGAAGACATCAGGCTGTTTAAGCAACACATCGGCCAGAATGTTCAAATAAAAGCCGCCGGCGGCATGAAAACTCGCGAGGATTTCATTGCTTTTATTAATGAAGGCTGTTCCCGTTTGGGGACAAGCTCTGCCGTTAAGGTTTTAACCGGCGGCGAGTCAAGTAACTATTAAAAACTAGGCAATTTCTTAAAATTGCCCAAAATCTTAGGAGGATTATCCATGAAAAAAGTACTCAAATTTTTACCACTGGCTTTACTGCTTGTTGCATTGCTTGCTTTTGGCGCATGTACAAGAGACAACGAAGAACCGACCACCGGCACCGCAGCAACAGAAACCCCGGCTGCAGAAACGCCTGCCGCCACCACCGCAGACGCAAGCCATATCCGCATTGCGCTGGTTGCCCACTCTCCGGAATCTATTTTGGATGACGGTTCCTTTAACGCAGGTGCATGGCAAGGTATTTTACAATTTGCAAGAGAACACGGCTTGTCAACCACCAGAGGCGTGGACATTGAGTTTTTCCAACCGGGTACCGCAACGGATGAAGCACGTATCGACCTGGTAGAAAATGTTGTCGAAAACTTTGGCGCAAACATTATCGTTTTGCCGGGTTTCCATTTCATCGCTTCTTCATACCGTATGCAAGAATACTTCCCGGATGTTAAGTTTGTTCTGCTTGATGCTTCCCCTGCAGGCGGCATTAGGAGCAACTTAGTCGCTATCCACTATGCGGAAGAAGAATCCGGATTTTTGGCCGGTTATGCCGCTGTTATGCAAGGTTATAGAAGCTTGGGCTTTATGGGCGGTGTTGCTGTGCCTGCTGTAGTACGTTTTGGCCATGGCTTTATTCAAGGCGCGGAATATGCTGCTAACGCTCTAGGTCTGGCAGCAGGCGACGTTACAATCAGATACCACTATGTGGGCGGGTTTGCTCCTGATCCTGCGGTTACAACCCAGGCTGGCTCTTGGTATGCGACAGGCACAGAAGTTATCTTTGCCGCTGCCGGTGGCGCAGGTTTCTCTGTTATTGCTGCCGCCGAAGCCGCAGGTGCTTCTGTTATCGGCGTTGACGTAGACCAAGCAGACGACTCTACTGTAGTGGTTACATCTGCCATAAAAGGTCTTGCTCCATCTGTAAACGCCATGCTTAACGATTTCTTGAATGATACATGGAGAGGCGGCCAAGAGCTTATGTTTAACGCCGCTGTAGATGGCGTTGGCTTGCCAATGGCCACATCAAGACTACAAAACTTTACACAAGCGCAATATGACGCCATTTTTGCTCAACTTGCAAACGGCACAATCCGTGTAAACAACAGCTTAGAAATGTCTGACATTCTTGCAAACATATCTTTGGTTGAAGTGGACGCGTAATTAAATTCATGTAAACTCAATAATGGGGCACATCTTGTGCCCCTTTTTTTACATATTTATAAGGAGGTTGGCCATGTACATTATAGAGATGCGCAATATTACTAAAGAATTTCCCGGGATTATAGCTAATGATGATATTACGCTCCAATTAAAAAAGGGCGAAATTCACGCCTTGCTTGGGGAAAACGGCGCGGGAAAGTCTACTTTAATGAGTGTGCTTTTTGGGCTTTATAAACAGGAAAAGGGCAGTATTTATAAAAACGGCAAGGAAGTGACGATAACAGGCCCCGGTGATGCCAACAAGCTTGGTATTGGTATGGTGCATCAGCATTTTAAACTGGTACACAACTTTACGGTGCTTGAAAATATTGTACTTGGCGTAGAAACTACTAAAAACGGCGTACTGCAAATGAAAGACGCCAGGCAAAAAGTGCTGGCTCTGTCTAAAGCATACGGCCTGGAAATTGATATTGACAAGGAAATACGCCACATAAGCGTAGGCATGCAGCAGCGTGTGGAAATCTTAAAAATGCTGTACCGTGAAAATGAAATTTTAATTTTTGACGAACCAACCGCCGTGCTTACGCCACAGGAAATAGAAGCCCTCATGAACACAATGAAAGGCCTTGTGGCAGAAGGCAAGTCTATTTTGTTTATCACCCACAAGCTGGATGAAATTAAGCAAGTGGCAGACAGATGCTCTGTTTTGCGCAAAGGCAAAATGATTGGCACGGTAGATGTCGCAACCACTTCTAAAGAAGAAATGTCTGAAATGATGGTGGGGCGCAAGGTGACACTCAGCTTGGACAAGCAGGACGCAAAAATAGGAGACACCATATTAAAAGTCAAGAATCTTTGCCAAAAAGGGGAGGCCGGCGAGAAGGACAAACTCAAAAATATATCCTTTGATGTAAAAGCCGGGGAAATCCTTTGCATTGCGGGTATAGAGGGTAATGGGCAGACGGACCTTGTTTATGCGCTAACAGGTCTTGAGGGTATACATTCCGGCGAAGTGTATATGGAAAACAAAAGCATAACCAAAGCAAAAATCCGCAAACGTACAGAAACGGGTATTTCTCATATTCCCGAGGACAGACATAAGCACGGATTGGTTTTGGATTACACATTGGCGTATAACACGGTTTTGCAAACGTATTATACAAGCGAATTTCAGAAGCTGGGCTTCTTAAAAAGTAAAACGATGGTGGACCATGCCAATACGCTGATAGAACGGTTTGATATACGTTCCGGACAAGGGGCGGAAACAATAACGCGTTCCATGTCTGGCGGTAACCAGCAAAAAGTTATTTTGGCCAGGGAAATTGACCGCGACCCTAAACTGCTTATTGCCGTGCAGCCTACAAGGGGCTTGGATGTAGGGGCGATAGAGTATATTCATCAGCAATTACTGGCACAGCGGGATTCCGGTAAGGCTGTATTGCTGGTATCTTTAGAACTTGAGGAAGTGATGAACGTATCCGACAGGATTTTAGTGATGTACGAAGGCGAAATTGTAGCGGATGTTAATCCAAAAGATGTAACTTTCCAAGAGTTAGGGCTGTATATGTCCGGTGCTAAAAGAGACGAGGTGGTGGCTGTATGAACCGCGGTTCAATTATGAGTTTCTTATCTTCTATTTTGGTGTTGCTGGTTGGCTTGTTAATCGGATTCGTTATTTTATTGGTGAGTAATAGTGCCGGTGCGGTGAGTGCTTTTGGTACAATTCTTACCCATGGTGCAGGGTCTATGCGTGTTTTTGGAAATGTACTTTTACATGCCACGCCTATTATTTTAACGGGTTTATCCGTGGCATTTGCATTTAAAACAGGTTTGTTTAATATCGGCGCAACAGGGCAATTTACCTTGGGTGCTTTTGCCGCGGTGTACATCGGAATAGAATTTACATTTTTGCCGCCGCCAATACGTATTTTAACTGCTGTACTGGCTGCCGCTGCTGTAGGTGCATTATGGGGCGCAATTCCCGGTTTGTTAAAGGCGTATCGCAATGTGCACGAGGTTATTTCGTGTATTATGACAAACTATATCGCCATGTTTTTTGTTAATTATATGGTGATAAATTTTACCTTCGATTCAGGACAAGGCCGGAGTTTTCCGCCTCCTACTGACGCAAGGCTGCCATCCCTTGGGCTTGAAAATATTTTCAGAACCGGAGCAAGGTCTTCCAGTGTGGATGCGGGTATCATTATCGCCATAGTCATTGCCATTGTGGTTTATATCATCTTGGAAAAAACCACGTTCGGCTACGAACTCAAAGCTTGCGGTTTTAATAAAGATGCCGCAAAATATGCCGGTATCAACGGAAATAGAAATGTTGTTATGGCTATGATGATTTCCGGTGCACTTGCGGGTATTGGCGGGGCATTGGCCTATATAGGCGGCATGGGCGTAACGCTTAACATAGTGGATGTGCTGCTTCCATACGGGTTTACTGGTATTTCTGTGGCGTTCTTGGGGCTAAACCATCCGATTGGCGTTATATTTTCCGGTGTTTTAATTTCATATTTAACTATGGGTGGTACCCAAATTCAACCGGACGGGTTTTCTCCGGAATTTGTGGATATTGTTATCGCCGTAATCATTTACTTTTGTGCGTTTGTTTTCTTGGTTAAAACTTTTTTGGGGAAATATGCTGATAGGATTTTTAGAAAAAAGGATGGGGGTAAAACGGCATGAATATGTTTTTCTTTGTAATGCAGTCCACAATGTTTTTTACGATACCGCTGATTATTGTTGCATTGGGTGGGCTTTTTTCGGAAAAATCCGGTGTTGTAAACATTGCCCTTGAGGGTATTATGATAATGGGCGCGTTTGCGGGCATATTGTTTATTCACATCATGCAAAACCACGGCAGCTTGTCCGGGATGCCACTATTGATACTGGGGCTACTTATAGGTATGGTTACGGGCGTTGTTATCTCACTGCTGCATGCTTATGCGTCGATTAACTTAAAAGCGAACCAGGTCATTAGCGGGGTTGCTATCAATATGTTTGCTCCCGCGTTTGCGGTTTACACGGCAAGGCTTGTTTTAGGCTCCCAAAATATACGTTTTTATAACCAATTCAGAATTGACTCTGTGCCGCTTTTAGGACGCATTCCTTTTATTGGGCCTATGTTTTTCCAAAACGCTTATATCACCACACTTTTAGGTTTTGTTATTTTGGCGGTTTCGTCCTTTGTTTTGTATAAAACTAAATTTGGTTTACGTTTGCGGGCCTGCGGCGAGCATCCGCAAGCGGCGGATTCTGTAGGCGTGAGTGTTGCTAAAATGCGCTATTCCGGGGTTTTAATCTCCGGTGCGTTGGCCGGGCTTGGCGGCGTTGTGTTTATTATTCCTATTACCACGGTGTTTGATGGCACGGTGGTAGGCTACGGGTTTTTGGCATTGGCTGTGCTTATCTTTGGCGCCTGGAAGCCTAAAAGAATTTTGTTTGCGGCCATCTTTTTTGGGCTGATGAAAACCATCGCACATAGCCATAGTGCCATCGGTTTCTTAAATGCCTTGCCTATCCCTTCGCACTTCTACAGTATGTTGCCATTTGTTGCCACATTGATAGTGCTTGCGTTTACGTCGAAAAATACCATGGCGCCAAAGGCTGCGGGACAGCCTTATGATAAGGGTGGACGGTAAACTTATTTAGTTACATCGCCTGACGTGGGTTTGTTTTCACTTAAAAAGACCTAGTACCAGGTCTTTTTAAGTGCCGTAAATTATATCAAATACTTGACATCTACATTTGGGTGCGCTTCCTGGAACCTTTCCCGTATAACCGAATATTTTGGAAAATAGTCGTACTCGTTAAATACCGTAGCAATAACTTTTGAACTGTTGCCTTTTGTGATAATACATACCAGCGCGGGGTTTTCATCACCCTCCGCAGGCGCAACCTGTATGTTGCTTACGGCTTCCGTTAGCCCAAACTCCCAAAGTAGTTTTTCCAGTGCTTTAATTTCGGTTTCAAATGGCATATGTTACCTCCTTATACACTATCTATACTCGCCTCCGCAGAGCGTCCCATCAAGCCTGCCGTTAAAGGTGCCGGGCGTTCCGGTTTGGTGGTCATGATACAAGTGATATTTTCGGCATTGGATATGTCTATTGCATTGGCAATTTCCACAGCGTGCAAGGCAAGTTCCGCACTGCTGCGGTGCGGACGGTTGCGGCGTATTGCCCATGCCATATCCACTACAGCTATGCCGCGCCATGAGTTAAAACATGCTTCCCATGGGTTGCTGCTTACAGGCGGTATTTTAGGGTCTGTATCGCCAAAGCCATGGGAGAACGGCATTTTCATGCGCTCGTTGTTGCCAATCCTTGTCAGGTACACATCATTGCCCCAGCCGCCAAAGCAGTTAGGGTCAGGCAGTGTCAAGTGGCCTTCTGTACCGTACACTTCCACGCGTGGCACTTCCGGGCCCATGCCGTCTGCGCACATGGTTAGGCTCGCGTACAAGCCGCTGTCAAATTCCAAGCAGCCCATGGAAAGCGTAGAGCCTGATCCCGCCGTTGCGGTTTGTTTATAATTCGGGTGCAGCGGGTTGGTTAAAACTCTGCCCTCAAATGGGCGAGAAAACCCGGAAACCCTGTTTACCGCGCCAAAAAGGTTGACCAGCACGTTAATATAATAGCCGGACATATCGTAGTGAATGGTCGTTCCCGACACGCCAAAGTTTGGGAAATCCTGATTGCGCTCATGCACATTGTATCCACGATAGCAAAACGCGTGGGCGAATAGGGGCGTACCAATCCAGCCGTCGTCTATCAGCTTGCGCGCTGTTTGGTACGCAGAACCCATGTAGCAATCCGGTGCGGCACCAAGGCGCAGCCCTTTTTTAGCGGCAAGTTCGTATAACTCCTTCGCATTATCAAAACTGGTGTCCAAGGCTTTCTCCGAATATGCGTGCTTACCTGCTTCTAATATCGACTGGGTTACAAAATGGTGGTCACGAGGGCCGGTCGTATTTAATACAATTTCAATTTCAGGGTCTTGCAAAATTTCTTCGGTGGTCATTTGGCGAATACCAAAAGTTTCTGCACGGGCTTTGCTTTTTTCCGGGATAAGGTCGGAACAGCCAACCATTTCCGTAATGGTAAAACCGCCGTTTTTTAAGGTGTTCAGGTAAGTATAGCTGATATTCCCAGAGCCTACTAATGCTACTTTTACAGGTTTCATGTACGCCTCCTTAGACTATTTTCAATACATTGCGCATATAATCTACGCTAATTTTCAGGCTGTCAAATGCGTCGCCACGGTGTAAATCCTGCTCTATGCAGTACCATTCTATGCCAATTTCGCGGCAAGCCTTCACGACTTCTTCCCAGTTGATATTCCCCTGCCCAACTTCCGCAAAACGGAAAGGAATGCTCCCGATGCCCAGGTCATAGGAAAATTCGTCGATAGCGTATTCTTTAAAGTGAACCACGCTACTGTTGCGGCCTTTTATACGGCGGATCCAATATGCCGGGTCTGCTCCTGCGGCAGATGCCCAAAATGTATCAAGGCAGAACACTACACCGTCTGGGTCGGTTTCTTCCAGTAAAATATCCATGCCGGGTTTGCCGCCTAAACTTGCAAAATTTCTAAATTCCTGCGCATGGTTGTGGTAAGAAAGCTTAAACCCTGCCTGTGCAAACGGTTTTGCCACTTTGTTTAACCATCTTACATACGCCTTAAAACCATCTACTGTGCGCATCATATCCCCAGGCATTGTGCCCACGCAAACAATTTTTACGCCAAGTGCTTCTGCTTTTTTCATGGTTTCTTCCGGTTTTTCCGGGTCGCCCCAAATGTCGCAAATGGTCATGCCATGCTTTGCAAGTATTGCTTTTTCGTCATCGAGGCTAAATCCTGCACTGCGGCCGAGCCCGTTTTCCAGCCCGTCAAAACCGATCGCCTTTAGCTTTGCATAGGCGGCTCCTCCGCTTTCTTTGTCAAACACGTGATGCCTAATGCTGTAAGGTGCTAATCCAATTGGCATAATTGCTCCTGCTTTCTACTAAGCGAATTTAATTTCACACAAAGATTACCATAAAGCAAAAAAATTGTGAAGTGGCTGGTATCCATTTTATACATACGCTTTGGTTTTTCTTCGCAATTTATCTTGTTTGCTTATAGTAGGTGTGATATATTACTAAAGGTATCGAAAGTGCTTACATATTTATTAAGGAGGATACAATGTCAGACAAAACATTAATCCAACATTTGAAAGCAAGTAAACCGCAAGTTGAAGATATAATTTCTGAATATATCTCTGAAAATGTAAAAAAAGCTGCCTTGGATTTTATTGCATGGTTGAACGCAAATAAAGTGCCCCCGACATGGCTTGATATTGGAGAACAAGCCGCGCTTGCATGGATAGTAGAATATAGCGACAAAAAGCTTTTTATGGTTTGGAGCGGTAAAGACATTATTAATTTTATGATTCAGGGTGTGTTAACAGACGAATATCAATTGCATATAACCGAAAATAATTTGCAAAATATCGTTTTGGATAATTTGTGCTATTGTTCGCGTAAAGACGGCGAGCATTGCACCGGATGTGACCTTCCCCCTGATGTTGCGGGAATTAGCTTGGTGTTATTGGGGAAAGAAGTTGAAAATGTTTGTTGCGGTCACATGGTTTCTTTTAATAATCCCAACAGTGAAATAATCGAGGAAATAAAAAAGCTGCTGGATTTTTAGGATGAAAGCAAAACTAATAACAAATAATCCCGTCGTAAAAAATAGGCTAGACGCATTCGATGTGGAGTATCACGACGTTTCGTACCTGGATATTTTAATTTTAGTGCGCAACTATATTCACAAAGGGCATACACTACTTACACACCCGCTTTCCGGGAGTGTGAAGCCAAAGGAAACGCCTTACAAATCCATTGTAATTTCCTCAGGTGCATCCGGCTTGGATATTCAATCCGTTTCCACTATAGAAGAAAGTATCGCCTGTGTGGGTAGGTTTAAAGATAGAGAAATTCCTGCGTCTGCATTAAAAGACTTCATGGAAATTGATTGCAGCTTAATTGAATCTTCAAAAAATTATATATAATTCGATTTTGAAAGGGGTAACATGGTGAAACTGAATTTAGGATACATTACTATCAGCGATATTCAGTTTAGTACAGTTTCAAAAATTGAAAACGGCGTACTTTACGTTAACAAAAGCGAACTTGCGGCATTGCTGCTAAAAGATAACCGCTTCAAATATGTCGAGCTGGACATAACACGGCCGGGCGAGAGCGTTCGCATAACGCCGGTAAAGGATGTTATCGAGCCGCGTGTAAAAGTAGAAGGGCCGGGCGGTATGTTCCCGGGCGTACTTTCTGCCGTGGACACTGTAGGCAGCGGCACAACGCATGTGCTGCGTGGTTCTGCTGTGGTGACATGCGGCAAAGTGGTGGGCTTCCAAGAGGGCATCATTGATATGACCGGGCTTGGGGCAGATTACACCCCGTTTTCACAAACACGCAACCTTGTTTTGACATTCGAACCCGAGACAGGCCTTGACGCACATGACTATGAAAACGCGCTTCGTATGGCGGGCCTAAAAGCCGCTGCTTACCTTGGCGAGTTGGGTAAAAACATTGAGCCATGCGAAGTTATGACTTATGAAACCCTGCCAATTTCAGAAAGCGTTGCAAAATATCCCGGCTTGCCAAAAGTCGGCTATGTGCAAATGCTGCAAAGCCAAGGGCTGCTGCACGACACGTATGTCTATGGCGTGGATATGAAGCAGAGCATCACCACTTTAATAAACCCGACAGAGATTTTCGATGGCGCAATTATCAGCGGCAACTGCGTATCCGCGTGCGATAAAAATACGACTTACCATCACCAAAATAACCCCGTTATCACGGATTTATTCGAAGAACACGGCAAAACCTTAAACTTCGTGGGCATGATTATCACAAACGAAAATGTATATCTGGCCGACAAGCAGCGTTCTTCCGACTGGACGGCAAAACTTTGCGAATACTTGGGGCTGGACGGCGCAATCATTTCCCAGGAAGGCTTTGGCAACCCCGACACGGATTTAATTATGAACTGTAAGAAAATCGAAGCCAAGGGCATTCACACAGTTATTATTACCGATGAATACGCGGGGCGCGACGGTACTTCGCAGTCTTTGGCGGACGTTGATGCATCTGCCAATGCGGTGGTCACCGGCGGCAACGCTAATGAAGTTGTTACTTTGCCAAAGCTTGACAGAATTATAGGCACTTTGGACTACGTCGATAAAATCGCGGGCGGTTTTGAGAAAAACATGAAACCAGACGGCACTATCGTAGTGGAAATTCAAGCAATTACGGGCGCAACCAACGAACTTGGTTTTAACAAAATGAGCGCGAGATAATACGAAAATAAAATTCAGTTGGTGATAAAATATCACCAACTGACCAACTCTTTCTCGGTTGGTGAAGGAATTGCCCGTAATGGGCGGATAGGAGGGCAAAATGGATAAATTAAAAGTTGTTCATTATATAAACCAGTTTTACGCCGGTATTGGCGGCGAAGAAATGGCAAACATACCACCGGAAATGCGTTCTGGCCCGGTAGGCCCGGGGCTTGCGTTTCAAGCGGCCTTTGGCGATGCTGCCGAAATTATGCAGACAATTGTGTGCGGCGATTCGTATTTTAATGAAAACGCAGAAGACGCAAAAAATACAATCCTTGGCTTGATATCAGGTTTAGGCATAAAGCCTGACCTGTTTATTGCAGGCCCTGCTTTTAACGCCGGGCGTTATGGCGTGGCTTGCGGTGCAATTTGCGAGGCCGTTGCGGAAAAGTTCGGTATCCCTGTAGTCACCGGCATGTATGCGGAAAACCCGGGCGCGGATATGTACAAAGAAAAAGTGTACATTATCGCCACTAAAAATTCTGCTGCGGGAATGCGTGATGCCGCACCAAAAATGGCTAAACTCGCCCTAAAGCTTGCAACCGGTGAAAAAATTGGCGCGTCTGTAGAAGAAGGCTACTTGCCAAAAGGACAGCGCGTAAACTTCTTTGATACCGAGCGCGGCTCGAAGCGTGCAGTCAAGATGCTGCTTAACAAAATGGCGGGTAAACCGTTTGAAACGGAATATCCAATGCCGGATTTCGACAGGGTCGCTCCTGTTGCGGCGATAAAAAATATCCGAAACGCGACTATCGCGCTTGTAACCTCTGGCGGCATTGTGCCAAAGGGCAACCCAGACCGTATAGAATCTTCGTCCGCTTCTAAATACGGCGAATACGATATTACCGGCGTGGTGGATTTGACCGAAGAAGGCTACGAAACCGCACACGGCGGCTACGACCCTGTTTACGCCAACCAAGACGCGGACAGAGTATTGCCCGTCGATATCTTGCGCGAGTTCGAAGAAGAAGGCAAAATAGGAAAACTTCACAATTTCTTTTATTCAACCGTTGGCAATGGCACGGCTGTTAAATCTTCCAAAAAATTTGCGGAGGAAATCGGACAAAAACTCCTCAGCCTTGGGGTGAATGCGGTAGTTTTAACCTCCACATGAGGCACTTGTACACGTTGCGGTGCAACGATGGTGAAAGAAATTGAACGCGTGGGCATTCCCGTTGTTCATTTATGTACAGTTACGCCGATATCCCTGACTGTGGGCGCAAACAGAATCGTACCTACCATAGCCATTCCACACCCGTTGGGCGACCCAAAACTTACTGCGGCAAAAGAAAAAGCGTTACGCGGCAGGATTTTGGATACGGCACTGGAAGCTTTAACAACAGAAGTTGGCGGACAAACAATTTTTGACGTGAAATAGGTGACATTTTGAAAATATACGACATGATTATTATCGGCGCAGGCCCTGCGGGGCTTGCCGCCGCCATTTATGCCGGAAGAGCCCGCCTTAGTACCTTGCTTATAGAAAAAGACGCCGTTGGTGGTCAAATTGTTATCACTTCCGAAATAGAAAATTACCCTGGCGGAATTGAACACGAAACCGGGCCAAGTCTCATAGGCAGAATGGTTGCGCAAGTTGACCATTTTGGGGTGGAGCGTATAAGCGATACAATTATAGATGTAAATTTGGAGCCTGTGACCAAGGTTGTAAAGGGTCAAAAAGGCGAATATCACGGCAAAACCGTAATCATTGCCACAGGCGCACAGCCCCGCCCAATTGGCTGCCCCGGCGAGCGGGAGCTTGTCGGCAAGGGCGTAAGCTATTGCGCAACTTGTGATGCGAATTTCTTCGAAGATTTCGAGGTTTACGTGGTTGGCGGCGGCGATTCTGCCGTTGAGGAAGCGATTTACTTAACTAAATTTGCCCGTAAAGTGACAATTATTCACCGCAGAGACGAATTGCGTGCTGCAAAATCTATTCAAGAGCGCGCTTTTGCCAATCCTAAAATTGAATATATGTGGGACAGCGTTGTCGAGGAGTTAAAAGGCGATGGTATTTTAACTTCTATGGTTGTTAAAAATGTAAAAACAGGCGAATTGCACGAAATTGAAGCAGACGAAGAAGACGGCACTTTCGGCGTATTTGTGTTTATTGGATTTTTGCCGAATACCGAACTTTTTGTGGACAAGGTGAAAATGGACGGTGCGTATATCCCCACGGATGATGATATGAAGACGAATATACCGGGTGTTTTTGCTGTGGGGGATATTAGGGTTAAATCTTTACGTCAAGTTGTAACTGCGGCGGCTGATGGTGCAATAGCAGCTGTTGCGGCAGATCATTATATAAATACGTTGTGATAATTTGGAGGTGAAAACATGCTGGAAGTAAATAAAGAAACCTTTGAAGCCGAAGTTCTGCAAGCGCAGGACAAAGTCTTAGTCGATTATTACGGCGACGGCTGTGTACCATGTGAAGCGCTTCTGCCATTCGTCACTGCAATGGCAGAAAAGTATGGCGATAAATTGAAATTCGTTAAACTTAACACAACAAAAGCCCGCAGGCTTGCCATAGGTCAAAAGATTCTGGGATTGCCTGTCATTGCCGTTTATGAAAATGGTGCAAAGCTTGAGGAACTTGTGAAAGACGATGCCACAGAAGCAAATATCGAGGCAATGATTGCTAGACATATCTAATGATGTGAAAATACAAAACAATCCGGAAGGAGAATGTACGTGTCAATTTTGGCTAACAAAAAAATAGTCATCATAGGCGACAGAGATGGCGTGCCCGGTCCTGCTATCGAAGAATGCATAAAGACAGCCCACGGCGCAGAAGTGATATTTTCTTCAACAGAATGTTTCGTCTGAACGGCCGCTGGCGCAATGGATTTGGAAAACCAAAAGCGGGTAAAGGAGTTTGCTGAGCAATTCGGCCCGGAGAACCTAGTTGTTATACTAGGTGCGGCTGAAGGTGAAGCCTCCGGTATCGCTGCTGAAACTGTGACAGCAGGCGACCCTACTTTTGCAGGTCCGTTGACAGGGGTCTCGTTGGGACTTCAGGTATATCACATTTGTGAAGAAGAAATAAAATCCGCAGTGGATGCTACTGTCTACGACGAACAAGTAGGCATGATGGAAATGGTTCTTAATTTAGATGAAATTTCATCTGAAATGAAGTCTATCAGAGAGCAATATTGTAAGTTTTAGCTGAATGAATAAAGCCGAAGCCTATTGAATAGGTTTTCGGCTTTTTTTATTAGGTTTAACTTTTTTCGTTTTTGATTTGCCTATTTCTAATCGGCTTTTCTGTTCATTTTTCTCTATTGGTGATACTTTTGTAGAATAGTAAGCTTTATCTTCTATTCGTATTATATCACCGGGTAATAAAATTCCAGCCATAAAGTCCTCCTTAAATAATTCGCCATTACATGGCGTATATTGCAGGCCGATTATACGTCACACTGTGACGTATGTCAAATTATTTTGGAGGCGCACTTATGCTTAATGACAGGCTTCGTTCAGCCCGTATAGCTAGGAAAGTAACGCTGCAACAAATGGCTGACTTAATGCATATGGGCTCACGAAATTATCAAAAGTATGAAAGTGGTCACACAAGTCCGACGCTCGAAGGGCTTGTTAAAATCGCTGATATATTAAATGTACCTACGGATTATCTGCTCGGGAGAGATGACTATTTGAGATCTATCGGAATTTATGTTGACATGCCTCAAGAAATTCCGCCAAGGCGTCCAAAGCCAAAAAAGCATTAAGGATGATTCTCGCATGAAAAAGCAGAAACATATCAGCATAAGAATTGATGAAGCCGTACTCAAAAAGTTTCATCAAGTGGCTAAATATGATGACCGCTCTGCCAGTGGACAAATCATGTATTTAATCAACAAATGCATTCGAGATTTTGAAAAGCAGCACGGACAAATAGATGTTGAGTTGTATTCAGAGAGTGAAAGTGTAAAGACCTGATCTCAGGTCTTTTTTGCAAAATTGCAATTCGAGGGGGCGCCTGCCCCCTGTGCGTACAATTAGCAGAAAAAGACGGCAAATAAAGCAGTCAATCGCTTACGTTTAGAGTTACAGCAAATGAAAGGAAAGGCGGTCCATTTTTGGTACAGCTGGTAAAGCAAAAGTCTGTTCCAAATAGCATTATGAATGAATTTTAGTATGAGAGAAAGTTCATTCCATAAACTTCTGTGAAGTAAAACCGAAAAAGAGTTTTTCTTGTTCGGGGGAAAAACACTCTGTTCTGACTATTGCTTCACAGAGTGCCGCTAACAGCAGCTTACCATAAAACCAAGCCATTACAGAATCAAACTTTTTGTTTGGGATTTCACCAAACTCAAATAATGACTTCAAGCGAAAAAACACTTGCTCTATCTGCCAGCGCGCACGATAAAGTTCTAAAACCTGTTCCTTTGTGTAATCAAGATTGGTTGCCAAAACGATATATTCGTTTATTAAGATAGTGTCGGGGGATGCCGGTTTCTTTTGCTTTCGGACAGTGGTTCTCACCATTTTTCGGCGGCTTTGCTCTATGGCTTGCTGGTCTTTTTTCATCACCACAATGCGTACCGGACGCAACTCGCCTGTTGGCAACTTGTAGAAACAGCAGATATCAGTACTTTCGTACGCTTTCAAATGGTTGATATTTGCCAGTAATTCAAAATGCACACCTTTACTGTCGTATAGCTTAAATGCCTTTGACCTCAATCTTAGTATGAAGCTTCCTTTGCCGGACTGAACATGCTCCATTCCTGTTATTGTTCCATATGTCCTGTCCGCTATGATAATATCAGTTGGCTGTACTGTATACCGGGTCAGCTTCTCGCCTTCTTTAACCGTGGTCATTTCAAGGCTTCTGCATTGAAATTCAAATAAGTCAAAGTCATAATGCAGACGATAGTCACTTGATTTGCTGCCTTTTAATGATATGTCACTCGCATCTATCAATCTTACGTGCTTATCACCCAAATACGATGGCTTCGGTAGGGTTATTCCTTGTAGTTGGCAGACCCCTTCCGTCAGATATCTCAGCCATTTCCAACTCGCTTTTATCCGGCAATACACTGCATTCTTGTCTAGGCTTATTCCTGCCGTCAGCTTCATCATTGATGATGTCGCTTGATATGAACCTCCATCTTTCACATGCAACAGGTTTAATGCCAGCAACTCGTCTGCTGTTTTTATCTCTCGGCGACGGAGCAACGCTCCCAGTTCTCGCGCTTTTTTCTCCCAATCACCCGGTAGATACTTTTTTACTTCTTCCCACGAATTTGTCATGGCTACAGTATACTCCATTTCTCCTTATTTGTACGCACATGGGGCAAAGCCCCCTCGAATTCCCATTTTGTAAAAAACCCATCTGTGCACTGCCTGTATGCAAGCGTTTTTTTGTAATTAAGGGACCTAGTACCAGGTCCTTTTTAGTACAAACACACAGCTTGCTAGTGAAAAATAATGCTGTTATAATTTTGCACACAGCAATTCTAACCGAAGGGATGTAATAAAAATGAATGCAGTTATTAAAGCATCATCCTACTGTTTAGTACACGCGCCGGATATGGTATTCCATAACGGCACAACACAAACCACCGAAAGATTAGTAAACCCAAACTCCGAATATCTATCAAAAGTTCCTAACCATCTTCGTAAATTTGAAAATGCCGTTTCTTACGCACCAAACCAAACTTATATTGGCAGCATCACTCCCGCACAGCTTGGCGAAATACCAATGCCTTGGTATGACAAAAAAGTACCGGAAGCAAGCCGCTTTGGCAAATTTGGTGAAATAATGCCGCAAGAAGAATTTTACTTGCTGATGCAAGTGTGTGACGCCTTTGACTTGCTACAGCTGGAAGAAAGCTTTGTTTCCGAAACTAAGCCAAAATTTGAAGCGCACCCATTAATGGACGAAAGTATTTTATCCAAGGTGAAAAGCGGTGTTACACTTGACGCAATTGAAGCGTTAATTCAAGATGGCGCAGAAGGTTTATATCAAGACGGCAAACGCATTGGTTGCATAAAAAAAGCCCATGACGTTGACGAAAATTTATCCGCACACGTCATTTTAGAAAATCTGGTATCCAAGGCATCTTGCGTGCTTTCACTTTTGCACCTTTCAAATATTGCAAAAAATGTAAACATCGCAAAACCGGATATCGACTTGGTTATAGACTGTTCCGAAGAGGCCGTGGGCGACATGAACCAGCGGGGCGGCGGCAATATGGCAAAGGCTTCGGCGGAAATTGCGGGGTATGTAGGCGCAACCGGTTCGGACTTACGGGCGTTTTGCGCCGCACCGGCACACGCGATTATCCATGCGGCGGCGCTTGTAAAATCCGGTACGTACAAAAATGTTATCGTAGCCGCAGGCGGCAGCACCGCAAAACTTGGCATGAACGGTAAGGACCACGTAAAAAAAGACCTGCCAATACTGGAGGACGTTGTAGGTGCATTTGCGGTGCTTATCAGCGAAAACGACGGTGTAAATCCGGAAATATTATCCGAATACACAGGCTGGCATTCCGTGGGCTCCGGTTCTTCTCCGCAGGCGGTTATCACTGCCCTTGTAACCGACCCGCTGGATAAAATGGGGCTTAAAATTACCGATATCGACAAATATTCCGTAGAAATGCACAACCCGGATGTAACAAAGCCCGCAGGGGCAGGGGATGTGCCTTTGGCAAACTACAAAATGATTGGCGCGCTTGCCGTTATGAAAGGCGACCTGGAGCGCGCGGCGCTGAATGACTTTATCGTTAAACACGGCATGGCGGGCTGGGCACCTACGCAAGGGCACATCCCGTCGGGCGTTCCGTACATGGGTTTTGCTTGCGACGATATTCTGAGTGGCGCAATCGAAAATTGCATGGTGATAGGCAAGGGGAGTTTGTTCCTTGGGCGTATGACTAACCTTTTTGACGGCTGTTCTTTTGTCATGCGTAAAAATCAGGGGAAGGTTCAGGCTGCGCCAACTGTTTCTGCAGCAAGTAACCTTCCGAAAATCGGCATCTTCGGCTTGGGCAGCGAACATGGCGAAACAAATATGATGCAAGGCGCACTTGCCGCTTCCAAGAAAAATATCGAAGTCAGCTACATTGGAACACATAAAAACGACGCCTTCAATTGCATCTATGCAGATTGCGAAGACTCCGCAGTTAAAGCCATGGAGCAAGCCCTGGAAAGCGGCGCGTTTGACGCAGCAGTGGCAATGCACTACCCATTCCCAATAGGCGTTTCCACCGTTGGCAGAAGCATTGCACCGGGGACGGGCAAGGCAATGTATATTGCCACAACTACTGGAACTGCTGCCACGGACAGAGTTGTAGGAATGGTGAAAAACGCAATTTACGGGATAATCGTGGCAAAGGCGTGCGGAATCCCAGAGCCTACGGTCGGTATTCTTAATATCGATGGCGCACGTCAAGCAGAGCGGGCTTTGAAGGAACTTTCACAGGGATATAAAATAAATTTTGCAACGTCCGGCCGTGCCGACGGTAGTGCAATTATGCGTGGCAACGACGTGCTTACTGCCCCATGCGATATCATGGTTTGCGACCCGCTTACGGGCAACGTTTTAACAAAAATGCTATCATCGTTTACCACCGGCGGTTCTTTCGAGTCCGTTGGATTTGGGTATGGCCCCGGCATTGGTGAAGGTGCGAAAAATCTTGTACTTATCGTATCCCGGGCGTCTGGTGCGCCTGTGGTAGCGGCGGCGGCAGAATACGCGGCGGAACTTGTAAAAGGAGACTGGCGCAAAGTCATGCTTGCGGAATTTGCGGCGGCAAAGCGTGCCGGACTTGATGATATCTTAGAAAAATTCGCGCATAAAGCCGCGCCCGTGGCGGCCGAATCATTTACCGCCCCGCCAAAAGAGATTGTAACCGCGGAAATTTCCGGCATAGAAATAATGGATTTGGATAACGCCGTAGCAGTGCTAATGAAAGCCGGAATTTATGCAGAAAGCGGCATGGGTTGCACCGGGCCTATTGTGTTGGTTGCGGAAGCAAAACTAGCACAAGCGACAGAAGCGCTTATAAATGAAGGGCTTGTCAGCGCAAAGTAGCGAGGAGGGGACGCAATGAACTTATCCGTATGCGGAATCGACTGCGATGCCTGCAATTTTAAGAAAGAAAATAAATGCGAAGGTTGTCGTATATCTGCACCGAAAGGTGAATGTGTTTGGGGCGGGCGATGCGAACTATATGATTGCGTTGCAGAAAAGGATTTGCCACACTGCGGCAAATGCGAAAATTTCCCTTGCCAAAAATTGCAGGAAGCGCATAGGAATGAAAACCCGGAAGGTAACGGTATTGAAATTGAAAACTTGAGAGCCTTAAGCGAGGGATAGTATGAACGCATTGTTACGCACCTTACCGCGAGTAGATGATGTGTTAGATTGCATCACCGAAAAAATACCGCGTACGGTTTTACTTGATTGCATAAGAGAAGTTTTAGATAACTACCGCAGTGAAATTGTAAAAGGGGAACACAAAAGTGCTCCCTTTTTTTCTGAACAAAAAATAGCGAAAAAAGCAATTGCATTAGCAAAGTCACGTCTTACGCCAAAACTACGCCCAGTCATCAACGCAACGGGCATAGTCCTTCATACAAACCTAGGACGTGCGCTGTTATCAGAATATGTAGCTGAACATGTGAAACAAGTGGCAATGGGCTATTCCACGTTGGAATACAGCCTAGAAACGGGAAAGCGCGGCAGCCGTACCGACGGAATCGAAAATTTGCTTGTAAGCCTTACCAACGCCGAAGCGGCGTGCATCGTTAACAACAACGCCGCTGCCGTTTTGCTTACACTTAGCGCGCTTTGCGAAGGCGGCGAAGTTATAGTATCCCGGGGTGAACTTGTGGAAATTGGCGGCTCTTTTCGCGTACCGGAAGTAATATCCCAAGGCGGTGCAATTTTGAAGGAAATCGGTTCTACAAACAAAACGCATTTGTCCGATTATAGCCAAGCCATATGCGACGAAACATCGGCATTTTTGAAGGTGCATACCTCTAACTACAAAATCATGGGCTTTACAAAAGAAGTGGGCGTGAAAGAACTTGCAGACCTAGCCAACGAAATGAATCTTTTGTCAATTTACGACCTGGGGTCCGGTTCTTTTGTAAGCTTTGCGGGCGAACCTACGGTGCAAGAAGCCGTTGCAGATGGCGTAGATATTACTTGCTTTAGTGGGGACAAACTTCTGGGCGGGCCACAGTGCGGGATAATTTTGGGTAAGAAAGAATATATAAGTAAAATTCGCAAGCATCCGCTTTATCGGGCATTGCGGGCGGATAAGCTTTCCCTTGCGGCACTAGAGGCTAGCCTTAGCCTGTACTTGGATATGGAAGATGCAAAGGCGCAAATTCCCACACTTTCTATGCTATTAGCATCTGCCGAGGAATTAAAAGAAAAGGCCGCCCGTTTGCTTGCATTACTTGACCGGAAGCTTAATGCTAAATTGCTAGAGGTTAACGGGCAAGCCGGAGGCGGTTCTTTACCGTTGCAAACGTTTGAATCTTGGGCGGTAGCGATAACCCAGGGCGAGAGCTTTACCGCAGAAGCATTGGAAAAGCATTTGCGCCTGTGGAAGATTCCTATAATCGCACGGATACACAAGGATACATTGCTACTGGATGTGCGTACTATTGAAGAACGTTATTTTAAGGAAATTGCGGGATGTCTGCGTTGTATATAGTATGCAAGCAAGATACATCCTGATATTTGTGAGAATATCTACAATTGTTTTTTATATATTAAAAAAGGGATGCGACTTTAACTCGCATCCCTCAGGCTGTCAAAAAAGTCACCGGTGTCCCGGAGAGGCTTTTTTTGATATAATGTCGCTGGTGATGGAAATGCGAACGCGACAAGCAGACAAACGAGGCGAGATAAAAATCTTGGACATAG
>Ga0123355_10002189_pt1 | contig 27578 bp, 23 predicted proteins | sample TergutEmb28metaG_3_FD_89872 | JGI IMG/M metagenome (GOLD analysis project Ga0123355, IMG submission 89872) | Embiratermes neotenicus P1 segment gut microbial communities from Petit-Saut dam, French Guiana - Emb289 P1 | ecosystem: Host-associated > Arthropoda: Insects > Digestive system > Gut ... | reverse complement strand
GCAACGCAATCCCAAGTGGATACTGCAACGGCCAACCTTAACACAGCCATCGGCGGCCTTGTGAGGGTTGCTGATAGGGCGGCACTTAACGCGGCAATTTCGGCAGCCTTGGGACGCACCCAAACCAATTACACGCCTACAAGTTGGGCTGCGCTGGAAACGGCACTTGGATTTGCCCAAGACGTATACGATAATCTAAATGCGACTCAGTCCCAAATGGACACAGCGGTAACCAACCTTAATGCGGCCATAGGCGGCCTTGTGCGGGTTGCTGATAGATTGATGCTTAACGCGGCCATTGCGGACGCACAAGCGCGCATACCGACAAACTACACCACGGCATCCTGGGCGGCGATGCAAACCGCTCTTGCGACAGCCATAGGCACGCGTAACAACTTAGATGCCACCCAAACCGAAGTGGACACTGCCGCAAGCAGTTTGAGGGCCGCAATGAGCAATCTTGTTGAGGCCATCGACAGGTCGGCATTGCGAAATGAAATTGCTCGTGCAGAAGGCTTGATACAGGCCCATTTTACGTCCACAAGCTGGGCGGCAATGCAGACGGTGCTTACAGAAGCAATACGAGTGCGCGATAATACAGCCGCCACGCAAAATCAAGTGGACACAGCGGCGGCAAGTCTCACAGCGGCAATTAATGGGCTGGATAGGGTTGGCGCCCATGGCAGGGTTTTCCTACGCGTTGAAGACCCTAACGCGAGAGGCGGACAGCAACGCATATACTTTGAAGGCTATATAGACATTGCGCCGGGCGAAACGGCCTACAGCATACTGCGCAGGCCCGAAACTGGGCTGCTGATAGCTTCTTCGGGCCATCCGGCATATGGCATATATGTTTCGGCCATAAACGGCTGGGGCGAATTTAGCGATGGGCCTCTTTCGGGCTGGATGTATGCGGTAAACAGTGTGTTTCCAAACTACTCTTCGTCATTGCGCGTCTTGAGAGACGGCGATAGGGTGTGTTGGCTGTTTACGCGGGATTTAGGAAGAGATATCGGCGCAGATTTGGGCGCAAACAACATTACGAACAGGGCAGAATTGGATAGGCAAATAGCGCGCGCCGAAGGCCGCACCCAAGCAAATTACACCGCCGCAAGCTGGGCGGAAATGCAAACTGCCCTTGCGGCTGCAAGGCAGATGCGCAATAACCCAAATGCATCCCAAACGCAAATTTATAATGCCGCGAATAATCTCAGAAGGGCCATTGACAATTTGGTGCCCCTTGTGGCTGCGCCAGTTGATATGACTGCACTGGACAGAGCTATAGAGGATGCAGAGGGCAGGACGCAGGCCAACTATACCGCCTCATCATGGGCGGCAATGCAAACCGCCCTTAGAGCCGCAAGAGATGTGCGCAACAATCCAAATGCCACGCAAACCGAGGTTGATGACGCGGCTGCAAGCCTTAGGGCAGCGTTAAATGCCCTGACGAGGGTAGCGATAGGCGGTGGCGGCGTTGATATAAATTTGTTGACATATCAAATTAACCGCGCTGAAAGCCGGGTGCAGTCTAATTACACCCCTGGGTCCTGGGCGGCTATGCAAGCGGCCTTAACAGCGGCGCGTCAAGTGCGTGACAACGCAAATGCCATCCAGGCGCAGATAAATACCGTCACGAACAACTTGCGGGCGGCTATAGACGGCCTTGTGGTGCATGTGGAGATAGTGTTGCCGATGCAGACTGCGGACGTAGCAGAAGCCATGGATACGGGGCTTACCGCGCAAGACATAAGGGAAATAGTTCAGCAGGGACTTAGCCTGACGGTGCATTCTGATGTGGCATCCATCACCTTTGATGTGGCAACCCTTGCGGGGCTTGTGGCAGGCGTGGCCAATGACATTCCGGTGACAATCATAATGGAAGCAAACGGCAATTACATCAACCTAAGCATAATGGTGGGTGGCAATGTTGTGCGCAATTTTACCGGCATCGTAACGGTGATGCTGCCGTATTCGCCCAACACCCCCGCCGAAGACCACGACCTTTTGACGGTGTATTACATCGACGCCGATGGCAATTTCCATGAGATGTTGGGGGCGAGATACCAAGGCTCGAGAATGATTTTCAATACAAGTCATTTTTCAACTTTCTTTGTCAGTGAATGGATTAGCCCCTTTGGGGATGTTAGCCGTAATGACTGGTATTTCCGCAGCGTGCGCTTTGCGTATTCCAGTGGCTTGATGGGTGGCGTGGCTGTGGGGCAGTTTGCGCCAAACATCAATCTTTCCCGTGGCATGATGGTGACAATGCTATGGCGACTGGAAGGTATGCCCATTGCAGCGGAAGGAAAAACTTTTAGTGATGTGGCCGCTGGCGGCTGGTATGCAGAAGCTATTACCTGGGCCAGCGCAAATGGTATTGTAAGCGGCTACGGTAACGGCCTATTTGGGCCGCACGATAGTATCACCCGGGAGCAGCTTGCGGTTATGCTGCAAAATTATGCGGCTTTTATCGGGCAAAATACAGAGGGTGGTGAATTTGTGGCAACTTTTGCCGATGCGGGTGACATAGCCCCTTGGGCAATGGACGCCATGCAATGGGCCAACGCAAACGGCCTTATAACAGGGCGCACCATGTCAACCCTTGCGCCAAACGGTACAGCCACCCGTGCGGAGATGGCAACAATTATGCAGCGGTTTGTAGACATGCGTTAAAACCTTTAAACCACGGAAATCACGGAAGAGCACGGAAAAACCCTTGCCTTATGCACTTTCCGTGTCCTTCAGTGTTTTCCGTGGTTTAAGAAGGTTTTTTAAAGTTAGGAGTGACAAATGATGAGTGGTAGCGAGCTTGTAAATCAGGCACTTTCTGTCGGTTTCACCAACGCCGCATGGCTGGATGACCTAAAGCTGCGATGTGAAGCCAAACTAAGAGAGCTTTGCAACCCCGAAGGTTGCCCAAACCACGGCAACAACTGGGTATGTCCGCCGGGATGCGGCAGTTTGGAAGAATGCGCCGAAAAGGTCAGCAAATTTGACAAAGGCATTCTTTTGCAGTCGGCATCAAAGCTTGGCTCCAATTCTACTGATGAGGACTACAAGACCCTAAGCCGTCAACACAATCTTCGCCTACAAGCCTTTTTAGAGGTCCATTGCAGCGGCTTTGGAGACATCTTGGCACTTACCAGCGGCGGCTGCATTTTTTGCGAAGCTTGCGCTTTCCCAAAACCTTGTGTAAAGCCAAATATCCGCATGAATTCCCTGTCTGCATATGGAATTGATGTGGGCAGACTATGCGAAGTGGCCGGGATGGATTATTCCTTCGTGCCGGACAGGGTTTACTTTGTTGCATTGGTGCTGATGAAATGAATTAAGGAGGAAAAATGCGAAAAATACTTGCGTTTTTTATAACAGTTGTAATGTTGGTGGGCCTTGTTGCGCCTATCCATACAGTGCAAGCCCAAACGCCTTACACCGACTGGGAATACGCCAAAAACCTCTCGCTGGACTGGGTGCGCGATGCGGTTGTGCCAAACCCCTTTGTAGGCAGTGTTGGTGGCGAATGGGCGGTGCTTGCCTTGGCTCGCGCAGGGCGCGTGACGGTGGACGACCCTTGGGTTGCGGCGTGGCTTAGGGACATTGAACGTAACCTTGCCGAAATTGATAGCATAATTGCCGCCAATCCCGGTATTGACATCAGCCACCCGCCATCTGTAGGCACTTTTCCATCAGAAATGCGCCGCTGGACGGATTTTCAGCGCGTAACCCTTGCCCTTAGCGCGCTGGGGCTGGATGCGTCAAACTTAAATGGGCGCGATTTAACGGCGGTGTATGCAACGTTTGTGCCGCCCAACGAAAGACATGCCTTAAACACGACAATTAATGTAGACACCTTTGCACTGATAGCCCTTGATGCGGCGGCATACGATGGCGACAGGGATTTGTTTATACAGTCCATGCTTTACGGTCAACGGGCTGACGGGTCGTGGAGCCTAAACCCCGCCCTGCCATCCTCTTCCTTCGATTTAGACGTCACCGCTATGGCTCTGCAAGCCCTGGCACCCTATTATCGCAATAACGACCCACGGGTTACGGAAGCTGTAAACAGGGCGTTAACATGGCTGCGGGCGCAAACCTTTGGGGATTCTGAAAGCACAACTCAGATGATAGTGGCCCTTACGGCCCTTGGGCCCGATTTTGCCGACGAGGCAGCATATTATGTTGCTTGGCTGCTAAGATGGTTTGACCCAGCCAGCGGCGGCTTTAGGCGGCCCGGACCAACCGACCCCGTAAACCATATGGCCACGGAGCAAGCGGCCTATGCGCTGGTGGCATATTGGCGATTTGTAAACGGCATGACCCATCTGTATGATATGAGTGATATGTTTGACGGTGAACAAGCCTACGAGCCGACGGTACAAATTGATACCACTGGCCTACCCGGAAGGCACGCGGATATCAATGTGGTTGAGACAGTGTCGCCGGGCAGGACTTTTGCGGATATTCAAAATCATGCTAACCAAGAGGCCATTGAAACACTTGCCCAGCGTGGCATTATCAACGGCAGAACCGAAACCGCCTTCGCACCCGACGAAACAATGACAAGGGCAGAATTTGCGGCCATCATCACGCGGGGACTTGGTTTGCCAAGCAGAAACCCCGCTATGTTTGAGGATGTGGCGTCAGGCGCGTGGTATGCCTTGGCCGTAGGCACCGCCTTTTATTACGAAATTGTAAGTGGCACTTCGGCCACGACATTTAATCCCAGCGGCACCATAACGCGGCAGGAAGCGGCGGTGATGGTTGCGCGGGCGGCGCGGCTTGCGGGGCTGGACACCAGCCTTAGCCACACGGAAACCCTAAACATCCTTGCCATGTTTGGCGACTATCGAACAGCAGCAGACTGGGCCTGGGAAGCACTTGCCTTTTGCTATCGCGAAGGCATTTTGGATGATTATGAGTTTTACATACAGCCCAATGCGGCGATAAGCCGCGGGGAGATTGCGGAGATGCTGCATAGGCTGCTTGACAGGGCAGGGCTTTATGCTTAACACTTGAGGTACGGGGAACCCCTATGCCACATACATATTATCAATTTTGATAATACGATATACCTAGCTGCGTACGGTTTGTTACATCCAGCTTCTCCATGATGACAACTATATTGTTACGCACTGTGCCCTCGCTTAGGAAAAGCTGTGTCGCTATTTCCTTGTTTGTAAGGCCCTGGGCCACAAGGCGGGCGATGTCCCGCTCTCTTTGGGTAAGCTGCTCTAACGCCGGATTTTCAGGCGCAGCCAGCTTTTTTAGCACATCCGCGCCCAATATACTTACGCCGTCCATCATAATCCGCAGTTTCCCCGGTATATTTGAAATTTTATCCGTCTTAATTAAATAGCCATCCGCGCCCGCCGAAAGGGCCTGCTGTATATTGGGCTTGTCATCAAAGGTGGTAAGCATCATAATGCGGATATCGGGGTGCCGCTGTTTTATCAGGCGCGTGGCGGCTATGCCATCAACGCCGGGCATACGGATGTCCATCAACAAGATATCCGGGGACAGCTTTTCGCATAGCTGCACCGCTTCGGCACCATCGGAGGCGGTGCCCACCACCGTAATGTCGTTTTCGCGCGCCAAGGTGAGGGACAAGCTTTTGCGGATTAAGGCATCATCATCAACTATCAACAGTTTCATCTTTCATCTCCTTCATAGGAATAACACATATCACGCGAAAGACCTTGCCGGCATCAACAGACAGGTTGCCACCAATGGCGGCGGCTCTGTGGCGCAAGTTGCGCAGGCCACTGCCGGCGGGTTTTGCTGCTGTCTTTGTCACACCGTCATTTTCCACGCATAGCCGCACAATATGGGGCGTTACGTCCAAATCTACGGTTACATTCTTTGCGGCGGAATGACGCGCCACATTGGTAAGGCTTTCGTTAAGACAGGATTCTAACATATTCCAAACATATATGGGTATCTTTGAGGTGTCACCGTAGACGCGAAAGGCCACCTGGCAAACGGGAAAGCGGCGACAGATGTCTTGCAGGGTCTCCACCCCCAAAACCGTGACGGCTGATAGATTGTGCACCGCCTCACGTATTTTGTTTGCACCGCTGTTTAGCCTCTCCAGGGCTGCGTCGTACATCTCCAACGTCTCGGCGTTTTCCGCTTCCAACATTTCTCTTATCGTTTGCAGTGATATATATGCCGCCACAATTTCATGCCCTGCGTTGTCGTGGATGTCTCGGGAAATACGGGTACGCTCTGCCACGGCTGTCATGCGCTCTACGCGAGCCAATGCCGCCGCAAGGTCGTTTTGCAGGCTCTCCAATTCATAATATCTGCCCGCAGATTCGTCCCGCGACTTTAACTTATCCTGTCGCTCCCGCTCCCATAGGCCCAAAAAGCCGCCGCATAGTACCGCAAGGGCAATGACGGCCGCAAGGGCTGGCTGGAAGGCAAAAAACAAGTATGCCGACGCAAGTAGGGCCCAGTAAAACCCAAAGTACATTGCGGCAAACAAAGGCATCGCCAAGGCGAAAGGGGCATATGGCCACATAATGGACAGGGCGAGGCATACGATAATATCAAGGGCAACCGTAAAATTAAGCTTGGGGATGCGCCATCGCAACAAGGACATAACAACCAGAAACAAAATCAAGAAAAAGCCCGCTATCTCGCCGCTTCCCAGCCAGAAAGCAAGCAACAGGCCAAATCCCGCTAAATTACAAATTAGAAAAAATAATTTTGGTGAGAAGTTTTTCATAATAAGGCTATTGTATCATGAAAACTACGGCGATGCAATCCAACCAGCAAACGAGTTCGGCAAAGATATGAAATTAATCCAAAATTTTTTAAAAAAGTCTTGACAGGCATCTCATGAGGGTGTATAATAAGACAATTTGTGCAGAGTGAGCATGTCAGAAAAGAATATTTTGCGCAAAAATATTGTCATGGGGTGATGTGTATGAAGCATGTTTTAAGCAGCGAGCAATTTACCAGAGAAGAGCTTGAAGCCCTCTTTCAGCTAACGGACCATATCCGTCTTAACGAGGCGGCCTACAGCGGGGCCATAGCTAACAAGGTGGTAGCAACAATTTTTTACGAACCTTCCACACGTACCAGACTTAGCTTTGAGGCCGCTATTTTGCGTTTGGGCGGCAAAAACATCAGCACGGAAAACGCAAAGGAAATGTCCAGCGCAATTAAGGGCGAAAGCCTTGAAGACACCATACGTGTAATGCATGGCTATGCCGATGCTATAGTTATGCGTCATGGCAGCGTGACATCTGCTGTGGATGCGGCAAAAGTATCCGAAGTACCCATCATCAACGCAGGTGCCGGCAGCGGCGAACATCCAACCCAAGCACTTCTGGATACCTACACCATCTACAAAAATAAAGGCAAAATAGACGGCATATCATGTGCCATTTTGGGAGATTTGCTATACGGGCGTACTGTACACTCGCTTGTTAAGCTTTTGTCCCTTTTTAATGGCGTCACAGTTTATGGTCTTAGCATCGAAAGCTTGCCTTTGCCGGCCGAATATATCGAATTTTTAGAAAAGCGCGGCGTGAAATATGTGCCTGTGAAGAGCCTTACAGACCTACCAAAAGACCTTGACATTATCTACCAAACACGCACCCAAACAGAGCGTTTCCTTGAAAAAGGCATCGTAGCAGAAGAAATTGTGCTAAGCCAAGCCACCATGGCGCATTTTGGACCGGACACGCTGATATTGCACCCACTGCCAAGAAATGATGAAATTGCAGTTGATATGGATAACGACCCCAGAGCAAAATATTTCGAACAGTCCACAAATGGCATGTATATGCGGATGGGCCTGCTTTACGAGATACTTGTAAACGGCGAAAAATAATAATTTTGCAAAAAATTCAATTTAGGGGTTGACATCCCCAAAAAAAAGTGTATAATATTATCTAGAGGCTGGTTTTGACGCGGCCTCTAGTATGCACGAATGGCTCAGTGGTAGAGCATCGCCTTGCCAAGGCGAGGGTCGCGGGTTCAAATCCCGTTTCGTGCTTTAATGTTTGTCAAAGCCCCCAATCTTTGGGGGCTTTGTTTGTAGTAATACCAACTTACAATCTAAATCACAGCAATAAACTTGTCTTTTTGCCGCAATGCTTCGTCAAAAAAATCTTATGTGCCTTTGGGCACACTGCGATTTTTTTACCTTCGCCTTGCAACAAAAATCCTGCGTTTCTTACTGTGATTTAGATTGTAAGTTGGTACAAGGCATAATATCGAGAGGAGATTACCAATGATTAACCACAAGCTGCCGCCCCAACGCCCGGCACGGCATGTAATACACTTTAACGGCAACATAACCCCTGCCACCGTAACCAACATGAAAGGCACAATTTTGCAGGCCTTAACTACCCACAGAAGCAACCCCGCCGCCTTGCCTGTTTCCGAATTTTACTTCATGATTGCCAGCGAAGGGGGCGATGTAAATTCTGGAATATCTTTATACAACTTTTTGCGAGGGATACAAAAGCCCATCATCATGCACAATTTCGCAACTATCGATTCTATTGCCGCTATGATTTTTATGGCCGCCGATACGCGCTACACCGTGCCCTCGGGAAGGTTTATACTTCACAGCTTTTCAAGGAATTTTAATGTGGCCTCTGTTGATGCCCCAAGACTTAGAGAGGCGGCTCTCTCCACCAGCTCTTATCAGGATATCTACGCCGCTTGCTTCAAAGAGCGTATTAAAAACCCGCAAGAGCCTATCGACTTTGACAGCATTTTCAAAGGCGAAGCCGTGATAATGGACGATGCAACTGCCTTGGCCTGTGGCGTTGTCCAAAAAATTGTGCCTTCGGATGGGTTGATAAAGGCGGATGATGTGCATTGGTGGGTTACTTCGTAAAAAGACCTGCCCTGAAACCCATTTCTGCTTAGCGAAATATAGCCGTTAAACATTGAGGGGATACAAAAAGCGAGACGCTTTTATATTTGCATCTCGCTTAAATATACCTGTATTTCAAGGGTTTTACGAGGTAATCAACATTGTTAGCTGGCTTTTAGCTCTAAACGCAAACGGTCCGCAATAAGTGCTATAAACTCGCTGTTAGTGGGCTTGCCCTTATGGTTGTTAATTGTATAACCAAAAAGATTGTCAATGGCATCAATTTTCCCGCGTGACCACGCAACCTCAATGGCATGGCGTATTGCGCGCTCTACGCGGCTTGAGGTGGTGTTCATTTTTTGTGCAATGGAAGGATAAAGCTCTTTTGTGATATAATTTAGCACATCCATATCGTTTACAGCCATTATTATTGCCTCGCGCATGTAATGATATCCTCTGATATGGGCAGGAACCCCAATTTCATGCAAAATATTGGTTACTCTTTGCTCGATATTAAATTGCAGATCTGCATTTTTTGCCTCAGATGAAATTTTGTCGGCAACATCGCCACCTCTTTCTCTTAGTTGGCGTATGCGCTGGGCTAAAATTTCTAAATCAAAGGGCTTAACCATGTAATAATCTGCGCCGAGGTCAATTGCTTTTTTAGTAATTTTTTCTTGTACCACCTCAGAAAGTATTATGCATATAGGCTTTTTTGCAATATCATAAATTTTTTCCAAAACGCCAAGGCCGTCCAATTTAGGCATAACGCCGTCAATGATGGCAACATCAGGAGCATTTTCTATTATAGCATCCACGGCAGCTACGCCGTCGTATACACAACACACAACCTCCATATCAGGCTGCTTGTCCAAAAAACCTTGGACCATCTCGCAAATTTCCCTGTTGTCATCTGCCAAAAGTACCCTAATTTTGCCCAAAGAGCTGTCGTAATTCAATGTGATCCCTCCAATAGTGTAAAAATATTAAAAATTTGGTAAAAGAAACCAATTTTTATGATTATACTACATCTGAAAACTTTTTGCAAGAATTTTCCAAAAGAAATTTGTAAAAATTTTAAAATTTCTATCTCGTCAATATTTTTAACGCATCTTGGCTCTTTTAATCATGTTGCGGGGTAAAAAACAATATATGGTCGAGAAAAGAATTAACAGCCAAATCTCTGACGCTATTTGGTAGCACAACCAATGCCCATCCCGAAAAATCTAAATCAAAATCCGCTGTCAAATTTTGAAAATAGGGGAGATGTTCTACTTTTATGCCTAGGGGTATAAGGATTTCATTAAAATAGATAGCCCCTATTTCATATAGCTGCCCGAAAGCATCAGGATGCAACACCACGCGCAAATCCGAACCGAAACCTCCGCCAATTAGGCCATCTATTTCATCCGGGGCAATGATAAAGACGTCTATCTCTGTCGCCGCAACCATAGCAACCATGCGTTGCGTCATCGCCATGTCAAATTCTGGATTATTGCCTGTGGAGAAAAAATTATCAACCATAGCACGCTGGTTTGCGCTTGGATCTATCAAATTTACGGTCAAATCCTCCGCAAAAACATTACGAAAATCCTCTGATACAAATTGGCCAAAAAACGACACATTTATAAAAGTTTGTGGTGGCGGGTTGAAAACATAGTGGTTAAGGGCCCAACCAACGGCTGCAATGGCCAAGATACCCGCAATGATGTGCAATGTATAATAGTCGCGGATATAGCCAATTTTTTCTACCGTTGTCAGGCCTTTAAACTTTTCCATTTGCATCCTCTCCTTTCGCGGTGCTGGGCTTGGCAGAAACCAGACGCTGTATGGCACGCTCGGAAGCGTCACGAGAATCGCCCCAAGACTTGTCGTGGTTTCGATAATCAAATTTTTTCACAAACCAGTCCAAATCAGCCTCAATTTTAATCATTTGTTGTTTTTGCACGCCATACAATATTTCGTAAAATAGCGTGAGATTTGCGCCCCAAAGCTTCTTGGGTGCTAGGTTTATCACTTCGCTTAAATGGGGCAGGCAACAACCGTTAGAATTGCGCAGCTTCTCGCGCACCACTTCTTCCTTGGCAAACAGCTGGAAAAAGGTGTCTAAATACCTTGCATAGGATTTTTCAATCATATCGCAAACATAGCACGCCCCATTTAAACCATCAAGATACTTTGGTAAATTTTTCCTCTTTGGCTTATCGGCATAAAGGCTTTCTAGGCGGCGACATACCTCGACAAAATGCGTATGCAGCATCAATGCCAGGCCAAGGCGGTTTCTGGTTTCGTATAGCTTGTTGAAATGGTCACGACAAAAGCCGGTATCATTAGTGGCCATGCGCACATCGTCTTCCATATAGGCCACCGAAGGTCCCATAAGGAAATTTATGGCATTTTGTTCCAGCGCATTATGCATGGCGCAAAAGGGGCAGGCGCCCGGTTCTTCCAAAGCTTCCATCACCGGAATGGTGTAAATAGTTTCTTTCAATTGTATCGCCCCATTTCTCTACTGGAAGTTTATATTAATTATATCACAAGTTTTGATAATGTGCAAAAAAACTTTTTCAAAATACGATAAAATGTGATATAATGATTTATCGTTCGCTAGCTTAGGGGGTTCTATGAATTATAAACAAGATACTAACAGGATTGTTTTGACAAATTTCAACAATTTTCACATTGGTGATATCTTAGAATGCGGCCAATGCTTTCGCTTTGAAAAAATTGGGGACATGCATTACGCTTTGGTGGCCTTTGGCAGGGCTTTGCATGTAAAGCAAAAGGATGCTTCCGTGGAATTTTTTTATGAAGGAAGGGCACTAGACATTACGGAATTTGAAATACTGTGGATGTCATATTTCGACCTTTATCGAGATTATTATGAGATAATTACAAAAATTTCTAAAGAAGATAATGTGATGCAAACTGCCGTTGCTTTTGCCCCTGGCATACGTATTTTGCAGCAAGACCCTTGGGAAATGCTGGTTTCTTTTATAATTTCGGCAAACAACCGCATACCGCAGATCAAGCAGGTGGTAAAAAATATCGCGCAGCATTATGGCCCGCAGATAGATGAGCAAAATTACGCATTTCCTGCACCGGAAGAGCTTTTACGGGCCACATCGGAAGAATTGCGTGGGCTAAAAACCGGTTTTCGTGACAAATACATAATTGATGCGGCGCGAAAGGTGGCGGCAGGTGCCTTAGACATAAACCGGGACACGACATTATCCACAGAGGACTTGCGGAAGTCTTTGCTAAATGTGCATGGCGTAGGCGAAAAAGTGGCCCATTGCATCTTGCTTTTTGGATATGGCCGCTTTGACACCTTTCCCGTGGACACTTGGGTGCGAAAGGTGATGCAGCAATATTATTTTGATGGCGACGCGGCAAGTGCCGCGCAAATACATAGCCTGGCGCAAGAAAGATTTGGAGAGCTATCGGGCTTTGCCCAGCAATATCTCTTTCATTATATAAGGAAGAAGAGCACGCAATGATAGAAATCAGAGAAAATAAGAGTAAATAAGAGAAAATAAAATTATTGCATATAAAATCGGTAAAATTTGCCCCAAAACGTCATTTGCAAAATTATCCACATTTTATTAGTATATAATTTGTTGTTAGCACTTGAGTTATGCGAGTGCTAATCCCTAAAAAAATATTTGAGGAGGAAGCGAAGCATGACTTTGAAACCCATTGGAGACCGCGTAGTGCTAAAGCAGCTTGAGGCCGAAGAAACCACAAAGGGCGGTATCATTTTGACAAGCAAGTCCCAGGAAAAGCCGCAAGAAGCTGAAGTTGTGGCCGTTGGGCCCGGTAAAAACGAAGACGGGGAAACAGTGCAAATGCAAGTTAGCGTTGGCGATAAAGTAATTTTCTCAAAATATGCCGGCACAGAAGTGAAGCTGGGTGATGATGAATATATCATCGTAAAGCATGGCGATATTTTAGCTATAGTAGGATAATTTCGTACAATACTATTATTTAGGAGGAGAATATAGATGGCAAAGGAAATTAAATTTGCTGTAGAGGCCAGAACCGCCCTTGAAATTGGTGTAAATAAGCTGGCAGATACCGTAAAAATTACGCTTGGGCCAAAGGGCCGCAATGTTATTTTGGACAAAAAATACGGCACGCCCCTTATCACCAATGACGGCGTTACAATAGCCAAAGAAATAGAGCTTGAAGACGGCTTTGAAAACATGGGCGCGCAAATTGTGAAAGAAGCCGCCACAAAAACCAATGATGTAGCAGGTGACGGCACAACGACGGCTATCGTGTTGGCGCAAGCCATGGTGCTTGAGGGCCTAAAAAACATCGCCGCTGGCGCAAACCCAATAATTTTGCGCAAAGGTATGCAAAAAGCCACCGAGGCAGCTGTTGACGCCATCAAGGCCACAAGCCAGATGGTTGACGGCAAAAACCACATCGCTAAAGTTGCGGCTATATCGGCCGGTGACGAAGAAGTTGGCGAAATGGTTGCCGAAGCCATGGAAAAGGTCTCAAATGACGGCGTTATAACCGTTGAAGAGTCCAAGACCATGAAAACAGAGCTGGAGCTTGTAGAAGGTATGCAATTTGACCGCGGCTATCTTTCCGCCTATATGGCAACCGACATGGAAAAAATGGTGGCCTCACTGGATGCGCCATATATCTTAATAACCGACAAGAAAATTTCAAATATACAGGACATTTTGCCTCTTTTGGAACAAATTGTGCAGACCGGCGCGAAGCTGCTTATTATCGCAGATGACGTGGAAGGCGAAGCCCTCACGACACTTGTACTTAACAAGCTGCGCGGCACTTTCGTTTGTGTTGCCGTAAAAGCCCCCGGCTTTGGCGACCGCAAGAAAGCCATGCTAGAAGATATCGCCGTGCTTACAGGCGGCAGAGTTATCACGGACGAGCTTGGTCTCGACCTTAAAGAAGCCACCGTGGACATGCTTGGTCGCGCCAAAACCGTAAAAGTTGAGAAGGAAAACACCATCATCGTGGGCGGCGAAGGCAACAAAGCTGAAATTGACGCGCGCATAGGCCAGTTGAAATCTCAAATTGAAGAAACTACCTCTGACTTTGATAAAGAAAAACTGCAAGAGCGTTTGGCCAAGATGGCCGGCGGCGTTGCTGTTGTAAAAGTTGGCGCGCCAACCGAAACCGAGCTTAAAGAGAAGAAGCTTCGCATGGAAGACGCTTTAGCGGCAACCCGTGCGGCTGTGGAAGAGGGCATTGTGGCCGGCGGCGGCGCAAGCTACATCCACGCTTGCAATGATGTGCGCAAAGTAATGGATATGCTGGTTGGCGACGAAAAAACAGGTGCAGCCATCATCCTTAAAGCTTTAGAATCTCCCATGCGCCAAATTGCGGCCAATGCAGGTATCGAAGGTTCTATCGTTGTTAACAAAGTTATGGAAAGCCAAGCGGGTTATGGCTTTAACGTGCTTACTGAGGCCTATGTCAGCATGATTGATGAAGGTATCATAGACCCAACCAAGGTGACGCGCAGCGCGTTGCAAAATGCTACATCCGTGGCTGCAACACTGCTAACCACAGAAGCCGTTGTAGCTGACATTAAAGAGCCGGAGCCACCAATGCCACCGGGCGGCGGAATGGGCGGAATGATGTAATAGGATATATAAATCTAGTGTCTCGGGCATTGTCCCGAGGCACTTTTTATTTTGTTGTCTTTGTGCAATCAATGTGTTATAATGACAAACGTATCGAAAAATTAGGGAAAAGGTAAATTATGCCGAATATTGGAATTGTATTGTCCGGGGGCTTTGCGAAAGGCGCGTATCAAATTGGCATCCTAAAGGCCATCACAGAATTTTTTGGCCGGGAGCAAATTAGCTGCGTCAGCGCCTCGTCAATTGGTGCTGCAAACGCATACGCCTTTATGGCAGGCCGAATTGATAATGTAGAGCAGATGTGGCTAAACCTTGATATCGACAGTTTTGGGAAATTTGTAAGCCGATATGTGAAAAGCTCATATATCACCGACGCCATTGACGAAATTGTAGGAGAATCCGGCCCGCCGCATTCTGACATGTATATAACCTGCTTCAATTTCTCAAAAATGAAGCTTAATTATATCAACCTGAAAGACATAGGTAAAGACGACATTAGGGCATATTTACGCGCAAGCGTAACCATGCCCATGTTTTCGCACGCCGTTGACATTGGGGGGATGAAGTATGTTGATGGCGGCCTTATTGACAATGTGCCCGTAAAGCCCCTGATGAACCACGATATAGATTACGCCATTGTTATCCACTTCGACAACCACAATTACATCTTTGAAAACGACCATTTCAACAACAAGCTAATCAAAATCAACTTCCTTGATGAAAAATTTATCAAAAATTCCTTAACTTTTGATAAAAAGTCGATATCTTATATGCTGCAAACGGGATATGAAGAAAGCCTGGCCCTTTTGGATATAATATTCAAAAATGGCATAGATGATTTAGAATATATCTACCACAGAATTGCCTTCGTAGATTCGCTGCGCGGCAACAAAAAGTTTAGGCTGACGGGCGATGTGGTGGTGGGTAATATTAACAAAGTTTTGAAGAAGGTTGTGGGCTACAAATTATAGGAGAGAGGTGTTTGCATGTCAGAGGGCAATGACGTAAAAAAAGACGACAAATGGGATTTTTCAGACTACGCCTTTACAATAACAGGAATACTTGTCGGGGTGCTCTTGGTTGTTCCGGATATAGTGTATTCCCAATTTGGCATTAGCATTTTGGGTGGAAGCTTAGGTGATATTGGGACGACTATTACTGATGCATTAGAGGATGGCTATGCCCAAAATGTGTGGACCTTAAACGAGCTTCGCGCCCTATCGCCCATGCTGTTTCTTTTGACAACAACCATTGTTTTCTTCCAAGAAGCGATTGTCGCAAGAAAAAACGGCGGATATACAGGCTCGGTATTTACGCATACCTTTGAATCTTGCTTGAAGACGGAATTTACATGGCAATTACCACCATAATGGTGTATAGCGCGGTGCTTACGGGTGCTATGTACGCCTCGTGGCTGGCCGGCCCTATAACATGGATTTTATTTATCTTTATCTTCCCTCTTGTAAGAAAAAAAGGCGGCAACGAAGATGAATTCAAGCTACCGTGGATGCTATTGGCTATATTTGCAGTTGGAATTATCGCGGAAGCCATAACAGGAGCATGGATTGCCTTTCCTCTATCCTGGCTTATCATCTCCGTAATTAAACTTGTAGGCACCATCCGTGAAAAAATTAATACAATTGATGATGTTTTCAATATGCTATATTATGCCTTCTCGGTTATCCTTATGGCGGTGGGCATAAGCCTAAACCATTGGATTACATCATGGACTGCCTTCCCGGTGGCCTTAATTATTTGCTGGATATTAAGCAAGTTTGGAAGATTTAAAAAAGTGAAAACAAAATAAATGATATCATTAAAGACGAAAGCGGGAAATTAGATGACGGTAAGCAAAAACATACGTAACATAGCAATTATCGCCCATGTAGATCATGGCAAAACCACGCTGGTGGACCAACTTTTATGGCAAAGCGGTGCTTTTAGGGAAAATCAGACAGTTGCAGAGCGCGTAATGGACTCCGGCGATTTGGAGCGAGAGCGTGGGATAACAATTTTGGCGAAAAACACTTCCGTATCATACAAAGACACAAAAATAAATATTGTGGACACGCCCGGCCATGCGGATTTTGGCGGTGAGGTAGAGCGCGTGTTAAAAATGGTGGATGGCGTGGTGCTGGTGGTGGATGCCTTTGAAGGGCCTATGCCCCAAACCAAGTTCGTGCTAAGAAACGCTCTGGAGCTTGATTTGCCCGTGGTTTGCTGCATCAATAAGGTAGACAGGCCGGAAGCCCGGCCGGACGAAGTTGTGGACGAGGTGCTGGAATTATTTATGGAGCTTGAGGCCTCTGAATCCCAGCTGGATTCGCCATTTGTATACGCTTCGGCCAAAAAGGGCTGGGCATCTAAAGAACCTGCTGATGAAGGGCTGGGCATGGCACCCCTGTTTGACACTTTGCTGGAGCATATCCCCGCGCCATCAGGCAACCCTTCGGCCAACACGCAAATACTCATATACAACATAGATTACAGCAATTATCTGGGCCGTATCGGCGTAGGCAGGGTGATAAGCGGCACCGTGCGCGTCAATGATACTCTAACAATTACCAATATCCACGAGGCCGAATATCACAAAAATGTTAAAATTTCAAAGCTATATGAATTTGCGGGGCTGGAACGGGAAGAGGTGAAGGATGCGTCCGTAGGCTCTATCATAGCAATTGCGGGCATACCTGAGATAAAAATAGGCGACACCCTATGCAACGCAGAAAATCCAACACCTTTGCCATTTAGCAAGATTTCAGAGCCCACACTAACGATGAATTTTCTCGTAAATAATAGTCCTTTCGCAGGAATGGAAGGGAAATTTGTAACCTCGCGCCAAATTAGAGAGCGGCTTTACAGAGAATTAAACACGGATGTTAGCCTTCGTGTTGAAGACACAGAAAATACGGATGTTTTTAAGGTAACAGGGCGCGGCGAGCTGCATCTATCAATCCTGATTGAAACCATGCGCCGCGAAGGATACGAATTTCAAGTGTCGAAGCCCGTTGTGCTGTATAAAAAGATAGATGGGCAGCTTCACGAGCCCATAGAAGCGGTGACAATTGACGTGCCGGAAGAATTTTCGGGCGTTGTCATCCAAAAGCTGGGTAGCCGCAGAGGCGAGCTTATGCAGATGATAACTTCAAAAGGCGGATACACTCGGCTGGACTTTAGCATCCCGGCCCGGGGCCTCATAGGCTATCGCACGGAATTTCTAACCGACACCAAAGGCAATGGCATCATGAACACGCTTTTTGAAGGCTACGCGCCTTACAAGGGCGACATCCCCGAAAGGCCCCAAGGGTCGCTGATATCCTTTGAGACGGGCGAGGCCATACCTTATGGCATGTATAACGCCCAAGAGCGAGGCAGCCTGTTTGTAACGCCCGGCACCAAGGTGTACGCGGGCATGGTTATCGGCCGCAACGCCCGCAGTGATGATATGGAAGTAAATATTTGCAAGCAAAAGAAACTGACGAATATACGGGCCGCGGGCAATGATGACGCGCTGCGATTGGTGCCTGCGGAAATTATGAGCTTGGAAAGATGCCTGGAATTTATTACCGATGACGAATTGGTAGAAATAACACCAACCAATTTGCGCATACGAAAGAAAATTTTGGATTCTACGACAAGAGGCAGGGCCAATAGCAAGAAGTGAAAGGAATAGAAATGATGCACTTAGATGGAAAGAAAATTTTAATTACCGGCGTTAGCCGACCCATGGGCATTGGCGCCACACTTGCCAAGCGTTTTGCCGAAGCGGGGGCAATGGTGGCCGTCCATGGCTTTTCGGATTACGACATGACCACCAATCACTTAACCGCCATGCCTAATGGCACAGAAGCAGTCGTGAAGCAGCTCAATGAGATAGGGCTAAACGTAACCGTCCTTACGTCGTCAGATTTGGAGATACCCGGCAACGCAGAAAAGGTGGTTGAAGAAGCCATTGCAAAACTGGGCACGCTTGACGGCCTGGTTTTAAACCATACAAACGGCGAAAGCGTGGAGATTGGCAGCTGGACGCCCGAACATATCGACCCCATCTTACATGTAAATGTCCGCGCTTCCATGATGATGATACAATCCTTCGTCAGCCAAGTTGATACGGCCAAAGACAATGCCATTACACTGTTTACCAGCGGCCAGTATCTAAGCCCCATGGTAAATGAAATTGCCTATTGCGTGTCAAAAGAAGCCATCATTTGCCTATGCCGCCAAACGGCGCGCTTGCTTGGTGATAAAAATATACGTGTAAACTGCGTAAACCCCGGACCGAATGACACAGGATATTGCTTTGGGGAATCCTATGAAAAAGTTGCTAAGATGTTTCCGGCAGGCCGCTGGGGTACGCCCGACGATACCGCCGACTTGCTCCTTTTTCTGCATAGTAGCTACGCAAAATGGATAACGGGGCAAGTTATTGCAAGCGACGGCGGGGTTAAGGAGAGCTGGTAGCGCAAATTATCGCCTGATTGTAATTACAGGGCGCACGCCGCCCAAGGCGCTTGCGTCACGCATGGTTACAAAGCCGTCGTGGGTCACATATCTGGGCATTTCGCCGTCCAAAAAGCGCGGAAGCTCCAACCAATAGCCGCCGTGGATGGCCGCGCCCATATCATGCAGCTGTTGCATAACGTCAGGGCCCGGCAGGCGCACCGCGTCCGCCGCCATCATCCTATAGGCCCTATCCGCGCCACGAAAGGCGTATCGCGGTATGTGGAAGGCGTAAAAATCCCTGTCGCCGGCCTCGGCAAGGTGGCGATTTCGGATGGACAGCATCAAATACCTTTCAGAATAAATGATTCTGTCTGTTTCGCTAAAGGCCGCGTGAAGAAAGTCGTCATTAAGCCATTGACGAATGTCAGAATCCGGCCAAAAGCTACTGTTTGCGCTATCAAAGGGCATCTCGGCGACATTTTGAATTGCAAAAAGCGTCTGCGTCTCCGCGGTTTCGTCAACGATAAGCCATAGAAGCTCCTGATTATTAAATCTTCCGAAGGACACAACATCACCAACGCCGGCATCTGCCACATCCACAACGCTTACGGGCCAAAGGCTTCTGGCGGCGGAAATTGGCAATGGCACAAATAATATAACAACCGCCGCAATTGCTACCCATTTGCAAAGGCGGTATTTTATTGCCTCTTTGGAGAGCATGGCTATCAAGCCCACAACCATCAGTGCAAATGCTAAGTCAACAAATTGAATGTAGACAAACATATGTTTTGCCAAGTCGGCCTCGCCATTGGCAACTATCTGTACAACGAGACTGTAAGCGGCACTGCCTAAAATGGTGATTAAAAGTATCATGGGTACCTGCCGCTCTTTTGCGCTAAAACGCGTCCAAGTGGCGATTACAATGCCTGCCGCAAACAGTGCCCATAGCGCGATATTGCCCCATATGGTGTCAAAAGCCATGCGCATACGCAGCCAGGACCATCCGGAAAACCTATCGGACAACGTAAGCCTATCGGCATTATGGCCGTAATTTGCAATGTACCAAGGGCGTATCATGCCGCTGTGGGCGACAGACATTTCGATATTTGCCCACAATAGGGCAGGGTGGCGCAGGTAAAACCACAGCAAATCCAATTTAGAAATCTGCGCAAATTCTTCTTCAAAGCCCATTTCGTAAAAACGCCGCCCGACGCCGTCAACATAGCGGTTTGTGGATGCAAATTCTGCCATTTCGGGTGAGAGGCCCAAAGCTTCTAAGTGTTGACGCGCTGTGGCATCATCCACATCTTTGATAATCCCGAAAAATACAGAATTGTAGTTGGTGTCAGTCTCCATCCAAACAGGAATAGAGCTGTAGACTAGCAGAAGCGGCACAATGCCCACAAGGGCTATCACGGCAATGGCTGCGCTGCGCCGTATTTTTTGCCCGCTTTCCGCTGTCAAAATTATTATTACGGCAAAAGCCGCAATTATCAAAAACGCAATGGGTATGTTGACAAATTTGCTCCAACCAAACATAAGGGCGGCAAAAACCAGCAAAGCAAAGTCCCGAAGGCCGCGCTTACCCTTGAAAATGCGTATACCCGTGATAATTATCATCATAAACGCCAAAATTTGGATGCTTTCGCTGAAAAACGAATTGAAATAAGCGATATAGCCCACATCCAGCGCGATAAACAGGATAAACAATTTTGCCGCGATATCTGCAACGGGGCTTTTAAGCTTAATTTGGCGAAACAGCCAAAAAATAAGGGCGGCATACATGAGGGCTGTTGCAGCACCCAAAATACCGATGCGATAAACATCCAGCGGCGCGGCTGTTATGCGGTTTAGCACAAGATTTGCTACAACCGAAAGCCGCACAAACAACAGATGTATGGAAGGATAATTTTCAATACCTTCGCCGGAAAACATTATGCGCCAGGCATTGGAAAGCAGTGACGCGTCTTCCAGGCCAATGGTGTATCTGTCAATAAAAATAAAGGCCCTGTCGTGGATGTAGTGGGTGAGGGATGATGCATCCATAACGCGGCCAAAATCGCTTTGGTCAGACATGCCAACATTGTAGCCCCAAAACAGCACCAGCAGCATTATTACAAGAGCCAGCAATGCCAAAACCGCATCGCCCCATCTTCTGTAAATATCTATCATCCCCAAATCTCCTTAATTAAGCTTGTTTTCCTGGCCATCATTTCATCGACCTTTTCAATATAGTCCACAGGGCTGCGTAGGTTAAAAGCGCGTTCTATGCGGCTTTGCGCCACATCAACTAACTTTGTAACGGCATCCGCGCCCGCGGCGTAAATACTTTGGGTTTCTTCCATCATCTGAATATTGTAACGGCCCTCAAAACCCTCAGCAGCATAGCCCACATTCTCAAAATTACCAGCGGAATTTTTTTGGCGATACATATAATATGGCAACAGGCTCATTGACTTCATGTAAGCGGCACTGGTCACCAGCATATCCTGTATTAGCGAAATTTCCGTAGGGTTATGCGCTTCAACATCTTCGTGTAGCTTGGATGCCCGCTTAACGGCCAGCGTATGTACGGTACAAGACTTCGGACACAATCCCTTTATGTCATCCAGCGTGCGCCGCACATCATCAAGAGTTTCGCCTGGCAAACCCAAAATAAGGTCAATATTGATATTGTCAATTCCTGCTTTCTGTGCCATTTCGTAGGCCGAAAAAAATTGCAGCCCACTATGTCTGCGGCCAATTTTCTCCAGCGTTATATCATTAAGCGTCTGGGGGTTTATGGAAATGCGCGACACGCCATGTTGCTTCATAATGGAAAGCTTGCTTGTTGTTATGGTATCGGGCCGGCCCGCTTCTATCGTGTATTCCATGGCCCTTCCTACATCAAAATTATCCGCAATAGCGACAAGTATTTTTGTAAAATTGTTGTCATCCAATGCAGTTGGTGTGCCGCCGCCGATATAAATATTCTCAACATACATGCCGCTGCATATTACGCCAAGATAATCAATTTCCTTCACCAGCGCGGTTACATAAGCATCCATATATTTGCCATATCTATGGGCTGGGTACGCCGAAAAAGAGCAATAATGACAAATTGTGGGACAAAAAGGCACGGCAATATAGATGCTTATAGCATCCTGGGGGCTTTGCGCGATAATGCGCCTTTGCGAAAGAGCCACATCCGTGCAAAGGGCGGCGCGGTCGTCCTCTATCAAATATTGTGCCGCCAGCTTTTGTCGCGTCTCTTCGGCCGAAAAACCCTTATCAAGAAAATCGGCGGCAACTTTTGCGGGGCGTATGCCCGTAAGCAACCCCCATGGAGGTCGATAACCAGTTTTATGGACTAAAAGGTCGTATAAAGTCCGCTTTGCGGTGTGCGCTTCGACGGATTGTACAATCACACCATTTTCATATAGCTGCGCCACAACACCTTCGTCCGCATTTTGCACAGCCAAGCAAAGGCCCTCTCTGGGCGGCGCATCAACAACCTCAAAACGCATATGGTGGAAAAAGGTTTGCGACATGGTTTGCACATCGTTGTGGCTAACATTGCCTCTTATTACAAATTTCATATGATGGTCTCCAAAGCCGGCAAAAGCACAGGCACAATGATATAGTTCATCACCATCATCATCGCGAAAATTGCAATTGTAACCCATATTGCCCATGTAAAGGCTTTTGGCGGCTGCTCTCCCGCTTCACGCGCGGCGGCAGCTGTATCCGTCACAATGCCTTCGCTCTCATTGCGCTGCAAATTGTAACGCTTAAAGGGTATATAGATAGCAATGAAAATACCGGTGGCAAAAAGGGCAATGACACCAAGTGAGATGAAAGCCAAAACGGTCTCAAAATCTCCCAGATACATGTTTATTTCTGCGGTAGCGTCCATGGCGTCGGGGTCAATGAGGGTAAGGATAAACAGCATGAAAGATTGCGTACCGTTTACAATAAAATGCGCCAAAATAGGCGCCCAAAGGGATTTTGTATAATACATGAAATAGCAGAAAACAGCACCAAGCATAAACGCATAAAGAAATTGGTTCATGTTCATATGGATTATGCCGAAAACAAGGCCGTTTATTATTGCCGCTGTGCTTATCTTTACGCTTTTGTATCCAACAAAGCCTATGCCCCTAAAGGCCACCTCTTCAAAAATAGACGGCACCACGGCCACAATAAGCAAAGTAAGCCACAAACCCCCTTCTAGATTTACGCCCATCATGGCATCCAATATAACATTTGGGAAAATAAGTTGGCTTACAGCGTTTATCAACATAAACAATGGCTGTATCATTAAGGATAGGCCTATAATCATCAAGACATTAAGCCAACCTAAAGGGCGCAAGGGCAAAATTTCTTTAATATGTTTGCGTTTTATCAATAGATAGATGCTGCACGGTATGCCAAATGTTAAAACTTGGCTTCCTAATATTAATGCCCAAAACGGGATGTCTCCTATAGAAAATTCGGGGTTAACAATCATAACAACGCCCAAAATCATGCCTATTACAAGTTGCAAAAGGATACCCACACCTATCAGGATAAACATAAAATTATTAGAATTACTTGGTGTGAAAGTTTGGCGAATTATATTGTTATCATTCATTGGTTAATCTCCTTTAATTCAAGCTTATACGACAATTATATCACAGAGTATGCTTTCTGGCAATACTTGCCGGCGAGCCAATAGTATGCTAAAATGATATTATGGCTAATTTATCACAAACTATCAACAATTACATAAACATTGTCACATCCTTTTTCGCCAGCTTCCGCGACCCCAAAGGCATTGCCACATACAAAAAAATTGGCGCAATTACTTTTCCGGCCTTTGCAGAGCTTTTCCTTATTTCCGTAAAAGGTATAGTGGATGTGTTGATGATAAGTCGCCTTTCTATCGAGGCTATTGCGGGCGTCACCATTACAAACCAACCTTTTTGGCTGCTTATCGCCATCTTTAGTGCGATGAATGTGGGCACAACGACACTGGTAAGCTGGAATATAGGCAAAGGTGACAAAGCCAAGGCATCTGCCATTGCGCGGCAAGCTATCATCTTTAATTTCGCCCTGGGCGGCGCGATATCTGCCATAGGCTATTTTGGCGCAGGTTATTTTATGCCCCTGCTAATTGACGACCCCCAGGTTGTAGCCTATGCCGTCACCTATCTGGAGATTATCTGCCTGGGCCTTGCCTTCAATGCCGTGTCTATGGGAATCACAGCAGCTTTGCGCGGTGCCGGCGAAACCAAAGTGCCAATGATTTACAATTTGGCCGCCAATGGCCTGCACATCTTCTTGAATTATCTGCTAATTTTTGGCAATTGGGGCTTTCCTCAATTAGGGGTAGCCGGTGCAGCTATTTCTACCAGCGTAGCGCGCACCATTGCTGCCTTTATGGCTCTTGCTGTGCTGTTTTTATGGAAAAAGTCGCCTTTACGTATAAAACTGCGGGATAACTGGCGACTACATACAAAAACTATCAAAGACATTTTTGCTATAGGCATGCCTTCGGCGGGCGAGCAGTTTGTGATACAAACAGGCCTGCTCATTTTTACGTTTATTATCGCAAGCTTGCAAACTCAGGCTTTCGTCGCACATCAACTGGCAATAAACATTAACATGGTGGCCTTTTCCGTGTCCCAGGCCTTTGCTATATCCAACACAGCCTTGGTGGGCCGCGCCGTTGGTGCTGATGACTATGCCCTGGCAGAGCGTTATACCATTTTTGCCCGCAGGCTGGCGCGTATTTTTACAGCCGTCATCACTATAAATTTCATCATCTGGGCGGACAATATCCTGCGAATTTACACCGACGACCCCGTAGTTATCGCCTATGGTATCCCCGTATTTTTCATAATGGCCGCTACGCAATATGTGCAGTCGGTTCAAATGTGTACAGCGGGTGCGCTACGCGGCAGCGGCGACACTATGTATCCCTTCTATGCATCCATCGTGGGTATCTGGGGTTTGCGCCTTGCCTTGGCCGCGCTATTTGTCTTCGTCTTCGAATGGGGCGTGTGGGGCGCATGGCTTGCCTTTTTCATAGATCAATCCGGCCGCGCCTTTGTTGTGCATCGTCGTTTTAATTCGGGCAAGTGGAAGAAAATGAAGGCCGTCCGCGAGGAGAGGATGCGCAAGAGGGAAGAAAGATTGGGATAAGTAGTATTAAATAATGAAGGGAGCATGATTATATGCTTATACCTGCAATTAGTTTTCAAGGCAATTGTGATGAGGCAATTGCTTATTACAAAGAGGTTTTTGGCGCAGAGGTTAAAACTATCAGCTATTTTCGCGATGCCCCGCCAAACACTGGCATGGACGATACATTGCCGCCAAATTTCGTAATGTATTCCGAGGTGTTGCTTTTTGGGGTAACATTTGTTATGTGCGATGGGGCGGACAAGCCAGTGGAAAGCTTCTGGATGCAGCTTGTTTTTGATACCGCAGAAGAGGTGACTTCTGTTTTTAACAAGCTTGCAGATGGCGGAAAGATTATCGAGCCTCTCGAGCCGCAGTTTTGGGCTTCTTTAAACGGCAATGTGGACGACCGCTTTGGCGTGCATTGGAATGTTATAACAAGCAGCTAGTTCACAATCAAAAAACGCTATCGCATTTTGGCCGATAGCGTTTTTGGTTTAGTGAATTTACTGCGCATGGCGTATAGACGCCTCTATCAACGCCTTTTTCAAATCCTCTTCAATCTTCTCAAGCTCTACCTCAGCACTGCGGCGGTTTTCCGTACCTTTTTGTTGAATATCCAGTACTGAATTTATCGTTTCAATGAGGTTGTCATTAACTTTGCGCACGGTTTCAACTGACACTATGCCGCGTTGAGCCGCCTCTGCCACTTCTATAGACCCCTGCTTTAACATCTCGCTGTTTTTCACCAGCAATTGGTTTGTCATGTCCGTAACTTGATTTTGCGCCGCCATGGCCTTTTGCGCATTGGCCAGCCCAAGGGCTATAACCATCTGGTTTTTCCATAGCGGTATAGAATTATTGATGCTGGAGGTAATTTGTTCTATCAGGGATATGTCGTTGTTTTGCACCATGCGAATTTGCGGCGACATTTGTATGGATATCATACGCGAAAGCTTGATGTCGTGCAACTTTCTTTCGAAGCGATCCGCCATATTTATCATGTCGTTAAGTTTTTGCGCCTCAATTTCGTCATTGGCTTGCTGTGCCACTTCACGCTGGCGCGGTATGTCGTTTGCTCTAAAGTCCGCCAGTTTTTCCATGCCCGCGACGATGTAAAGGGTCAGCTCGCGGCTATAGTCCATATTGCTTTTAAACATTTCTTCCAGCATAGCAATATCTTTTTGCAGCGTGCGCTGATGACCCTGCAAAGCACGCACAATTTTGTCGATGTTTGTCTCAACCTTAGAATAATTTGCCATCATGCGTGACGCACTTTTCTTAGCATTGCGCAAAAAGCCGAAAAATCCGCCTTTATCATCGCCGCCGCTTTCAATGCTGCGAATTTCCACAACTAAATTGGATAAATCTTTCCCAACTTCGCCCATGTCCTTGCTTCTCACATTTTGCAGCACAGAATCTGAAAACTGGGCAATTTTGCTTTGTGCGCCTGCGCCATAGTTCATAACAACAGCCGTGCTGTTAAGATCAATTTGTTCCATAAAACCCTTGACCTCAGCTTGCTCTTCGGGCTGCAAGGTCGCCAAAGAAAACTGCGGGTCTACCTTCTTTTCGGCCTCGGCCTGCGCCAGCTGCAAGTTATATTTTGGCGCGGTATCAACAGTATCAAAGCTATCCAACACTAATTTTGGTACATCTGACATAATTACACCTCACTTTTTCTTTATCTTTGATAAATCCCATTTTTTACCGAAGTTTGATTGCATTGCTGCATTATTTAAGCTGACACCTTGTGCGGCGCGCTCACGTGCGGCGCGCTTAAAATCAGGCTTTTGAGGCGGTGGTGATGTTGAGGTTTCGCTGCTTTCCACAAGCTCTTCGGGTATTTCCGCAAGAAACCTTGACGCACGGCTATACATCGTTTGCCCATTGTGCATCCGCCTCTCTGCCATACTAATGTAAACCCGCCGCTTTGCCCGGGTTATGCCCACATAGCATAGCCGCCGCTCTTCTTCCAAATCCGCCAGGTTGCCACTTGTAACGGCGCGATATGTGGGGAAAATGCCTTCCTCAAAGCCCGGCAGAAACACCGTGGGAAATTCCAGTCCCTTGGAGCTATGCAACGTCATCAACGCCACCGCATCATCGCTCTCGCTTAAATCATCAATGTCCGCCACCAAGGCCACGTCTTCCAAAAACGCCGCCAGGCCGCTTGCTTCACCTTCTTCATCCTCATAATCCGCGGCCTTGTTGATAAGCTCTGAAATATTAGCGGCGCGGTCGGTGCCGTCCGCTTCATCCTCTGCCTCTATACTATTATAATATCCAGTTTTCGTCAACACCTCTTTAACAAGCTCTTCCAGCGTCATTTTGTCTACTGCGCCGCGAAAGCCTTCCAAAAGCACGACAAATTCATTAATCCTCTTGTTGCGTGCCGTGTTTTGAGAATGCTCGTCAGAAGCCTTCAAAGCATCCCAAAATTTTATGTCATGCTGCAACGCAACATTCTCATAAAATTCTACCGCGGCGGCGCCAATGCCGCGCTTTGGCACATTGATAATGCGCTT
>Ga0123355_10002188_pt1 | contig 27582 bp, 12 predicted proteins | sample TergutEmb28metaG_3_FD_89872 | JGI IMG/M metagenome (GOLD analysis project Ga0123355, IMG submission 89872) | Embiratermes neotenicus P1 segment gut microbial communities from Petit-Saut dam, French Guiana - Emb289 P1 | ecosystem: Host-associated > Arthropoda: Insects > Digestive system > Gut ... | reverse complement strand
GTAAAAAAAATGCGGGGTAAGAAAAAAAATTCACACCCCCAAAACAACCTCCCCCCCAAGAAAATAAAAAAGAAACCCCCCCCCCCCCCCCCCACCAAATAATGTTCAATCTACCACGTACTCGTACCACTATGTGTGGTGGCCGTTGTTGTTATAAAGGTATGCTAGTACCGCGATAGGCTACATTTCCGATATGATTCCAGTCAGTCCTGTAGGCGCTTTCGACAAACTGTACTAAGCGACTGTCAGAACAGTTCGTTCAAATGTCCAGCAATTGTGGTCCATTTTCCGCATGGAATACCACGACTCCCACAAGGCAGGTTTTCGTAATATTCCATACTTCGGATTTTTATGAAAATTTGTCTACACTCCGCGACGTTCCCTAAAATTGAACAAATATTACGGATAATTTACATGAAGACCATCGCATACTCAGGCAGTCGCGGTGGGAGGTTTACAGTCGCAATAAATTTTTCTCTCTGAAGTACGAACTGAGATCAATATGAAAGATGAGGATATCAACAAACAATCATGATCTCTATCACGCCGTCTATGAAATTACGATTTTGGGCGAATTTTCAAATTGTAATATTGACTATTAGCTTCGTCCTGTCTTTCCACCTGTCAGTCTCTCCACCTGTCCGTCCGCATGGAACACAGGACGGAATTTCATGAAAAATGATATTTGAGTACTTTTCGAAAATCTACTCAGAAAATTCATGTTTCATTAAGGCCTGAAAAGAATAACGGATACTGTACATGAAGACCAATATACATTTTTGATCATATCTCGCTGAATTCTTCCTAGAATGAAAAATGTTTCAGACAATAGCCGTAGAGAAAATCAAAACATATTTTATGGTCAATAACGTTTTTCGAAAATCGTTCCATTTATGGTACAATGCGCAGATATGTTGCAATGCCAGACAGGCCACAGATGACAATATGGTGCATGAGCATTGCATGTGGTATAACTAAGGCTACAAACACAGACTCACTATATATAGATACCGTACTTTCCCGTGTGGGTGTGGGATTGTAGCTTCCCTTTCTTCTCAGTTAGCCTGAAGGTCTTATCTCAGGATAATCTACGTAGGAGGTCCCTGCAAGGCCCACGATCTGCTACGACTTGCTGACTTACGAACACAACATTTAGTTCTAGGTTTTTGTTTATTTATTTGTGGCAGTTCATTTTCGAATTACAAGTTGGTATATTATAACACATTATCAGGTGTATCCACGGAATTTTGATTAAACACGTCACTTACATTAATCTATCGTATAATACGACTTTCAATTAATTGTTGTCGAAACCTTGTATGTTTTACGGCGCACTCAGATTTACTTGTTGCGACTCCATCGGTCCAAAAGAGAGTGTTTCTGCCTGTAGCGTCTTCTCCTTCGTTCAACTAACTACCCCCCTTATGTATCAAGTAATGATATTGGCTGCAACTCGAATTTAGAAAAACCGTATTGGCCGAATTAATTCTTTAGAAAACCGAATCTCATTGGTAGCCGATTTAAATCGCTGCACATTTAACTAACGTTAAACGAACATGTAGGTGCTGCTACTAAATGAATCATGTCCTCACGATAACGTCTCACGTTTCATACAGAAACACTCGGTTGCAAAACTTCCACCAACGAGACATGTAATAAATGTTTTGCCTAGGCTCAAGTTACTAATGCCTCCTACGGTTTTCCTTGTTAAATCATTTATACCAACAAAATCTATCTATATGGAGCCCGTTCAGGGTTTGAACCTGAATCGCCAGTACATATCAGGACTTGAAGATGAATTGCCGGTAACAATATAATACTTATGGCTTTCCAACCGCAACGATGGATTCACGAACGCGTCTCAATATCACGTTATAGATACGTTGCCAGTGTTTTATCAGTTGTAATCTGTGGAATAGATATAGACAACATTTTTAGTGTGTTGCGTAAAACGTTGAAACGCACATTTCAAACACTCGCAGATTAGTGCTTCTGCGTATGACAGATGGATTTAATCGTCAGGTGGCTTCAACATACAGACATTTCCATCTGTGAGACTTCCATTTAAATCCTCAATACCCTCTTTCCATTAGTGACAATTTGTACGTGGGATAGACAGACATTCTTTGGTACCTAACTAGCTTCTTGTCAAACCATTCTTGGGTAGGGAGAGGTAACACAAAGTTTCAAAGTCAGCATTAGACCCAGACGCATATTCAACACCCTCTCTGCTGTCGTTTCTACCTCAGGAGAAAATACAGCTCTAGTGTTCTCTTTACAAGGAAATGGAATAGTCCCTAGAGCATTTATGTAACACCCTTTACAAATGTAATCCACGTATAAAGATTTTTAGAGGTTTCTTGATTTCAGCTTCACAGAACTTTATTGCGAACTTGAGTGTGACCTTTGAGGGAGATAAATGTTAAATGGCAAGGCCAAACGAAGAGGCACAGTTGAAACACACATAACTTAACTGGGGGGTGTGGGGGGGTCTGGTTTGAATCGCGGTAGTAGCTGGATCACGTTTCCCTATCAAGCTCACAAAATCCTAAATATTTCGCCAAATATCGTTATCTTAAAGTCAAGTCTGTCGATGCACTGCTGACGAGTTTTATGTGATTAGAATGTTCATTACTGTATTTACAAAAGCAACCACTGAACTTTACCCTACGCCCACTTAATGTACTCTAAACACTAACATATCTAAATGTACGATGCATTTTAATATCATCTTGCCATACAAGCTTAGTCCTTTTATATAACATTTTCCCTTAGGTCCGTCGACCGTACTTTTAAATGAGTGCAATACCTTCCCCATAAACTGGCGCAAGAGCATTATCTGTCAGGGTTTACCCCTTAGGAAGTTTTACCTCACCATTTCTAAAGTCAGGGTCCCGTAACACCCCATACTGCTCACGCTGGCTGTTACGTCATGTAAACTTACGTGTATGACGGTCAAATGCATGTTACGGTTTGAGAAAATTCCACCCATTTGTCAAATGATGCAAGCTGACAAATTTTTTAATGTTTCTTGATTTTTTCTGAATTTCCACATACCAATACACGGAAACAAATATTAGCGTCCTCGAGGAAAAGTGCACTGCCTCTTCCCACAAAATTCAATTTACAAACCCAGAAAAATAAAAATATACGTTAATATATAACAGACGATAAAAGCACGACACAATTATAAAATACGTTGCTTTTTTTATCTCGCGATGCATTATTTATGCTAAGAACTGTATTTCAGAACGTCCAACTAGCGAAAGTTGTAGTGACTGTAACCTCAGAAGCCCACTGTACATTACGTTGTAAATCAGACAAGGGTCATTGTGACTAGATATCTAACTTTACGTTACACTAAGTTTAATGTGGATCAGTCTCTACCTATCTTGTTGACTGGTAGTATCACAATTGATGTGCACTTCTTTGTTTACAAGCTGCGAGGTGAGGTAACAATGCTATCGAAAACGGAGACACGGGTCAAATCACATTCATACATTCACTTGTCATATCATTGAATCAGTGTTCTAGGCCAGAGCAAGCATTTACACTACAACCTACCATCAATACATTATCACAGACGTACCGATTTCAATTGTAAGATTATAAACTATGGCCTGTAACAAAAACTACGAATTTTCTCTTGCTTTAAGCACCACATAAGCAAGCCTTGTTGCAAAAGAGTATATAAAGCTTTAGGTATTATTAACGTTGATAATAAACGACAGCAAACCACCTGTTTACAAGATTCAACGCCTGAACCCCGAGGAACTAAACTGTACATGAGGCAAAGTACTTCACATATTTGGTCCAGTAAAAATACGGACAGTATATAAAGCCGAATGCGCCGACCATCTTGTCGAGCAATATGCCGTTTTCTAAGAATGTTACAAACAATCCTCGACACTGAAGTGTGTCTGGTGATACCGAAGTGCCAACATCAAACCATCGAATAATTGACTGTGACGTCAAACGAAATCATCTAATTATTTATCTTAAAGTAACCTAATTGCCAATCGCTCATCGATTTTGTTTAAACAATATTTTATTAATCCTTATATCGAAAATGATTATATTTATGTGCTTTAAGAAAATTCGTAGCCGGTCCCAGTGGCAGCGCGGTCTAAGGCGTAGGTCTGCGGCCGCTCGCCTGCTAGGATTTTGGGTTCGAATCCCACCGAGGACATGGATGTTTGTGAGTGTTGGGTGTTGTCAGGTAGAGGTCTCTGCGATGAGCCGATCACTCGTCCAGAGGAGTCCTACCGACTGTGGTGCGTCGTTGTGTGTGATCTAGAATCCTCGTAAATGACGAGGCCCTGGTCCACTGTTCGTAGATTCTGCGCAAAAACCTGATTTCAGTCACTCTACTTGGACTTCTCCGCGGGACGTATCAAAGGGGTGACAGGTTAGTTTCTTTACAGGCAATTATACAGCGCAGTTTCTACCTTGTTTTTTAATAAGAGGGGAGCAGGGGGCGTGGTTTTTAAGGAATACTCTTAAGCAGGGTGTAACATAATTCAACAGACAGATTTCAGGGACGATAAACGAGATCAAAACAATGTATTTTAGGATAGGAACCAATAATTGGAAATACATAGTTTGGTCACTGCACAGAGAACCATGAGCACGTTCTGTTTGGAAGGAGGAACTACGTAAGGGCCTGGAACTTTGTAGCCTGCTACTTAATTTTATTGCTCTGGCCATGGAGTTACGTGAAATAAAACAACTACTGAGTGAGAAGAATTAAATGTACGCCAGAGATGTTTCTTCCAGTAGGTTTATGAACTATTTATAATAGGTGTAGCAAACACGCATTGAGTTCCAATATCTATTTTCATTTCATCTGTAAATCTGATACTCCTTCATCAACAGCTTTTTCATTTCACATAACTCCATTTCCAGAACAATAAAATTGTCAGGCTACAAAATTCCAGAGCAACATGCACTTCGTCCTTCCAGACCAAACGTATTCATTTTTCTGCGTTGAGGGACCAAGTTAAGACTTTCCGTATCCTATCATAAAAGAAATTGTTCTGATACTCTTAATCATCCCTAGAATATACATGTTGAATTAAGTTAAACTGTAGGGCACACTCTACCCCAGGGACCAAGTACGTGAAATGACCTACAGTACACAAAAGTGCATGTTAACGGAGGCAGTAAGTGGAACAAAAATCATGTGCTAGAGTACGAACAGGACGATATGTTGAGAAAGAGCAGCGACACTATTACACACATATTCGCCTCCTCAGTCCTCTAGTAAGCCAGTCTGTAAGCAGGCTCTTCGCTCATGGGTGCCATAAGATAACGATCGAACTCCCAACAGGTGTGTCGTTCGGGTATCTAACAGGCAAACAATAAACTAACTTCATGGAATAGAATACTTACTGAAAGACGGGTTGTCCCACAGCAAATCATGATGCTGTTGGATTTTTATGACTATAAAATTCCGCCACTGGTTTTCATCTTGAAAAAAATAACCAAAATCAAACACTTCATTCCTTTATATGCATGATTATTTTAATAATGCCTTCTAATTTTCGTCTAGGTCTTCCAAGTAGTATTTCTCCAGGTTCTGGAACCAAAATTGTGTCATCTGTACACGTGTTACATTCTCTGTCCATTCATTACTTCTATATTTCTTCACCTTCATATTACTCGTTGCAATACAAATTATGAATACTTTCTATCAATAAGTTTATGCAGTCCCTTCTTCCTTCCTTACAAGCCCAAATATTCTTTTCTAACATCCAGTATCTAGTTTCTTGCCTTGATGGGATGGACTTATACAGACAGGTCTAAAACAAAAGACATACTTACAGTGTTTGTGTATTAGTCCTCAGGTATTTAGATGGGAGGAAGAAAGACGAAATTATAGCCTGAATGGATTCCCCGAATCCTACTTCTGTTCACCTGAACATGCTAACCGATGTTCCAACCTCATAACCTGAAGATGATACATTTTCATAAATGTATTTTTAACCTCTCACTACATATTACTTATGTGCCACATTTGTAATGTTTTACAATTATCGTATATGTGCCACATTCATAAGGTTTTATTAACCGTTATTATATACATCATGTGCCACACTTTATGGACATATTAACTATTGTATTTAATATGCTCTATATCCATGCACTGAAGGAATACTTAAATTTATATAATAAAACCAACAAATCTAAATTTCTAAAATATGTTTTTTTCACATACTATTAATTGCCAACTTGGTTTGACCACTTTTGCTATCATCGTCTGGGTAGCTTGATAATAGTACTAAGAGTACAACAACAGCCAAATTATAAAAGCAGAGCCACTCTACTGTATAATAAATGTCTCAAATTCTCCATATGGTCACAAAATGTCAGCTTATGTATTGTTAACATCAGATAAACAGGGTGTATATTATCTACATACAACAATACACCCAGTTTTGTGTCTAAACTATACTTTATCTGATGTTAACAGTACATAAGCTAACATTTCATAATGATATGGGGAATATGAGGCATTATAACTCCGAGTGGTTCTACTTATATACACGTAATTTGGCAGTTTGTTGTTTTCTTAGAACTCATAAAGCTACCCTGGTGATGATGGCAAAAGCGATCGGAACATGTTGGTAATTAACAGTATGTGAAAAAAAAAAATTTGTACATGTGCATTTTTTGGTTTTATTACATATGTTTAATCGTTACTTTGTCCTATGTTATACATTCTTAAGGTTTATTAACCATTATTTTATGCCACATTTTAATGTTTTATTAGCCGTAATTACATGTGTGCCACATTTTTAAGGTTTTGTTACACATTATTACAAACGCGCCATAATTCTATGCCTTTATTAATCATTATCTTATATACGCCACATTTTTATGACTTTATTAACCATTACTACATAAATGTTATATTTTCTAACGCTTATTAACCGTAGTTAGCAGACCAATAATCAGCTGATGACCCAGGCAAGTCAGCCAACCTCTCTATCAGTCAAACAAACTGCTCTGTCATAAGTTCACCACGACAGTCTGCTGTCCAATAGAAGCTTTAGGTAGACTCGATAGAAGCAGCTGTATGCCACTCAACTGTTTCGTCCGAACACGTTACATTGTTGGTCCATTTCTGATTGCTCTGAATTATTAAATCTGCAGCAACTTCACAGTCTGCAAATACTCGTCCGTACATTCAGCCATAAATGTACAATAAGCAGCAGTGCTCTATAGTAGAAATGGTAGGAGCGGCCTGCAATTTCAGTAGGCTCACTTACACTTTGGTACCTTTAGGAGTCTTAGCATGAATAAAGCACTATGACGCTTTACACAAAGCTCAAATGGAAACACATTTGTAAGTGTACAATGTAACAGAAACCCGAGGTTAGAACAGCAGAAGGTGATGCAGGATGTAATGTATTAACTCCATGAATTTCTTCCACAAGTTATTTAAAGTTCAAAATACACAGACATAAGTCCTGTTTTCAAGGGTACTGCATTTGTTTTATCCTAAATGTTAAAACATAAGAATAAGGGAACACCCTACATGTCCAGAATATTGTTGTTCAATTTGCGACGCTTGTTCAGAGTGGTCACACACACCCACAGTACCTGGCACCAATCTAAAAACGTACCGGTATAATTGCTTCTCTGGTTGACAGATCAGCCACCTCGATCTTCACACTTCAACCTCATAATATCTGTATCTGCGGGGAAACGTAAATGAAACGTCGTAGGAAAAAAAAAGGGGAAAAGCGAAATAAAACCTTCCGTTGCATTTTGAAATTTTCAGCGCGCGTAAATAATCAAAATGACCTGATACGAATCATTCTTTCAATTTACAGACGCGTCGGCATCGGTTCTGAGGCTGAAGATGGGCATTTTAACAGTTATTGTAAATTAGGCAAAAAAAAATGTTATGTAAATACTTGTTGACTCATTCTGACATACTCATACCATGCGAAGTGCAATCACGTTCATAACGAATGAGCGGCAATTACCTCCATATTAAAAATCGAGTTAGAACACAAACCAAAGGGACGGTCAGAGATGCAGGCGTGCTTCCTCTAACATGTTCACTTTAAGTCCTTAGCGTAAAAAATGGTCCTTTTTATTCTGACATTTTCTGTTTCCGTAAAATAACGTCATTGTGGAGGAATGCGAGACACACGAGACCATTCGCTGTATAATCTAGCCGCAGCCATCTGACATTCCATATACGTTGAACGACCACGACGGTACAAATGTCACGTATTCTCTCTGTAATTTGCCAGATTTGATATTAATCCACACCATACGGGCGTGATCGCCGTCGTGTCGCCTTTAGGTCGCGGTCAGGGAAAATATTCTTTGCCTGCATTTGAATGCGTCTGTTTACACAAACGGTGATAAAAACGCGACGAAAACTAGCGCGGTTATTCGTCGAAACAATACCTGACCCAGAATTAATATAAATTACCACAAAATATATGTGGTTAAATTTTCCGAAACTGTCTAAAGCAAAGCAAACGCTCTCAAAAGACGCGGAATGTCGGTGTGAATAAATAAAGCAGGCAAAGTAGTTACTGTCCGTGGCATGAAGGCACAGAGGAGAACAGAGACGTAGCTCTTACCCTAGGCGCTAGATGGAGGTAAACGGTCAACATTACTCCCCGGCCGTTTTAATCTTAAGAAAGAAAGCTAATATCCATTGAAAATAAGGTAGGATGGGCTCCAGAATCCGTTTAAATATACTGGAGAACAGGAAAATCTCATGCACCTGCTGCGATTCCAACTCCGGAAGGTCCAACCCCCTCCCCCGCCTAGTTGCGGTACCTATTCCATTATTCCGAGGGTTCAGTGTCAATACGCACGCATATCCGTGATCACGTGCATTCCTTCAGCTGATTGTGGGCATATTCATAGCATGCAATGGCTCTAAGAAACACCACGAAATATCCAAGATCAGGATTGTCGACTATCAGGTCAAAAGAACAATAAGAAGACGAAGAAGACCCCACAAAATCATAGTACGGGTGGAATACTCAGTCGACCAGAGCACACACTCAAACAGGCAATAGAATGCGTTTGAAATGTGATGTCACACGCGCAGAAACCATATTTCGTCTTTCGGCGAAACGGACGAGTCCATTTAAATAGGCGGGAGCTTCTGTTCAGTCGACTACTGGCAGCCGAAGTGTGCGTATCATCGGTAGTAATGCTGGATACACCGTGTTCCGAGGTAGTATGAAGGGTACTAGCTACCCATTCAATTCGCCAGTTTCCTCTTCACTCCCCCTCCCGTGCGTCAGCGTGTGCCATCACATTTCAACTAGACTCTACAACTTGTTCTACCAGCGACAGTTCAATCTAGCACCAGTAACTTCCTCCAGCTGACGTCACACCAACATAACTCGAAACCCATCAATGTTAAACCAATATTTTATAGATATTGGACTTGTGACTATCTTCTTTTTCGGAATAGCTGGTACACAATATCTTCTCGGGGGAACGGGAAATGGAAGGTATATTCGAAAGAGTCTGATTTTTGCATCGAGGGTTTTTTTTTTCAGTGAATACCACAACAGGTATGCAGGCAGCATACTTAACGTTTGACAATACTTGTACCTCACTCGCTGTGAGAGCTATATGTTAGAAAGCATCAGAATTTGGTACATGAAGAAAAGTTTTCAAATTCTGAATAATTATTGGGTTTCTTTAAATGGCGAAAATTTATATAACACAATTCACTTTCTGAAACAAACCCCAGAGTGTCAGCCTATAAACGTGGGTTATTTTACTGTTAATAATTTGTCACATGCCATTTTTATTTAGAGGTTGAATATACAGATTTTTCATTATTATTATTAGTAGTAGTAGTAGTAGTAGTAGTAGTAGTAATATAGTAGTAGTAGTAGAAGAAGAAGTAGTAGTAGTAGTAGTAGTAGTAATATAGTAGTAGTAGTAGAAGAAGAAGTAGTAATAGTAGTAGTAGTAGTAGTAGTAGTAGTAGTAGTAGTAATTTGATATCAAATTTTACATTTGCAAAGGATTTGCTCTAAAACAAGGAGTCCTGTACAAAACATTCCGTAGCTTTTCTTCAATATCCACACAATTTGCATCAGTTACGTTTCTACAATCTGCTGCCCATCCGCCCTTGTTTAAGGCAATTGATCGCCCTTATCTTCAACGTTTTGTAGTATTTTAGCTCTTTACCTTTTACAATTACGTATTATGTACCACAACATTTCATATAAATATAACTATTCTGCGATACGGGTACGACTAATTATTTTCTTACGTGCTACAAAATTTATGCAAGGCTGTAAAACAGTCACTAGCAAAACATGCTATAAAGTAACCCCAATTTTCTGATAGACATGTATCTATGTATGTATGTTAACATACTCTGTAGGGTACACACACATATATCTATATAAAATCAGATAATCGGCTCCTTAATGGCATCACTAAACTAAAACAGAACGCAATACGTACATCAAGATGAGAAATATATCAGCCTCAACAAGTCATGAACTTTCGACTAATTATTTTCCTAGCCTTTACTCTGGTAAATGAAAATTTGTGATGGTTCTCTATAAACAAGGACTCCAAGCAGAACACTGACAAGTGAGAGCACTGTGCTTGCGTCTTTCCACTGTTTAGACACGGAAAACACGAAGATTAATTAATATAATTTAAAATGTAAAGAAATAATTAGGAACAAAATGAACTCTTCACTAACAATAAAACATACAACAGTTATAAGAAATTATTTACTATGCAGCAAATTAGGCTACTGAAATCAGCATGACATCTGTGTTATATCCTGAATAAATAAATTATTGTGTTCTTTTGGGGTGGGAAGAAGAAAAGTAGTTGAAATTATTCAAAATTGTTCAATGTAACATTTTCGTAATATATACACATCGTCTTTCCTTTTTATCGAGTAGAAAACCGCAAGAACTTGAAGGGAAAATGTAAGCACGATTCGACAGACATAATAAAATATCCAAGGGAGAAAAGGTTATCACTGAATTCTTAAACTTCATAGCAAAACACAGAGCAATCTGCACAAAGTGCGTCGAATTGCAAGTTGTTGTAATGAGTCATTTTGCTTTAAAAATTCTCTATCAACATTCGCTACATTATGAACCGTTACACAGCTACGAGCATTTTTATGTTTGTACATGTCTGTATCAAATAATTTAACAATGCCTGTGTTTTATGGCACTCTACAAATAAGAAGAAATTTATGGGTTAGGTAACACCACAAAACAAAGACACCAGTTAAGTCTCACAAGTGTCTGATAACACTAGAAATAAATCCAGCAATTAAGACTTGCCCTGCTGTACTTAAGACATTACAAGAAACCTCGCGTTACGTAATACCACGAAAGGAAGGCTTCAATACCTCACCGAGTTGCGTTAGTTGTCATAGTATGATTGCTACACAGAAGAAAAATCAGATTCAATTATGCGACATCAAAACAAGTCAACTTTCGGTTATGCTACACTGACTACTTTTCAAAATGACACCTAGCCTTCCGTCCGAACAATTTATTGCCTTTCTGAAAATCATCGTTTCTCCTTACGCTGATAGCGGACTCTACGATTCGATGCAGTTGTACAGCATCGCAAGGAATCGTAAAACAATGAAGCGCTCATAGTAACGAAGGCATATGTTGATACTTCATTGTGCACTTAAAGGACTCGCGCAATAACATTCTGAACTCTGACACTGCTTATACGAAACACTCTATTCATAATTCAAAGATAATTTGCCCACAATGTAAGTTCTCTGGCTACTGTTCCTGGTGATTCTGTAATGATAGCCTTCTGAGTTGTAAAACAACGCTGGTGGCAATTGAATTATTTATTACTGTAAGCAATGGAACTAAGAAAAATGTGAATTATAGGCCTTGTGCTGCAATTCATATTTCTTCGAAACCTGTAAAGCTTGGTGGTAGTGTGTGATTTGAGGTTTCCACCGCAAAGTAAAAGAGAAATTCACACTTCTGGGATGTTACATTTCGTAGATTGTTAGTACGTTAGCGACGTTTCGGGATAACCTAATGGTCCAATTTTCAAGGGTCAAGCAGTCCAAGCATTCTTCCTTAACTACTTGACCATTGAAATTGGGCCATAGGTTGTTCCGAAACTTCGGTAAATTACCACCAGTCTTCATTGAGTAACGTCTTAAAGAGCAAACATCTCATATCGGAGTGTGTTCGCCTTCACAGTCGAGCGGTAATATTCCTAACTTTTCACCCAGAAAATGAAGCCACTACTGTCCTTCGAAACGTCGAAAACTACTCGCACAACTACACTGCGTGACGTTCAAGAATACCGGACTCTTCAACATCACCGCTGTGAAGATCGCCATTTCTACCAACGTAACGTATTTTTATGACGTAGTAATATCTGTTTTCATTTACAGACGTGCTCCTGAAGGGAAAAGCAAAAACACAAGTCTGTCTTCAATCGTCCCTCACCTTCCTCTTGTGCATTTACGACAGACGATAATAAATTTGACCGGAAATAACTAAGTAAATATTCTTCATTGACGGTAAAATTAATGTAATTTGATACAGCGTACTATAATACGTTGACTATTACAGTCAAAACAGCTAAGTCGACTAACATCAGTTTGTTGCAGTACGCAGCTCATTATTATTATTACTATTTACCCCCATATGTCTTATTCTATCACCCACCGAACCCATATTTACCGTAGTACTGAACTCTGCCTCTACTTCCGAACGTATTTTCCTCACCGAATTTTCTCACCTACATCTTATCCTATTAAAGTATTTAATTAGGTTCCTAAGTCCGATATTTCAGAACATCCTACTCAGTTATAGAATTTTATTGTTTCTTTTGTAGCCAGCGTGACGTAGCAAGAGAAAGAGCTTGATAAAAATGAAAACCCATTAAAGACAAAAAGTTAAAGTATTTTTTTTTATCCAATGCTCCCCGACTTCCTAAACAGCACTGTTCTTCGGAAGGATCCCAAGCTTCGCCCGTTCGTCCTCATCGAAAGTGGAAGGGTAAGCTAAAGATGAGTACGGAACACTGGTGGAAGAATACTGACAAGGGAAAACTGAAGGATTCTGAGAAAAACCTGTCCAATTGTCTCCGCGGTGAGAGGCAGGTGGATAATCGCTTCAGCCATGGTTCGGCCTCAAAGACTTAAAAGTAAAACAGAGTATATTTAAAGATCCAAGTCGTACCGCACAGTAAACACTGCGCTTAGTTTATAACAAGACAGGCAACGTTCGTTTAACATAACACTGAGGCGCTTTCGTGCAACCATTCTTGCAGTGGAAAAGCAAGAAGTATGGCATATTCTGAGTGTGTGACTGTAACCTTAGTTACACGGCACGCAAAGCGCATGCGCCGCATTATATTATCATCTGTGGTCTGTTCAGCTGTGCCGTATTTTTCAATATTATCTCATAAACGGCACGATTTTCAGGAAAAATTTTATTCAATACAAAAAGGATTTGGATTTTCTATACAAATGTTTCCTGCAACATTTCTCATTCTAAGAAGAATTCAGCTGGACACTATCACAAGTGTAGGCAGGTATTCAAGTAAACTGCCCGCCGTTCCTGTCAGATTTTAAAAACTTTAATTTTTTTCAAGAGATTAAATAATATGAAAATATCAAGTACCTTACAATCCGTCCAGTGGGAGCCGAGTTTTCCCATGTGGACGAACGGACGGACGGACGGACAGACAGACAGAGAGATAAGCACGACGAACTTCATACTCGCTTTTCGCAATATTGCAAACGCGCCTAAAAACCAACCAGTTCACGCTGAATAGGAAAATAATCGCTGACTGTTCTCAGATCCGTACAGAACACACGAAGGTAAATGTATGGACAAAATACAGATTTTTTAAATGTTAAACCTGGCGGTACATAAAGTGACCACATGGCTTTAAATGGTATAATGGCATGTAGAAGGACATGATTCGAAACAAGGGGCTGTGTTTCCTCCATGACCCCCACACATCAGTTGGCGCAAGATAAAGGAATATCATTTTCTTAATCTGCATATAGTATGGAGTAACTGCAGCTTCAAAATGTCAAGGTGGATGTTAAATAAGTTAAGCATATGGCCTAGTATGACATTTGTGCCTAGTGCACACAATGAATGAGAAATGCAACACACCTCTATACAGACACATTTGCATAGATTGTGAAGTTGTCCATACTGTGCATTCTCGTTTATTAATCACTTCTTCAATACTCCAACGCAATGCACGTTATATATTTCTACATATATTTTTACCAAATCTCTCCTACATGGTTCGGTGTGTTATACACAATCCTCTGGGAGAACTTCGTACACTTGCTCAAAACTGTCAGCTTTTTACATGGGTATAACCTCATCGTTCCATGTTCTCTCTCACTGTCTTGTCTCAGTTTGCCTACCTCTCAATATCTCCTAGTTCCAAAATCTCGATTCCCAAGTGTGTTAGTACGTGTAATTCACCTGATAGTGACCATTTTGAAAATTGTGAAAGTGTGTTTAGCAATAAAATTTTACACCAATACACCTGTCTAATTCCTGTTTCATTAAACAAACTAGTAATGATAAACTCCTGTACTGTGAGTGGCGTGTTTATACCGTACTTATAACCACAGGAATAAACGTCTCTTCATGTTCAGTCATCAAGTCTTACATCACGATATACATTGTACCCGGCCTTTCTAGTGATCCTCCTCGTCTCAGGGTATGTCGGGGGGATAAAAACGACAGAGAAGATATGCCAAATAGAAAATACAGTAAACAGCCTCTTTTATCGAAGTCGAACCAGAGCACACAAACTTACATCCTGCTCGCTCTCTTGATATTTCCGAAGTTATCCCGTGGATAATATTTTCGCCACAAACGCCAGTTACTCTGTTGGCCAACAGACATCCATTCTGCAATACGAACCCCGCACACCTGCAACAACGGTCGCTAAGAGGAGAGTCCAAGGCGGAATTAGCAGAGTAAGCAGAACAAACTTTGACTTGCCGACGCAAACGGCAAAATAATTTATATGGATTTTAAATAAAACCATTACATCTGAAGGAAGCCTGTTCCCGGGTTCGAACCTGCAACGGGCGGCTTCAACACCGAAGTACGTCAGTCATGTGCTGATACGATTCAAACACACACACACACACACACACACACACACACACACGGCTTGTTCTTTCCACACCCGACTTCAGATCTCGACTTTTGTTTCACAGCAGGTAGTAATGACTTCAGATCAGTTAACACGCCGAATTCGGAGCACAGAGGCACAAATACACCATTAAGCACAATAATAATAATAATAATAATAATATAAACAAAATACGAAAGTATATTAAAACAGCGGGCTTAAATATGTGTGAGAAATTAGGCATGCGGTTGGAAAGAATAAATTAAATAGAAATAGAGGAGGAATATAGAATAAAACGTCAGTAGGAATGAAGGGGCAAGGACAGAAAAAAAACTGACATGCGAACTGACGCTCTTGAAACGAAGAAGGCATGACAGCATACAATAAATAAAGGAGTGAATAAAATGTAAAAGTAGACAACAGAATGGAAGACTCTGAGATGAAATTTAAAGTTCGTCTATTTGGCATATACTTCAAGTGGGAATTGATGTAGGGGCGATCTGAAAGGAAAATATCAATTGCCGCCAGTATGTTCAGTTTGCACTCATCGCACAAACAACAACATATGCTATTTTCTCTTTACTAAACTTTTTTTAAAACAAAATTCTTTATGACAAAGTGTACAGATACTGCCGCAGTCTGGTCGCTACACCATTACAGCTGTTATACTTCTTGGAGCTAACCGTGCATTTGCCTGAGGAACTGAAACTTGATAATGCACGCTATTGAAAGGACGGTGGTCAGCCCACAATAATATTATTGACCTGCATCTCTTAACCATCACAGTCACGCACGGTCACGCTCACATCACAGTGTGTTGTTCGAAAAAAATGTCTGCCCAAAAAGTGAACAAATTACGTTACAACAAAGTATAAAATCCTGCCAGATAAAACGATTTTACTACATATAATAGTGTATGCTACACGTTTCTCTCATATTTTGACCATCTTCAGGCACTGATAAACATTTATAATCCTATGATGAGAGTGCGTTAACAATCTTTTTTTTTTCAATTTCTGAGATCTCACGAATTTTACAAATGCCACTACCATATGTGGCATCGCGTGTTCTTTGTCTCTTATGTATCTTTTTTGTGTTATTAAACTCATAAAACTTCGTTTCAATAATTTTGTAGAACTTGCTCTCAACAGAGGTCCCTGGTTTAGTTATGTGTGCACGTATGTTCTCTTGACTTTTGAAGATTTCGGACCGTATTTGTAACAGACAACAGTGAACAAAATGTTTGGGGATTTAGTATAAACATTGTTCCATCTAATTTAAATTTGTAGGTTACTTACAACGTTTTTCATCTCTTGCTTTTAATATTTTGTTCGTATTTGTTGTCGGAGTTAAGTTGTGTGTGTAATTGCACTGTTTGGCAACTTCTGTCAAAACTCAACACATTACAGCCAAATCTTTGTTGCCTGGTTTTGTGGACATATTGAAAGCAAAACACATTCGATGTGAGTACCACAGTGGCACTGTCTGCAAAAATGATACTCATATTCGTGACCCCTTGCTTCGCTTCAGCTGATGGCGAACGTCTGAACAGTGTGATGTGGCTCTCAGAAATGTCACACAGTTTCCACGGTCAGGATTGCGAAACTGCAGGTCGAAAGAAGAAAAGGAAGAAGAAGACACCACAAAATGCACTGTACGAATGGAATCGATCAGAGTACATGCTGAGGCTGGCCGTACAACTGGTTCTACCTGCGACAGTTCGGACTAGCACTAGCAACCCACCGGTCCTCCAGCTGACGTCCCATCACGAGCAGTTCACCCTAACCTACCAATGGTGACTCTAGAATTTATATACTTTGGAGTTTTTGCCTACCTTATGTCACTAATAAGATGTTTCTTGGCATATGCTGGGGCACCGGCGCACGTGAGGTACACGATGCTAAGCCTAATTATGGCAAATATGACCCCCATTGTGTCTGAATACCACAACAAGTAAAGACTGCAGCCCATTAAATAGTTGGCAATACGCCTACACTTAGCATAGTGGCATAGAGCTTCATGCCAGAATGGATTACAACTACAGCATGTTACTGTGGGACGTATTATGAATATTATAAATTCGGAAAATATATTCTCTATCCTTAAATTCCTAGATAGGACATTAGACAAGCAGCGCAGTGGCTGATTCATATTCTGAACACACTACGTCACTGTCACATGTGGCATGACGTCACGCGGTACGACATAAGAGCTCTCTAATGCAATTCAGTACATCATTTGGAGTTGCTGAGCCTGCAGGTTAATTCGGTGGTAAGAGTTCATGGAAAGCATAATTAAGTAGGACGAAAAACACATCTGGTACAAGAAGCGATACAAAACACGCCCAGTAGTAGAAAAAATAGCACTTAAAGCAATTGTCATGGCTTGCGGAAGATATTTACCCTCCCCAAAATTGATTATAGAAATATTTAAAGACGCTTCTTTAAATGCAAAATTTGTGTGTCCTATAGAAGATAATTTTCAATCATTTTATTCGTAAAAAGTTAAAGCTATCCCATCACAGGCCTCGACAGGCCCTTAGAGCTCCAGGAGGGTGAGGCTCCCAGAATTTCTAGACAATCGGCAAAAGGAGGTGGTAAGGTTGTCTGCCCTACGCACCGGCCGCCTTTACCTCATAAGATATCCCTGCTACTCATTTCTGTTAGAGGCTGAATCGACCCCAGGGTCACAGTGCGTAGAAATATAATCTTGGCACATTTCTGGAGAGAACGCCAACACAACAGGAAATGTTGCAGCCTATTCTAATACAAATTATCTTAAAATAGAATAATTAACTCGCCTTAATGCGACGACATGTACGTACTGCACTCTCGCTACAAATGGAGGGCTATCTGGGTGCCTGCATTTTCTGTGCGCCTCGTTAGTTTTAGAACGACCGGATATATCTATACATATATGTACATATATACACGTATATCGCAGGGGGGCGGGGAGGGATTCAACTAACTGGAAGGCCGTTATTTACAAACAGTAAGTTACGCTAAAGTACAGCTGAATGAAAGGGCAGTTGGCCGCACTAAACTCGGCAAAACATAAAGAATGATTAGTTTATCGTATGCTGCCTTAAATTGATTTACAACTTGTAAACATTTTCTCTGGTAATCAAGTTACCATATTACGTTCTGTAGACCAATTATGTGATTCTTTTTAATTACCTTACTTAAACATGCAGACGAGCGAGGGCTGCAAATACTTTCCTGGATGACTGCATGTTGGCCAGCCCTGCCCTAATACCTGCACCTGCCACTGTCTAATACCTGTATCTGTCAATCTCCAATACCTAGCAGCAGCTAGATGAAAGCAACAATCCGCAACAAAATAACGATCCAGTTAGGTTTATACACGAAAATGAAGCCATTGTGGGTGTGGATAGTGGGTAACAGGCACCCTGCATCCAAAATAATCTTCCTGTTTCATTTAGGCAACAGTCCTTTAATGGCGCTGAGTTTACGGTAAATTACAGGAAGCCGCATTTCGTCCAGAACAGGACACCAGGCGCAGGCAGCTCCTGAACACTAATCCTAACGGCCATATGTTGATATTTGTAACGCTTGCGATATTCCACCGCATTTGTTTTGTATCTCTCACTAAATTTGGAAAAATATCGGGCAACTTTACTTGATGTTTTTATACGCAATGACGCACTAGTTTTGTTCAGCGATATGCTGAATGGAAGCGGAGACCCCACAACCCCGTTCCATAACAAAATGAAAGAAAACGGAAAAAGGAAAGGAATATTTTGACGCTGTCTCTACGTATTCGTTATTTAGACCTATGTATGTAGTGCATGACCTCTTAACACTTAAAACATAAAGCTGAAGTGTTATAAATCTGAAAACTGACAAGGAGGAAATTCAAATGCAAGGCATGTTAATATAGACTGAATAAAGTCGGACTGAAGTCGGTAGAAGTAAATTTATTACGTGAACCAGGCAGAGGGCACCACCCCGTAAATATCCCGTACTGAATTAGTAAGTGTAAGTCGAGTTCGTATTTAATTACAACTTAACTAGATACCTGAAATATATTACGAGATGAAGAAGGGAATTACGTTGTTCAAATAAAGCAGATTATTTCTGCTCTTCAAGGAAGAGAAATTGCTAATTGCTGCGAAACGCCATAGCAAATACAGTGCGTTCCGTTAAACGGAAAAGTTGAGGTCAGTCTACTAGTGCCATGGCGCTGACCTCTTCTTTAAAAATTCATAATATCACAGATGGTTATGAAATTCCCATTTCTTTTACAGGCAAAATTTTCAAGTCCGATAGGAGCTCCGTACACTTCGCGGATTTCGGATTCACTAAAAAACACATGTGCCAAATACTTCACTTGAAAACGTCTACGGATTAAATATATTGTAATTACCAACAGACGCTCAAGACCCTCCAAGGAAGTACCTGGAAATGACGGAGACCGAGATGTCCTTGCCTACATGATTACTATCTCACCTCGATACAAATATCAGCCATTTATCTAACTCCGTGTACCAGAGACCTTCTTGATAAGCTGAAAGTTCCTGGGGTAGTCAAAAAAATTCCGCATTTTATGGAACCGAAATCTTCATTTCAATGTTAATAACATCCCGCCACTTCTCTCTGTCCCAAAACAAATTAATTCCACGCTCTCACAAACTATTTCTTTTAAATCCCTATTATTATTATTTTCCCAGCTACGTTAAGTCATCCAAGCGCCCTCTACCTGTCAGCTTGTCTATCAAAATACAAAGTACATTCTGTTCTTCCCAATATGAACCCCAAAAAGCAGAAGCTGGCACATAGAGTCTAACCCCATTATAACGACATCGATTTATAAGACAACCCGTCTCTAACGTCAGATTTTCTGTGGTACCAATCAATTTCTCACTGTTAACCATCACATTATACTCCTCGGTGACAACAACACCCGTTTGTAACGACACAAAATATTCGGTCCCTTTCATGACGTCATAACCGAGTTCGACTATGCTGTTAAAGTGTCAACCATGTTTAATATTGCGAGTGTCGGAAGGGCGGAAAGACCTTTAACGTATTTATTTGCCGAGAAAGACTCGGCGTTCATTTAAAAACGAACGTTATATTCTCCATTCCTGAATTGTACTGCTCCAACGTAAGAACCTAATAAGACTTATTTTCTGTTGCAGAGTTCTTGACGCAAAGTTGGCAACCTTTACGTCAGACGTATCGTCAGCATTTAGGATTCACGCAAAGAATGCCAAATTTGACCATGCTATGTAAGTAAAGGCTCTGTATTTATGACGTAAGTACTAAAATTGCCTATAATAAAGTATATTTGAGTAAAAATATAGAGAGTGGCGTCAGATAACACCAGGTACTTGCAACACGCAGTTCGTTGATATCATTCGACAAAACCCATTACGCACATGTGTTCAGTCCATCTGCTGTGAGATGTACAATTGTACTGAACTCCGTTTCTCCTCGCTTGATTCTCCGCCTAATGTTAAACAAAAAGTTTCCTAGTTGCTTACTTCCGAGGTCTCAGAGCATCCCACTATGTCCTAAAGTTGTTATTTTGTGTTATTTATATGTTTCATATCCTGCATTAAAGAGTCTTTATACTATGTAACAAACCAACAAATGCACATCAATAAAATATATTTCATCATGTATAACTATTCACCGACATGTTGCGGTCGCTTCTGCTGCCATCATGACGTCATACAAAAATACAAACAATATACAAACAACACTATAAAATGAACAGTTTTACGTAATTATACATTTACTACACATATTATGTATCATACATTGATTATACACAATAACACACTTTGTACAACTGTTTGTATACGGTTTGTATTCTTGTATGACATCATGATGGTCGCAGAAGCGACCGAAACATGTAGGTGAATAGATAAAGATAACACATATACTATTGATGTGCATTTCTTGGTTTGTTATAGTATAAATAATTTGTGTTGTGTTTTGTACAATAATTTGCCATATTTACTGTTATGAATATGACAGCCAACCATTTATGGAAATTAGTAAAAACGCACTGGCAAAATGTGTAACCACCACGTATTCATTAGAGTATTGTTCTATCTTCAAGTGTGTGTTGGTCCTTCCATCTTTCCCTTGGTCAACATAAATTTATTTCTTCTGTCGTTATGTACTCATACACCTACTTGGGAATGTGTGTAGCGTTCATTCTTAACAAATGTTATGTCCACTTATATGTATAATCGGCGATAATTTTATTAAAATTGTACAAATTTTGACCTCTTATTTAATTTTTATGATAATATAATGCACATCCTGGAAATTACCTAAAAACGTTTTATCTCATTTATCAATTTTTCTTTCAGGTCGTTTCTTTAAGTACCAATTCTCACACCCATTCACAAACCTTCTATGCTTTAATTGTACCACATACATACTAACGTCATACGTTTTTATCTTATTATATACTTTACTACTATTAGCTTACGATACACTACACCCCAGTAGTGAGGCTGTTGTATTTGTCCAGGTTTTTGCTGTGTTGTGTTCAGTATACGGTAGTGTGTGTTATGTTTAAAAATGTTCCATTATTATTATGCTGCATTACTGTAAATATCTGTTCGGGCATTCCTTCAGCGAACACTGTTCACATGTTACTTTCTATAACACGTACTGTCACAACAAAATTTTTGCACATCTTATATTTTTTTCAGGAAATCATGGATTTCCACGACGATTTTAACGACGTGCTTGATGAGACAAGGCAATGAAGACGGAACTTCTTATGCAATAGGGAACACAATTTTAATGCGATATGAAGATCAACTTTTACTGTAAACCTAAAAAACAATCAATTTGCTTTAAAACTTTCTAGAAAATATAAACACGAAATTGAAGTAGCGTCAAAACTTAACTCTGTTAGAACATGCATTTTCATTAATTAAAACTATATTTTATTAAAACGCAAAGAGCCCATGTTTCTGCAACAACTCTCTGCCGAGAAAGTCAGTACCGTCAGAAGCTCCTGGAAGGATGTACTTCCTTTTGTCCCTGTTTGCCTCTCTTTCTTTCCTTCCTTCTCTTACTTGTTTAGTCGATCCGTTTTAATTCTCTCTGATGGCACTTCCTATTTCAATGGGTCTTTGAAAAACATTAAACGCCTGTGGAACAAGCACATGCTCACTCCTGTACCTACAATAGAGAATTATCCGTAAACAGCGAAGTCCTTGGGAAGACAATATTCTGTGAGTTGGTCAGGAATTTCATGACATATTATACAAACGGAAAACCCGTTAGCAAGTATGAAAGAGTGCTTCGCTGTATCTCTATCCTAACTTACATGAAATCGGTCTATAACATCTCACTCTATTCCGATAGTTCCACTTTAATACTGTTTTTCCATATATGCCTACGTTCTGCAAATGATCCCTTCCTTTTCATATTTCTAAGAATATAGTGTATAAATTTCCAGTACCATTTCAAGCAGTGGTACATACATACAAACTGTTTTATTTCTTCGTTCTCATAACTTTTACTGAAGAATACCGATTTCGTATTCATTATGACCTTATACCACTCTTACGTACAAATGCTGTCCGGAGTTTATTGCTCTATGATGACAACCTGTGTCGTCGGCTCAACAAGAAGTAGACTGCCTATACTCTGAAAATAAAGGCACTATGTTCCTTCGAAACGTCGGGAAATATTCGCCCAAGACATTGCAACACGTACGAAAAGACCTAAATCCTCAGACACACTGCTGTAAGAACCTCAAATCTCACTTCGATGTTGTCCTTATTTCATCACTCTGATGGTTGATTACCGAACTTGTAAGTACTCTGCATCCCTTTGCGTGTGAATGCCGCCTGTCTGCATTAAAAGCCAAAGGCTCGAGGGCCGATCACTGTGACAGCGATGATGCGTAATGATCTGTTGTGAACTGCCAGCGACTAGGCTACGGACTGGACGGTCCGGGGATCGAGTCCAGTTGGGGCTAGAGATTTTTCTCTTTTCTAAAACGCCCAGACCGGCTCTATGTTCCACCCAGACTCCTATTCAACGGATATCCCGTCACCTTCCTGGGGGAAAAGAGTTCGGAACGTGAAGCTAACCACTCAATTCCATCTAGTGCCGAGGTTATATGCCCTCGTGGCGTGCAGAGGAAAAACTTTATTTTACCTTAATTTACGTCTTACAAGATACATGGTGGAAGATACAGCAATACAGTCTTCAATATTTCGCAATCTTGTAAATTGACATGACTGTTTAAGAATACTTATCAGTCAAGTATCCTGTGACCATTGCCACTCATGCTTGGACAGTATCTGAAGCAACACCTGGGGCCAGCAGTTTCTAGGCCAAATTGTCAACCTTCAGCCGACTGACCATCGAAATGTACGGTCGATGGCGGATCCCGTAAGCTACAACTTCAGTGTCCTAGAATTGTAACTGTCAAGTATGTGCGCCCGACTTTCGTAGATAAAGTCGCTCTCAGAACCACGGAATTTGCATCTCACACAGAAGGGTCAATCGTTTAATTACCGAGGAAGTCATACTTCTGTCCTCAACTGCATAACACTGTTCGAATGGTTAGCTTCTCTGATTCATATCTGGAAGATCCATCATTCATATCCCAAACAACTGCCTAGTTATACCGATACACTTATGGTGGTTTATCTCTCCGGGTAAAACTTGCGATAATGATTATTTATTTTTAAACTATAAGATATTCACTCTTCTAAGATGTTACGTAGTGTAGATTGATGGTGACTTACAGACGTTTGAGGATGACAAACATGTTCCATCTTAAACGATCAAGCAGTCCATGAAGAATGCCTCTTCTTGGACGGCTTGACCCTTGAAGATGGGCCCGACAGGTTGTCCCGAAATTTCCGTACCGAACTACTAATCTACGATGCCTAATAACCCAGAAGAGCGAAGATCTCATTTATACCGCAGCAGAAGCCTGAAATCACGTCGTAAAATACGTCTTGAATCAATTTTCCCCTTATCTTCGGGCTGATCATTCCCACATAAAATATCGCACATAACGCATACAGTTGAAAAGCGTCGTAAAATAAATAATTCCTAATTTTCTGATGGTTTTGACAAAGCTGGAGTCCTTACACCACAGTTAACGTTGAATGTCAGGGACATTATTTATGTATGTAATTTCCGGAATTTGATTCACGCATAGTAAGGTAACTGGCCGTCATCAAAAGTGAGCATGTCTTTAGTGGCTGCAGTAAGGTTTAGTGAGCAGATTCTGTTACTACAGTTGACGGTAACGTGGGCATTTGAGTCAGTTAAACAGCAGTTAGCTGAGGAAAATCTCGTGCCTAACAATAAGGGTACAGCAAGTTGCGTATATTCAATACACTTCACACTCAGCATCTCTGAGATTTGAACCTATCACGAAAGGAAGTAATAAAATCGTCGATACCAATGTTTCAGAAAAACCTGGCTGAATATGGAAGCCAGCGGTGTCTCTGAAACGCCGACAGCTCTGCACCATTCTATACGGTGTCATTACCCACAACACTGTAATCTTAACGTCTAACATAATTTTAATATAAAGTAGTAAAAGCACTAAGTAGTTTAACTGTAAGAGAATGCAATATGCCAAACCAGCCGTCAGATAATTTCAAGCCAGTTAAATATAGCCAAATGGTTTTTAAGGTAGGCATATATTGGAACACAAGCCACATATCACAACCTCTTTGTAACATATTTCACCACACAATATCTTTAAGAATTGCTGTTTCCAACGTGCTAGCAATTGAACCACAATTGTTGTACCAGTCTTTAACTACTTAGCCGCGCCCCAAAAATATAGAATTAATACAAGTCCACTAGCACGCTTATTGTTCTCTCATGTGTACAGATGTTCCTTAGAATAATGTCGCTACCCGTTTTCTTCGAAAATAGTATTGTTATAACATATATTATGATGGAAAAAAATTGGCGTTCAATCAGTCATTCGACTGTAGGCTGCAAATAATAATACGCGTAACGAACGCCTAATTATTACATTATTTTGATGCAGACCTTAATGGAGGGTGTTTTGCCTTTCTAGAAATTAATCACAGCTTGATGAAGCACAAATCTTAAAAATTAATCATGGAACTGAAGTTTATTGTTATTCACAGAAGTCAACCGAAGGTCCTTCTCTGAAGCAGGTGAATTTAGTCCATATGCTCTAAACCAATCCTTCAGTCCGTTAGAACAAGATACGTTAAATAAGGCTTCACTTTACTCGGAATACGATTCGTCGCCTGCGGGAAGAGAAACAGAGGAGACCAACAAAGAGAAGGAATAAAAACTTCGATGCAGAAACCATCCGTACAAAAAAAATCTGGTAATCGTTCCAAGAGCTGCACGGATGATTGTAACAGAGTGAGTCTGCCAACTCTGCTCCTTGCATCTCTCTTTGTTTATTCGTATACCATTTAACCAGATTGTTGCAACTGCGATGGACATTGGAGAAGAATGAGTGACAAAAATGATCGGTCTTGCCTTCTCTTAGCTTATTCAACAACGCCTTTCAATTTCATAGTTTATGCGGGATGTGCTTAAAGCTTAACCACCTCACAGCTGCGTCTAGGCAAGGCGACAGTGGCGCTGTCCGTTCTGCAGTTCTCAGATCCGCGTTGAAAGAATTCTAAATAGATACAATCGAAAAATAGGAAGTAATAAATTGGAAGGGATATGGAAGCAAGGAGTTGTGGTCTATAAATAATTAGGCTGTACCAGAAATTAACCTGAGGGGCATGGGGCGAAAAAGGAAAGAAAGACCTTCCTATAAATAACCGTACAATCGCCATGTTAGGTATACTGATGGTAAGAAGATAGGCCAGTTTGGGTTTCTGGAGATACCGGTGTGGAATTTGGCAGAAAATACTGACAGGAACCTCCAAAGCTATCAGACAGGCATGTAGCAATAACGATCATGTGAAGTGCGATACCGACACACAATTATCTGTGCACGTGAAAGGCGTTCCTGCAGTGGGAAATATTCTGTAAAGTCAAGAAGAAGAGGGCGTCTCTTAAAGCAACGAAACAAGTACACAGAATGAATGCTGATAAAACAAAACGTTTGCGTAACGAATTTAACGTCAATTATATTTAAAGATTCAGCTCGCACCGTGCAATAAACACCTCCCTTTTAGGTTATGAATTCCAGTCAGTTCATGCTCTATAGGGAAATAACAGCTGTTTGGTCCGAGATAAAAGAAACAAATGTACTGTGTAGTCTGTACCCGACCCTCCAATGAGCCTCCGCCTCCTCACAGAATATAGAATATGGGTTGGTGGGCGGGGTGGGTAGGAGACGACAGAGCAGATACGCCTAATCGGTGTTACAGAAAACAGCCTCTTTTATTGAAGTCAAACCACTTTTGTTCAAGAGAGCACACTCACTCACATACTGCTCGCTGCCTCGATTCTTCGGAAGAAGTCGCGTGAATAACGCTTTCTTTGTATGTTTCTTTAATCACGCGTTGCCAGATATCAGCAGGCCTGAGTAGCCTGACTGCTGAGTCACTGGTGAATGGCGAAAATACACCGCGCCGCTAAATCTTAACAATAACCGTCGCTAAGCGGAAAGCGAAGGCCGGAATAGCAGAGTGTGCATAACAGCCGTTGACTAACCAATGCAGACGCTATAAAGCATTTATGTGAGTTTTAAATAAACTCGTTACGTATCAAGGGAGCCTGTTCCTGGGGTCGAACCTGAAACGGGCGGCTTCAGGTCAGAACGTAAAATTTTTTCATGTTAAACCTGGTGGTACATGTAGCAACCATTGGTCTTTAAGGGTTAAATTGTAAAGCTTCAGATATTCTACGTCAAACTAAAATCGACGACTAAAAACAGAGAGGATTGCTGCCTGCTTGCCTGTTGTTTGTGTACTGCCCTGGGCTACAGAATATACAAGTCTGACGCACGGCAGTTTCGACCAATTATTGCTGCAAACAGACCCCATTGCGTCTGGTAGGTACCCTTCAGACAAGCATTACAATAATAAAAATATTCTTATTCGGAGAGTACAGAATGACTTCATTCGGAAGAGTGTATCACACATACGAAGAGTCTTCAGTAAGTAAGATTTCCCAAGTCATGAACATCAAATCAAGGGCGATTAAAACGTGAAATTTCGCTCATTAATTCCACCGAAGCATCGATATTTTTCAGTAAAATATGTAAGCACATAGATGCATTTGTTACACCTTGGTACGACTTTGAAAATTCCATTGCAATAGCAATCAGACTCTTGCATTCGTAACCATTCACACACAGCCATCTCCATTTCCCCATTTTTGTAGTCTTTACGACTTCCCATGTGACAGTTCGAGTATACAAAATCAGTACCTCCACCCACGTTGCTGTGATCATCATGGACGTCATTCGACCATTTTCGAACCCTCACCATTTCCTGACAGGCTGCATTATCACGACGTCGCC